>Ga0208492_1000037_pt1 | contig 153359 bp, 124 predicted proteins | sample Subbioar_CSW14AB_FD_184820 | JGI IMG/M metagenome (GOLD analysis project Ga0208492, IMG submission 184820) | Serpentinite rock and fluid subsurface biosphere microbial communities from McLaughlin Reserve, California, USA - CR12Mar_CSW14AB (SPAdes) | ecosystem: Environmental > Terrestrial >...
TGCATTGTCAATCTAAACTTCCTATTAAAACCTATAAAAACAAAAAAGGTAGCAGGAACGCTCCTGCTACCTTTGAATAAACTACTTTTATACTTTAATAACCGTATCGGTTATTTAGGACGGGTCACTGCAAACAGAACTTATTATATTTTATAACCATTGTCTGCTACCAAACGGTCTGCAATTCTTCTGCGTGCATCCTTGGTGTTGAATGGTTCTACTTTGGTAAAACGTTTTAAACCAATATGCATCATGCGTAGTTCATCGCCATCAGCAAAACTGTTCAACGCATCCTTTCCTGCTTTATTAATACGATCAGCCGCATCGTATATATATGTACGCATAATGTCATTTTGAGTATCTACGGCAGCATCTCCTTTTAAAGAGGCCAGCTTCATCACACGCATTAATGCACTTTCTGCATGGAATACTTCAATAGCCATGTCTGCAATATTCATTAGTATTTCTTGTTCCTTATCTAATTGCATCATCAGCTTTTGAACAGCTGCGCCAGCTACCATTAAAATGGCTTTCTTAAAGTTAGCAATGGTCTTTAATTCTTTTGCATAAGCACCTTCGTCTTCAGATCCAAAATCAGGAATGCTCATTAATTCTTTTTGTACAGCCATTGCAGGTCCCATTAAATCCAATTTACCTTTCATAGCACGTTTCAATACCATGTCTACGGTTAGCAGGCGATTGATTTCGTTGGTTCCTTCATAAATTCTGTTAATACGGCTGTCTCTGTAAGCTCTTGAAATATCGTATTCATCAGAGAAGCCATTCCCGCCGTGAATCTGAACACCTTCATCCACTACAAAATCCAATACCTCACTTCCATACACTTTTAAAATAGCACACTCAATTGCATATTCTTCTGCTGCACCCAGTAAGGCTTCTGCAAACGACTTGCCACTGGCAGCCAATTCGTGTTCTTTATCATCAATCCATTTAGCAGACCGATACAATGCAGATTCGCAGACCCATAAACGGATAGCCATTTCTGCCATTTTATGTCTTATTGCTCCAAATTTTGCGATGGGTAATTTAAACTGCTCTCTGGTTTTTGCATACTGAACAGAAGTGTCGGTTGCTCTTTTAGCACCACCCAATGTTGCTGCGCATAATTTTAAACGACCAATGTTCAAAATATTGAAAGCGATAATATGTCCTTTGCCTATTTCACCTAAAACGTTTTCTACAGGTACTTTACAATCTTGGAAGTATAGTTGTACGGTAGATGAACCTTTGATTCCCATTTTATGTTCTTCGGGTCCTTGTGTAAATCCTTCCATTCCGCGCTCAACAATAAATCCGGTGAATTTGTCACCATCAATTTTTGCGAATACGGTGTATACGTCTGCAAAACCACCATTGGTAATCCAGCATTTTTGTCCATTTAAAATATAGTGCTTTCCGTCTTCACTAAGCTTTGCAGTAGTTTTTGCGCCCAATGCATCACTTCCGCTATTCGGCTCTGTTAATCCGTATGCACCTTTCCATTCTCCACTGGCCAGCTTAGGGATATATTTCTGCTTCTGTGCTTCTGTTCCAAAATATAAAATTGGTAAAGAGCCAATACCTGTATGTGCTGCTACCGCTACTGAGAAAGAATATCCTCCACCCATTCCTTCATTCACAATGGTAGAAGTGATAAAGTCTTTACCCAGACCACCATATTCTTCAGGGAAAGAGGTTGACAATAAACCCTGCTCGCCGGCTTTCTCCATTAATGAAGCTACCAGGCCCGGCTCCATCTTGTCAATTTTGTCTACAATGGGTAATACTTCCGCATTTAAAAACTGATGGCACATATCCATGACCATCTGCTGTTCTTCATTAAAATCCTCAGGAATAAATGTTTCATGCGGATTGCTTTCTTTGATGATCCATTCTCCACCCAAGAGGGCTTTTGTTTTTTGTGTGGCTTCCATCGTTAATCGTTTAATGTGTTTATAAAGTTCTTAATTGAGTTGTTCTATTGGTGTTAAGGTTAGGTTATCGTACACTCTCTGAAAAACAGATTTTACAATTTCAATTTCCTTTTTATCTACGCCAACCAAGGCTTCGGCCATTGTCTGGTTGGCCAAATCAATGGTAATTTGCTGGAGGTCTTTGGCTGCATCTGTTAATTGTACCAGATTAATCCTTCTGTCTGTTGGAGAAGCGACTCTTTTCACCAATTGTTGTTTCTCGAGATTATCAATTAATCGGGTAATACTGGGTTTGTCTCTAAACGTTCTGTTACAGAGTTCCTGTTGACTCAGGCCATCCTCCTTCCATAAATGATATAAAACACTCCATTGCTCAATCGTGATCTCCAATCCCGCATTGCGGAAATTCTTTTGCAATCTTCTTGCAACAGCAGTGGAAGCCATCCCATTGATGACGCTGTATAATTCTCCTCTCTTAAAATGGTTGTTTGGCATATAGTTAGTTATGCAACTATTTCAAAGTTGACCCGTTTCTTCCATAATACCAAGAAATAAGAGATAAAATTTGAGCAAATCTTTGCGTCTGATGGCTTTTTAAGGATCTGTTTTATTGGAATAGATTGATTTTCTTTGCTGTAATGGAGCTATGGTACTTATTAACCGGGGTAATATTTGCCGCTTTGTACAGCGGACTGATCTGGCTGTATCGTTTGTGGTTTAACCGCCTAAAGCCCTTTGAACCAGGAAACCATTTGTTGCAGCCTCCTGTTTTCTTCTCTGTGATTGTACCGGCCAGAAACGAATCGGAAGTTATTGAAGCCTGCTTGCAGAGTATTTTGCAGCAGCAGTATCCTTCAGCAAGCTATGAAGTGATAGTGGTAGATGATTTTTCAACAGATGATACTGCAGACAAAGTATTGAAATTGGCAGCTAGCTATCCGCAAATACAATTGCTTTCGTTAAAGGATTTTTATAAAGACGGAAGTCAGCTGGCCTACAAGAAAAAAGCAATTGAATTGGCCATTTCAAAAAGTCAAGGTTCTTGGATAGTTACAACGGATGCAGACTGTATAGTTCCTCCGCTTTGGTTGCATCATTTTCATGCCATGATTGCAAAGGAAAATCCTGTTTTTATTGCCGCTCCGGTTATGTTCACTAATAATGGAAAATTCAGTGGCATTTTTCAATTACTTGATTTTTTGAGTTTACAAGGGATTACAGCTGCTGCTGTATCTGCCGGTTCTCACACAATGTGTAATGGAGCGAATTTGGCCTATAGTAAACAGGCTTTTGAAAAAGTTGGACGTTTCTCTGGAATTGATCATCTGGCAAGCGGTGACGACATGTTGCTGATGTATAAAATGAAAAGAGCATTTGGGCATCGATTGTCTTATTTGTTTTCATTTCAGTCAGTTGTGCTTACTGCTCCAATGCCCAACTGGAAGCAGTTTTTACACCAACGTATTCGTTGGGCAAGTAAAGCCAGTTATTACGAAGACAAAGGGATGCTGCTTGTGTTATGGTTGGTATATCTCTTTAATGCCACGTTGTTTGGCGGTTTGATTGCCAGCTTATTTTATCCAGAACTTTTTTACAACGTGCTATTATTAACTGGCATTAAAACTTTTGCAGAACTGAGTTTTATGTTGCCCGTTGCTCATTTTTTCCGGATGCAAAAATACTTGTTATACTTTCCTCTAATGCAACCCTTCCATATTGTTTATACTGTGGTAGCTGGATGGTTAGGTAAGTTTGGGTCTTACCAATGGAAAAGCAGAAGGGTTCAGTAAAAATTCGGATTGCTGTTTTCCTTTTCTTCTTTTGGAAACCAGGCATACAAAAACAAGGCAACTAAAATAAACGGGGCTAATAGTCTCTGGATCATGGGTTCATCTGTTGGTTCAAATTATAGATACAAAAACCAAGCAAGTGTTTATCGGTTCCCCCGTTTTTTTTCAAAAAAACATCTACAAATCGGTCAATCGGGCTTTTTTATGGCTGAATCGGCGAACGAAGATTGCTCTCTTTTTAATAATTGCTGCAGTGTGAGGATAATGCCTGCACATAGCCAAAATAAACCACCTATTTTATCGGTTTCAATTAAATCACTGGATAGATTGAGTGAGGCAATCATTAACAGAATGATACCAGTTGCCATAGCAATCATCCGGTAATAGCTTTGCTGGAAATCATGAAATAATCTTTGTGCTTGCAGTAGCAAATAAATAAATAAGCCCCCGAAAATAATTAGCGCAGGAATGCCTTGTTCTACAGCTAAGAGTAGATAATAATTGTGTATTGTGGAATGTTCTGGGTTATTGCTTACCCAGGTTTTGAATGGCGCAATGGTATAAGGTTGATAGGTAGGATAGAAACTATTTGCACCAAAACCAGTAATAGGTTTTTCTGCAATCATTCTACAACCAGCCACCCAGCGATGAAATCTTTCTGCATTGGAAATATCTTTTAATCCTACTGTTGCCGATAAATGGTCGGCGAAGTTTTCATGAAAAATGGTTTCGTCGTGTTCTGGAGCAAATGCCAGGAACCGATTCTCCGTTAGCAAAAGGAATAGGCTGATAAAAGCGGTAATTATTCCAAGGCAAATAAATGTTCCCAACACATTTTTTCGAATGAGATAATAGCCTAGAATGCCTACCAATAAAGCGAGCCAGGCTCCTCTGGAGTAAGCAAAAAATAAGCCCGATATACCGATCATAAGCGCGATGCCAATCCATTTTTTCCTATAAGAATTATTGCTAAACTGATGCAATAACCAACCAATTGGCAGCAGACAAACCAGCATGGCAGCATAGTTTACATGATTTCTGAAAAATGGAGCCATGGCTTTTTTGATTGCTATAAACTCAAAACCGTAGATGCCGTGTCTAATTTGTGCCTGTATTACCACAAAAAGCATGGGAATGCAAAGCATGTACGCAAGCTTTTTAAAGTTGGGTTTCTGAGTGTGAATGAAGGCTGTTAAAAAAACAAGCGGCAGGATGTACCATACTTTAGCGAGTATAAATTTTGTAGCCAGCCAGGTATTTTCTGCATAGCATGCGCTTATGGTCATCCAGCTAAAATAAATTACCAACCATTTTGCAATCCCAGAATTAAAAAGTTTACGGTATTGACTGGGTTGATATATTACCGAACCCAGCATAAAGAATGTAAGGCCAATTAGTAGGGGTTCTCCGGGAAGGTCAAGCCCGAGACCGGGAGTAAAATTAAATTCAGTGGAAAGTGGAAGCACAAATAAAAAACACCAATATAGCTGTTCAGTATTTCTTGTAATCCAAAATGAAATGGAACCTGTAGCTACAACAAAAAAGGGAAGGATTAACAAAAGCGGTTCTTTCCATAAAATGGCCAAACAGCAACATACTATATAAAAGCTGGTTGCAAATACAAGAAGCCATTTTTTAGTAAAGTCGATATGCATCTACAAGGTTCGCGGTTTAGCACTTACCAAAATGAGCACTATACTGAAAAGCATTCCGGATAAAGCCGCTAATGGTAAAATAACGGCCAGATCAGGCCAGCTTTTTTTTGCAGGAGAGCTTGCCTGCTCAACTACAATTATGGCAGCAGGGGGAGCAGATGCAGCTAGATCTGTCTCAATTTTGAGCTCATTAAATGTATTGAGTTGTTTCAGTAAAGCAGTTGATTCCGATTGCAATAAGCGTTCATCTTTATTTGTTTCCTGTAAGTTCTGCAGGTATTGTTTATTTAGTTGCTGAATATTGCTATCTAGTTGAATACTAATTTGGCGGTACATGTTTTTCCAGATCTCCTGCAATGCATTTCCTGTTTGTGAAGCAATATTATTGGCTATTGCAGCTGCTGTATCTCTATTTTGATGTGTGCAACGAATAATCATTTCGTTGTTTACTGATTTACCTAACCATATATCTTTTTTGAATTTTTCAAGTGTTTTAAACTGGGCGAGCTTAATATCCTTTTCAGCTATTTGGTAATAGTTGCTAAGCTTGAAAGCTAAGGCTACCTGCTTTAAAATGGTATCTGTTCCCGCCATGCTTATTAAACGGTCTACATCATCGCCATTTCCAAAAAATGAATACAGGTGTTGTATTGAAGGATTCATTAATCGGGCTTTGTCTGCCAATACAGTATTCCCAGGAAGCAATTTAGTTGCTGCTGTATATTCTGGTTTTACCAGTAAACTAAAAACGCCAGCTGCTGCAGTGGTAATACAAGTAATAAGCAGTATTGTCTTCCACTTTATGGCTAAGTGATTGCTTAGTTCAGCAATATTAAAACTTGGATTGTTCATTGTTTATTGATTAATTAGGACTCACAACAACATTTCTGTCCAGACTTTCTTCTAGTGATATAAAAGTTTCCGTTCTTTCAATCCCTTTTATTTTTTGAAGCTCGTCGTGCAAAACAAATCGTAGTTCCTGAATGTCTTTGCAAACAATTTCAGCAAACATGCTGTAATTACCTGTTGTATAGTTTAAGCGTACAATTTGTTTTATCTTTTTAAGTTCTTTGGCAACAGAATCATACAATGAGCTTTTTTCAAGATAAATGCCAATGAAAGCTATTACATCGTAGCCCAGTGATTTGAGGTCTACGGATAATTTTTTACCTTTCACTACTTTAAGTTCTTCCAGTTTTTTGATACGAACATGGATGGTACCCCCGGAAACAAATAGTTTCTTACCTAAATCTGCGTATGAAATTTCCGCATCTTCCATCATTTCCTGAATTATCTGGAAATCGAGTTTGTCAAGATTTAATTTAGTGGACATTTTATCGCTTTTATTTAAATAATATTCAAATATATATCATATATTTTAGATAATATCTATATTTTAATCAAAATGGTTGAAAAAAAGTCAATGAAAGCCTTTTTGTCTTAATTTTGATTTATCAAAGTAACAAATTAGTTCTTTTTACTGTGGGGTGATGAAATTTTTGGCAGACATACCCTCTTGTCTCGGGGGTGAGGATAACAGGATAAACGTAGTGTAGAGCCGTCCTAGTAGCAATATGGGGACGACCAGGGTCGACCACTGAACTTTGCGCTATAGCTAACTGCCTCGTGGAGGTTCGATCCCTCCCCCTACAGCATTAAAAAGCCCCGATTTATTCGGGGCTTTCTTTATTTCTTACGGTTGCAAAGACGATTTTATTGATACAAATAATTTAATTTCTTCAGAATTTATCACTTCAATCGTTACGATTATCGTTTACTCTACTATTTATTTAATGGGTGGTAAATTGTAAAAATTTTCGAGATTTAAACCATTAATTGGTTGAATATATAATATAACTACTGAAATCAGTGTTTTATAAAATTCCTACAGTTTTACCTATTTATAAATTCTTCTTGAATAATTTCTTCAGAAAATCTTTCCATTTCTTCAAATTGAGGACTGGATTGCAATAAAAAGAAATCGACACCTATTTTTTCAAATTCACCAATTCGGTCCAACACTTTTTGAGGTGTGCCAGTTAATCCAGTTCTAAGACCTCTATTGCTTACAGAATAGTCTTCCAAAGAAACCATTTGCTCCAACTGTGTTCCATTTAGCCATTGTTGGTAGTTTTCATAGCCTGCTGATCCGATTTTAATATCTGTTATTCTTTCTAACTCTTTTTTTACTTCTCGCTCTGTTGACCTAATAATACTATATGCAGCTACACCAAATTTCATAGGGGGCAACCCTTTTTTATCTCTTCTTTCTGATAAGTCTTTTATTCTTTTTGAAATTAATATTGGATCGTCACCGTGCATTACATAGCCATCACAGGAAGTAGATATAAGTTCTTTTGCTTTCTCACTCTCACCCCCTGCGTATATGAACGGTCTTGGATATGATACTGGTTTCGGTTGTAATATATTTTCTTTTATAGTATAATACTTACCAGAATAATTAAAGTTGTCTTTTTGCCATACACCGTTTAATACGGATAACCACTCTTCTGTTCTTGCATATCTATCGTCGTGCTGTTCAAATTGTACGCCATATTTTTCAGCTTCATCTTTCCACCAACTACTCACTACATTCAAGGACAGTCTACCGTTACTTATATGGTCAATATTGGCAGCTGTTTTAGCCAATAAAGCAGGATTGTGAAAAGTAGGTCTTACTGCAACCATCAACTCTATACTCTTGGTAACTGCAGCAAGTGCAGCAGCTGTACTCCATGCATCGATACTTGGGGCTTTCATGCCTTTAATATCATTTAAATTCAATTCAGCAATTAATGAAACACTGTATCCCCAATCTTCACTTTTTATTGCTAATTTTTTTATATAATCCCAGTTGGCCTGCATATTTTCATTATCTACGTTCCTAAGCCAACCCCCAAACACGGGTAACCAATATCCAAACTTCATATTTTGTTTTTAAAATGTGTGAGCTACTTGCAAGAATTCTTTTGAGTGAATTTTTTCTTCTATAAAATCCACCAATTTTTCATGTGGGTTAAATCCAATAACATTGACTGCATCTGCAACGAAATTTGATAAAGCATTTACATCATAATATAGGATTTCACCATCACGATCATCAATGATGTATTCAATGCCCCCAACATCAATACCTGCTGATTGTACAATTTCTTCAACCGCTTTAATTATTTCTGGGGGTGGTATGTATGCTTCAACTTGTAATCCAGTTTTAGGGGCATCTAAAGCGCAAGCATTTCTGACTAATTCTTTTCCATCCTTAGTCTGACATATATCTGCTGGACAGAGATTGAAGGACTCACCAGATGTATATACTCTAATTGCGTATAAAAACTTACCTCCTAATGTTTCAACTCTTGTAATATATCCACCCCTTGCTGGAATATACTCTTGTACTAAGGCAGTGTGATCAATTCCAAAGTCAATTTGATTTTGCATTATATCTTCAGTTAAACTGGATGCTGAAGAGTATTTAACAATACCCGCCCCACTTCCACCAATATTGGCTTTCACCACAATCGGGAATCGCAATCCTTGGGAAGCTCTAACCAATTGACTACTATGATTTACTACTTTTGTTTTGGGATATTTGTAACCCAGTTTGTTTATCAAAGAAAGTTGGCTGGCTTTGGAAGTTTCATATGAAAATGCTTTAAAACCATTGATTGTTTTTACACCACTATCTTCCAAATATTTAAGATAGGATTGTGTATAGAATATTCCTTGGGTCCCGTTTCTTAAATAAGCCGAGGGGCTCATTCTATTAAAAACAAGACTAAATTTTTTTACACTTTCCGTAAAGTCAAATAAGTGGTTAACTGCATCAATGCGCTCAAAGGGTAACCCCCTTTTTTCCAATTCAGCAAAAAGCGGTTTGAACCAGTCTGGGTGTTCGTAATAAATGGCAATTGGGAACATGGAACATTTGTTTTTATATTATTCTAGTAAATAAGTAGACTAATTTTGGAGAGCAAATATAATTCAATTACATTTGTCTACCAATTTGGTAGACTAATGTAATTTAAAAGTTTAATTGACTTCCTACCTAAGGCTACATACCCATTTCAGACAGATAGTACGCTGTTTAACTGGAAATTTTATGGATTAACCGGCGATACCTCTATCCTTTCTAGTATCTGCTGTTGTTGATTTTTATCTCTATAAGTAAAAGGTATTTACTTATAGTTAGTGTGTTTCCTTATCCCTTATAATAAATGAATGGTAGCAAACAAAAATTCGAACTATGACATACAATCAAAATAAAACCGTTTTAATGTGTGCATTTAACATCTTTTTTTTGGTTTTAGCTAATCTCGTTTTAGCTGAAGCCAAGACTGTACACAGTTATTTATTAATTGAATCAGCTAGTGAAAAGCATTTTTATGAAGAAGGAAAGACTTTAAAACTTACACTAGTACCTTCAACATATTTGATAGGAAACTGGCGAGGGGAATTCAGTATAAAGTCAGGTATTGAGATTCCGTTTAATTTTATTATTCGTGAAGAGGGAGCGATTTTAAAAGCCTTTTTAGTGAATGGGGAGGAGCGCTTTCCAACTGGTGATATTCGTATTGAGCAAGACTCTGTTATAATTCCATTTCCCTTATTTGAAAATGAACTAGCATTTAAACTTGTAGATGGCCAATTAAAAGGTGAATTGCGACGACAAGATTTAAAAGGGTCAGCAACTCCAGTAATAGCAAAGAAAGGAATGATTCATCGTTTCAATGAAGCCTCTTCTTCACCTGTTACGGATATTAGTGGAACATATGATGTAGTATTTCAAAATAATAGTGGCAAAGAAGAAAAGGCAGTAGGTGTTTTTAAACAAGCAAATGGAATTGTTACAGCTACTTTTTTGCGCATTACAGGGGATTCTCGTTTTTTAGAGGGAATCATAGAAGATAATGTCATTCGATTATCTTCATTTATAGGATCTTCTCCCTCAATGTATATAGGAAAAGTAGATTTAAATGGTATTATCCAAGGAGAAAATATAAGTGCAAGATCAACTACTACTTTTATTGCTAAACGGAATGCAGATGCTACTTTACCTGATGCTTATTCTTTAACTAGATTAAAGGAAGGTAGCGATCGACTTGTTTTTAATTTTAAAGATAGTGAAGGAAAAATAATCGGTTCAAACGACTATAAATTTAAGGATAAGCCTTATATCATTGCGATTGGGGGAACATGGTGCCCTAATTGTATGGATGAAGCTGCTTTTTTGGGAAAATGGTATAAAGAAAATCGAAATAGAGGAATTGAAATAGTTGGAATACAATTCGAGCGGCAAGAGGATAGTGCTTTTGTAAAAAAAGTATTCAATCGATTTCGCAAATATTATGGCATAGAGTATTCTTTACTACTTGGTGGACTGGCTGATAAACAAGCTGTTGTTGAGGCATTACCACAACTTGAAAATTTTATATCATTTCCAACAACTGTTTTTGTTGATAAACATGGAAAAGTTAAAAAAATTCATACGGGTTTTTCTGGCCCTGCAACAGGAAAACATTATACCAAGTTTATTAATGATTTTAATGCTGAAGTGGATGAATTATTAAAATGATGATTTTCGACTTTTAATAACATATTTTAGCTATTATATAGATAAGAATAGTATAATTTTTGAGAGCTTTTATAAAAAATTAGTGGAACGATTCCAATAATTGTGATAAAAAGTAAAATATACTGATTAGGTAAAAATGTGTACGTGATTATGCCAAGTAATAATAAGCGAGCATAATCGAGATAAAATACCCAACGCTTTTGTTCAATCATTGCACCCGAATTGATTATACTAATGAGTATAAAAATGCACAAGAAAAATTGCTGCTGTCTTGTGATATATTCAGTTAGTAGTAAGGTGAAAAATAAAACAATCAGTGTTATTGCTGAATTTAAGAGAATTAATCGTTGTAATTCATTTTGTATTGGTTGATTGTTTCTTTTTAACAATTTTAATTCTAAGTGTCTTCGATAAATGGGATTTATATTTTCAGGCTTGCCGAAAAGTATTTTTATTTTATTTTTTAATCCTTTGGCTTCTCTAAATGCTAAAAGTAGTTCAAGCTTAAAATGAAAGTGTTGCCACAAAAAACTATAGCTATTCAATGGCTTTGTTAATCCGTACTTTAGTTCACTTTTTTCCTCAGCAAATGTTCCAAAAAGCTTATCCCAAATGATAAGTATATCGCCATAATTTTTATCTAAATACTCTGTATTGCTGCTATGATGAACACGATGATGAGAAGGTGTTACAAAGATATATTCAAACCAGCCCAGTTTCCCAATCATTTGTGTATGTGTAAAAAAGGGATAGACTCCATGTAAAATGAGGAAAATAGCTATCATGTCTGGCGGAAAACCTAAGAGAGGTAATATTGACCAAAATAAACCGCGTGCAATTGCTTGAAAGATAGTAATCCTAGTAGAAACTGTATAGTTGAAATCTGTACTTTGATGATGAACAACATGAACACTCCAAAATAGATTTACTCTATGTCCACACCGATGGTACCAATACCAAATAAAATCTGTTACGAAAAAAATAAGTACCCAGCTTAGGAAATTTGGATGTATAGAAAAGAAGGCGTACTTATTATATATCCAAGCAAAGACAAAATAAAATGCACCAGTAGTTAGTAAATCTGTTATTCTTTCGGCAATGCCTACATTAAGATTGGCAATCGATTCTTCAAACTGATGCAATTTCCAATTTCTTTTAATACTCAAATAGTATTCTATTAAAATAAAACCTGTAAAGAGGGGTACTGCCAATGCGAGGAAATTGAGCTTTGTCATAGTGATTTTACTAAAGGCCCAAATTACTTTAAAATTATTAGTCTACCAATTTGGTAGACTAATAATTAACTGTTAATTTTACATTTTTAAGTAGTCACGTGGCCGAGTGGATAGGCTGAGGTCTGCAAAACCTTTTACGATGGTTCGATTCCATCCGTGACGTCTTTTTTGAGTTTATTTTAATCGCATTCTCCAACCTGCATACAACATCCTTCCATTAATAGGTCCCCATACGAGGGATGCATCAAAATAAGGACTGAATGGATTGGCGGCGGATACAATCACCCCTTGTTGGAAAAAGTTGGTTAGGTTTTCTGCACCTATATAAAAATCCATATGCTTGTTCTTGCCAATGGTCTTGCTTATTTGAGCAGCCATTAAATAAAAGTCGGGAGATTGTGTTTCTCTCTGAAAAGCAACCGGATTGCTCGCGGTAGAAGGAATTCGTTTTTTCCCGTTGTAGGTAATGGTATAATTAAACTTCCAATTGTTCTCGGTAGTATAATCCAAGCTGAGAAAAGCACGGTGTTGCGAAACAAAGGGTCTTTGCAGCAATTGGTTTCCATAAGTTGTTTTTACATCAAAAAAGCGATACGCCATTTTTAATTCCAACTGGCTGATGGGTTCCATGCTGATTTCAGTTTGGAAACTATTTGAGTAGGACTTCCCTTTTAAGTTGTAGAAACGGATTTCATTGGTAGTTTCAAGGTCTGTAACCACCTGATTGGTGAAGTCATTTCTGTAGAAGTCAATGGCAAGACTTGCTTTTCTGTTGAAGAGCCTGAAGGACTGATCAAAGCTGATACCTCTATTCCAGGCAATTTCAGGATCCAGTCCATAAGCTTTACCTGCAACACCACCCATGATATTCAGTTGTCTTGCACTAACCAGAATACCTGTATTTTCTGCAAAAATATTTGCAGTACGTTGGCCTCTACCTGCACTGAAGCGGAAAATACTTCCTTTCACCGGTTCGTATCTAATATGCAATCTGGGTGTTGCAAAAGCGCCGAATAAACTATTGTAGTCTCCTCTGATACCTGCTACTATACTGAACTTTTCAGTGGGTGTATAAGTGTATTCAAAGAAAGCTCCGCTTACTGTTTCTGTTCGCTTGTAAGGAGTCACGTTAAATAACTCGTCATAAGTGTCATGCTGCAAACTCAAACCTGTTCTGAATTTGTGATTGGTGTTACCTATAATACTCTGATATATCAGGTTGCTGTAAAAACTTTTCTGTTTTGCTGTATAAATTGTTTTTCCGAAGTACGAATCCTGGTCATGACGTATTGCTGCAATTTGTAATCCAATACTCTTGTATACCTTTTGCGGAAATACATAACCAATTTTGGCAAAGCCCTCATAGCGACTGGTATTGATTCCTAGTCCATAAATACTATTTGAGTTCTGATGACGCTTCGGATCAAAATTGGTTTGACCACCTGTTTTATTGTCCTTCATTACTTTAAAACCGAATTGTGTCATCCATCCTTTTGAATCATTGTATTGATATCTGTTTACTACACTAAACTGATTGCCTGTAGGCAAATCGCGAAAACCATCTTTATTGAAGTCTATGTTGGCATTGTTTAAAAAGTTGTCGTGTAGTAACAAACCTGCAGACCATTTGCTGTTGATTTGTGTTTGTAGATTCAGGTTTACATCTGTTTTGCCAAATTCATTGATATACATATTTGCCAGCAATCTTTCACCAATACCTGGCTTCTTTAGTTCTACGTTAATTTGTCCGGCAATACTTTCAAAGCCATTGGCAACTGATCCAACACCTTTGGTCAATTGAATGGATTCAATCCAGGGACCTGCAATCGAATTTAATCCAAGCGGCGTGGCTAATCCCCTTGGGCCTGGTAAATTTTCTACTGTAAGTTGCGTATAATTGCCGCTTAATCCCAATAACTGAATTTGTTTGGAACCTGTAACTGCATCGTTATAAGAAACATCTACCGAAGGGTTTGTTTCGAAGCTTTCGCTCAAATTACAACAAGCCGCTTTCAATAATTCTTTGGCTGTCATAATTTCTGAACGAATGGGACTGATGGTGCTGATATAGCTGGATCTCTTAGTATTAGTTACAGTTACATTATGCAATGTCTGGTCATCTGCCAAAATCACTTTTAAAGTTGACGGATTTTCTACGGTGAATGTGTCTGCCTTGTATCCTATATAACTAATGATTAACCGATTAGACGCGCTGTTTAACGGAATACTAAAATAACCTAGGCTATCTGTAAGTACCCCTCTCTCCGTATTTAGCCATTTGATGCTGGCTTGAAACAATGGATTGAACTGTCCTTTTTTATCTGCTTCCAGAACAATACCTCTCACTTCGTTTGTATTGATATTCTCTGCTTCATGCGCTTTTTTATCTTGGTCACGATAGTGGCAACATTCTGGTAAAGCATTGTAGATATTGCTTTTTGCTTTTTTATTAAGTAAGTCGTGTCCTGCTTCTACAATTCTGTCTTTAATTTTATTCAGATTGGCAATAGCCGGGAAGTAATGAAGCGTTAATATTTTTGAATCAATATCCCAGTCTGCTTTTTGTACCCCTTTTCCTTTAACTGCTTCTTCAATTCTTTCCTTGCACATTTCGCATGCTCCTTCTACTCTGAATTGAACAGTTGAATAAGTAGTATCTGTTGTTGCTTTGTTGTTCTTGTCCTGAGCACTTATGGTTATGCTTATTGTCATAAGTGCGATTAATCCTATTAAGTATTTTTTCATCTTCTTCTGTTTAAAAGCACCCGATTGCAGTTGTGTCAACCGGGTGCTGATTAATTAGTGCTTACTGTGTGCAGGCTTAGCCTCTTTTAAAGCCATACCGCATTTGCTGCATTTAGCATCTTTTTTATTGCTGGTAACATCTGCATGCATAGGGCATACATAGCTTTTTACCGGCGTCAAAGCCATTTTGCATTTGCTGCATTTGTCCTTTTCTGTTCCTGTAATTTCAGGATGCATAGGACAGGAATGTGTAGCTTTTGTACTGTCCTGTTTAGGAGCAGTGTGCTGTGCATAAGTAGCAAGGCTTAAGAAACCTGCTAACACAAGCATGATTGTTTTTTTCATGTTGGTTTAATTTATAGATGATTAAGAAGATGCGATGGAACGCGAAAGTACCCGGCTAAATAGATTAGGGGTACCAGAAGGTGAAGACTACGGTATTAAATTCTGTAGTTGCAGTAAAATTGATAAAGTGATACGCCAGCATGTATAAGAGGCGGCCCGTTAATTGGATGGTTTGGGCTGATACCGCTATTGAAAGCAGTAAAATCAATTTCAGGTGAAAAATAAAGCGGATCGAAATGCTGAAAGGAGGGTACTGCTGTTTTAGCTGATTGAGCAAAATGCGTATCCTGTTGCTTTACAAATTTTACTTTAGTCTTGCAGCAATCCTTCATTTTATGCTTCATCCCACAGCTGTTTTCTTCAGCCGGAACAAATCGTATGCTGGTAGACTTTAGTTGGTTGCAACAATAGAATTGCTGTATGCTTACCCCAAAACTGGCGGTTGCATAAATAGTCAGCAATACTATGAGGCCCCATTTTTTCACTTTACAAAGCTACTATAGTTTTTGAGATGGCATAGTGGGGGATTTGTTAAAATGCCACTTATCTTCGCGTTTATGGGTCAGAAAAAACTAATTCGCTTCGAAGCAATCAAATCTTTTCCTAATGTGTTGGAATATCCGCAGGATATGCAGGGTAAATGGGGAGCTTTTTTCAAAAATGAGCACCCGATAACGCTGGAGCTGGCATGTGGTAAGGGAGAATATGCAGTAGGTCTTGGCAAAATGTACCCAAATCGTAATTTCATTGGCATTGATATAAAAGGGAACCGTATCTGGCGAGGAGCCAAAACTGCCCTTGATGAGCAGTTGACCAATATTGGATTTATTCGTTCCCATATAGATAAAATAACCGATTACTTTACCCAAGGTGAAGTAGCTGAAATCTGGATTACCTTTCCTGACCCACAACTCAGAGGGTCCCGATTTAAAAAAAGGTTAACGCATCCCAGATTTTTGAGACTGTATCAGTCCATCCTAAAAGGCGGCGGTTTGGTTCACCTTAAAACAGACAGTCCTGATTTGTACCAGTTTACACTGACCGTTATCAACTTATTCCAGTTTGAATTGTTGTCCTCTTCGGATAATGTGTATGCAATGGAAAATATAGCTCCGGAGCTTACCATAAAAACGCACTATGAAGGGTTGGATATTGCAGGCAGCAATCGTATACATTATTGTTGTTTTAGATTGGATCAGCCTATTCCAGTGGAGAAAGATGAAATTTTAAAACAAATGATCAGTGAATCAGCAATTGATTGAGGGCAGGGATTTTTATTACGACGATAAGGGATATATGGTATTTACTGCAGCGTATCATTTGCAAAAGGGATATTGCTGTGGATACGGTTGCAGGCATTGTCCCTATGATTATGAATCTGTGCCTGAGCCTAAGAAATCTCAATTATTACAAGAGAAACAATCAACGCCCGATAAGGCTTAATCCGTTTTGTTTATGGCAAAATTAAAACAGGTCCTTCCCAGTGGTGCCAGGGATATTTCCTTCTTTGAACAGGTATATGAAGTTGTAAAATTGATACCCAAAGGCAGAGTAACTAGTTATGGCGCCATTGCCCATTTTCTGGGCACTAAAATGAGTGCAAGAATGGTAGGATGGGCCATGAATGCTGCGCACGCAGATCCATCTATTCCCGCACATCGTGTGGTAAACAGAAATGGTCTGCTAACTGGTAAAATGCATTTTGCCACAGCTACTGAAATGGAAGAAAAATTGAATAAAGAAAAAGTTAAAGTAAAGGAAGATCAGGTGATGGATTTTGAAAAAAAATTCTGGGATCCTTCTGTAGAATTAACTTAAACTATATTTGCGCCCCATGAGCACAAGACCAGAGTTACATACGATTCTTTCTCCTAAACTATTAGACATATATGATGTAAGTAATAGCGTTGTAGTGGTAATTGACGTTTTTCGCGCAACTTCTACTATTGCTACTGCATTATTTAATGGTGCTGCAAGAGTTATACCCGTAGATACGGTTGACAAGTGTATTCAGATTGGTAAAAATACTGGAGGGATTACAGCCGGAGAAAGGGACGGAAAGGTAATTCCAGGTTTAGAACATGGTAATTCACCAGCGGAATATCCGCGTGAATTTGTGGAAGGTAAAACCTTGGTGCTAACTACCACAAATGGAACAAAGCTGTTGCATATGGCTTTGCAAAATGGCGCTTCTGAAGTAATTACTGGCTCTTTTCCTAATTTATCCGCTGTATGTGACCATTTAATTGAAGCTAAGAAAAATGTAATACTCGGGTGTTCTGCCTGGAAGGACAAGTTTAATCTGGAGGACACCTTGTTTGCCGGAGCTGTTATTAGTCGTATCAAATCATATTTTACCATTCATTGTGATAGTAGTTTAATGGCGGAAAATATGTACGAAATGCACAAGAGCGACTTAAAATCTTTCATCAGAAATACAACCCATTGGCACCGTTTGGCACAATATGGTCTGGAAAAAGATCTTGAGTATTGTGTTACGCCTGATCAAGCGAATATTTTGCCTTTTTATAAGAACGGTGACCTGATAATAAAGTAAGTATAAATTAACGTTTCATTCCTGCTTATTTTATCTTTTGATGCGGTTTTCCTCTCCCTTTTCTTTACTTTTGCAAATTGGTCTCTTGGGACTGATTCAATGCAATGGCACTACCGTATTTAGTTAAACATATCTATAATTTTGGCACTGACGAAGTAATTCGCCGGGGAAAGAAAATTCATTCATTAGGTCAGGTAGAATTGGTTGAGTATGATGACCTGATGGGGAATGTAATATTTCGGGTAAAAGACGATGGGTATAATACTTTTTACAAAGTATATATAAACCAGTTTAAAGATCCGGCTACCATTTCCTTACGTTGCAGCTGCCCCTATAATCTTTCTGAAGTTTGCAGACATAAGGCTGGCGCTTTATTTCATCTGCAGGATTTGCTGGATAAGAATTTATTAGGAGATCGCGAAACAGTTTATGATCAGAAACACACAGTAGTAAAAATCAGATTGCTCGATTTGAAGCTGATTAAAATGCTAAGCGCAACTGAATCATTTGAAAGTGCAGAAGAATATTTAAGAACCAATACTGCTACCATAAAAGAGGCAAAAAATGAAAGAGTTGTTGCTGAGTTGGAAATGAATGGGAAGCAGCATGTAGTGGTACTTCAGAAAAATGAGGAGCGTAATTTTGATACTAGTTGCAACTGTGCTTCTGATACTTCTCATCCGCTCTGCGTGCACAAAGCCATTGTTTTTTTACAATTGCTGAAAAACCATGGGGCTAATTATTTTGATTCAATCAGAAATTGGGATAAAGAAAAAAACAAATTACTGGCCTTGTATGGTTACTCTCTTACCGACGATTTGAAAGGTAAGTTTGAATTTACCTATACTGATGGTAAGCCCTTTTTGCGTGTACTGGATAGCAGTATTAAAAGAGTAAGTCTTTCGGGTAATCAGGAAGTTAAACCAATGATGCAGGAGCAGCTTGACATGCCTTCAGTGATTGAACAAGAGGCTGAGCAGGAAGCTTCCTATAAATTAGGGCTGGTTGTAACCAGTGGAGCAACACAATATCCCTTCATCCAAATGGAGGTTATACAAGGTGAACCTGATGATCAATTTTCAAAATATCTTGGAAAAACTGAGAAGCTAGACTTGACTAAGTTCATTAATACGGCAGTTTTTTCTGAAGATGACAAAATGCTGATTCAGCAACTTCGCAAACTAATGTCTGCCGAAGTAAACAGGTATCTGAATCGTAATTCTCCTTTCAGTGGAATTTGGGAAAATATTATTCAGCAACATACAGATGAGTTGCCAGAAGAAACAAGGGCATTGATTAATGAATACCTTCATCCAAAATTCAAAAAGTTATTTGCTGAGTATGCAGCTTCTTCCTTTGTATACTATCTCCCCTCGGGCAAAAGATTTGTTACAGAGAACCTGGTAAAAGCGCAATTCTCAGATCACTTTATTCAACCTTCATTCAGTATTAATTTTAAAGACAGTCAGTATGAGGTTTCTTGTACAATTGAATTGCCATCCAGAACTATTTCACTGAATGAAAATGCAATTGATTCTTCTTTTGTATTTCAACATCAGGATGAATTCTATATCTGGAAAAAGGCGGAGGATATTATACTGGCAGAGAAATTTATGCCTTCAGGTAAAATAATTATCCCGGCCGATGAATGGGCGGAGCAGTTGACTGAATTTGTTCTTCCGTTATCCCGTTCATATACTGTACAGTTTGCCAATGTAAAAAAAGAGGAAATAAAAGATGCCCGTCCTGAAATCAAAATTCAGCTAAAAGAAAAGGGGGAATATCTTTTATTCCAACCTATTTTCAATTACAAGGGTTTTGATATACAGACTACTGATAACGAAAAATTGTTTTTCCCTCAGGCAGACCGCTTACTGGTGATTCATAGAAATATGATTGCAGAGAGAGAACTGATGAGTAGAATTGAGCAACTGCATTCGGGTTTTGTTAGACCTGTTGATTCCAATGTGCTGGCATTGAAAGGAAAAGATGTTTTGAAAAACAACTGGTTTTTCCTTTTCATGGATGCCGCGAAAGACATGAATATCCCAGTATATGGTTTTGAGGCACTGCGCAACTTCAGATTTAATACTGCCAAGCCCTCAACTAAAATATTCATTAGCAGCAATACTGATTGGTTTGATGCAAAAGTAGAAATTCAATTCGGGGAACAGAAAGTAACTATTGATGATGTTAAGAAAGCATTGGCTAATAAACAACAGTTTGTTCAGCTTACAGATGGGACACTGGGAATTTTGCCTGAAGAATGGGTTAAAAAATATGCTTTGTTATTTAGAGTTGGTGAAGGTAAGGCGGGTAATATGAAGCTCAGTAAATATCACTTTAGCGTGATAGAAGAGCTTTACCTGCAAAGAGATGAAGAGGAGCTTTCTTTTCAACTCGAAGAAAAATACGAAAGGATTAAAGGCAATCATGAAATTAAACCCATTCCTGCACCTGACCATTTGCAATCTATCCTTCGTCCATATCAGGAGAGTGGTTTTCAATGGTTAAATTATCTGAGAGAAGTGCAATGGGGTGGAATTTTGGCTGATGATATGGGATTGGGTAAAACCATACAGGCACTTTGCTTTTTGCATCACTTGAAAATGGAGAACGGAAGTTTGAAAGCCTTGGTTGTTTGTCCAACAACACTAATGTTTAATTGGCAAAATGAAATCAAGAAATTTACACCTGATATCAGTTTTTATGTTCATCACGGTGGCTCCAGATTAAAAGATGGCATAAGCAACAAAGCCTATGATGTAATCATTACTACTTACGGCACTTTAAGAAGCGACATTAAACAGTTTGTAGATGTTTCCTTCGATTATGTTATTCTGGATGAAAGCCAGGCTATTAAAAACCCTTCTAGTAAAGTAACCAAAGCAGCTTCTTTGCTAAAAGCGAAGAGCCGGCTTTGCCTGAGTGGTACACCGTTGCAGAATAATACTTTTGATATCTATGCTCAAATGAATTTCCTGAATCCGGGTATGCTCGGCAGTATGGAATTCTTTAAGCAGGAGTTTTCTATACCAATTGATAAGTTTGGTGAGAAAGAGCAAAAAGACCATTTACGAAAATTATTATATCCATTTATTCTCAGAAGAACCAAAGAGCAAGTGGCTAAGGACTTACCTGAAAAACAGGAAATGGTATTGTTCTGCGAAATGGGGGACGAACAACGTAAGATTTACGAAGCCTACCGAAATGATTATCGGGATAAAATTCTGGGTGTTGTAGAAAACCAGGGTATTCAGAAATCGCAGTTGACCATTTTACAGGGATTGATGAAGCTGAGACAGATCTGTGATAGCCCCGCCATCATAAAAGAAGAAGAACGTTATCCTAATGTTTCTGTAAAACTGGAAGAACTGGGCAGAGAGATTACTGAGAATATCAGTAATCATAAAGCATTAGTGTTCTCTCAGTTTTTAGGCATGCTTTCATTGATTAAAGAGAAAATGAAAGAGTTGGGAGTTGATTATGAATATTTTGATGGGAGTAGCACTGTTGCTGAGCGCGAAAGAGCTATCCAAAGATTTCAAAATGAAGATAGTTGTCGCGTCTTTTTGATATCACTTAAAGCGGGTGGTGTGGGATTAAATTTGACGGCTGCAGATTATGTGTATATCGTGGATCCCTGGTGGAATCCGGCTGTTGAGCAACAAGCTATTGACAGAACACATCGTATTGGTCAAACCAAAAATATTTTTGCTTACCGGATGATTTGTACTGATACAGTAGAAGACAAAATCCTTAAACTTCAAGAGCGCAAGCGGAATCTTGCAAGAGAAGTTATTACAGATGATGAAGGGTTTGTTAAAACTTTAACAAAAGAAGATGTAGAGTACCTATTCAGTTAAGCTTTTCACCGATTTGAGCTCTGAACTTTCCTGTTATCACGATAGCTTGCCATTAAAATTATTCTTCAGGTATGCTGCTTGATGTATAATTAGTTTTATCACTTCAACTCCAACCTTATGCGTATACTCTTTTTAGCAATTGGATTATTTCTTTCTTTTACTGCGATGGCACAAAATACAGCTACTTTAAAAGGGAAGCTTGTAGACAGTGTAGGAAAGCAAGCTTTGAAAGATGCCTCTATTACCATATTAGAAGCGAAGGATTCTACGCTAGATGTTTTTGGACTGGCAAAGCCGGATGGTAGCTTTATGGTTGAAAAAATTTCTTTTGGGGATATGATTGTCATGATTAAGTTTCAGGGCTATGAATCTTTTTCGAAGAAGATAACCTTTTCTAAATCCAATGCTACTGTTGACTTGGGAACGATTTATTTAAAACTTGCCGCTAATGACTTAGGAGAAGTAACTGTTACGCAATCTCCCATAACAATAAAAAAAGATACTGTTCAGTTTAATGCATCTAGTTTTAAAACTAAGCCTAACGCAGTAATGGAGGATTTGTTAAAAAAATTACCAGGGGTTCAAGTAGAAGCAGATGGAACAGTAAAAGCACAAGGTGAAAATGTGCAACGCATTTTAGTAGATGGGAAGCGATTTTTTGGAGATGATCCTAAGTTAGCTACCAAAAATTTGCCTCCTGACATGATTGATAAAATCCAGGTATTTGATGCGTTAAATGACCAAAGTGCCTTCACTGGTTTTGATGATGGCAATAGAATTAAAACCATCAATATTACCACCAAAAAAGACAAGCGAAAAGGGTATTTCGGTAGAGTAATTGCCGGTGGGGGTTCTGATAGTAAAGAAGGTCGTTATGATAATAGTGTGAACTTGAGTTATTTTAACGGTGATAGACAAATTACTTTTACAGGCCAAGCCAACAACGTAAATAAACAAAATTTTGGTGGACAAGATTTCTTAGGAGCTATGGGAGGCGGTGGAGGAATGGCGAGAGTTGTTGTTAATGCAGTAGGTGGAGCCAGGGGTGGTGGTGGAACTGCTACCAATAACAATGGCGGTATCATTAATACTTGGGCTGGCGGTATCAATTACAAAGATGTCTGGGGTAAAAAAACAGAAGTATCTGGTAGTTATTTTTATAATGACCAAAAAACATATAGAGAACAAAATAGTCTAACCCAGAACTTGATTCCAGGCAATCCGGATTCTTCTATTTATAACTCACAACTTAATAATTCAGTAACCAAGAACAGCAATCATCGTATTAATTTTAATATTGAGCATCAATTTGATTCTTCCAATTCTATAATAATACGACCCAATATTAGTTTTCAAGAGACTGAATCAGCAACTGATGTAACAACATTTTCTACGAGGGGTATTTCTAAAAATTTGAATAATTCTGTTGCATCAACAAAAAGAATGAACAGCGGGTATAATGCTAGTATTGAGGCAACTTTCAGACACAGATTTAAAAAGAAGGGTCGAACTTATTCCATCGCGTTTAATCCAGGGCAAACAATGAACGATGGAAATACATCCAACTATTCAATAAACAATTTTTTTAATACTCCTGTTGCCTATGCAGATACCATTAATCAAATTGGCGTAACAAATAGAGATAGTAAAACCATCAATGCCACTTTCTCTTATACTGAACCCATTGGGAAAAATCAGATTCTAGAATTTAATTATAATTACAACAACAATGTAAATAACTCTGGAACTAGAACTTTTGCATTTAATAAGACCTCAGGGCAGTATGATTTGATAGTGCCAAATTTGACCAACGTATTTGAAAATACTTTCAACTCCAATCGCGTGGGTTTAAATTGGCGTATTCAGAATGCTAAATACAATTTCAGTATTGGAACAGGAATACAAGTTGGGGAATTGGTAAGTAAAAACATTACCAGAGATAGTTCTATTACCCAAAATTTTGTGAATTTTTTCCCAACCATGAACTTTCGATATGATTTTTCACGCACAAAAAATCTACGGATTTTCTATAATGGTAGAACCGCTCAACCTTCTGCACAACAATTGCAGCCTGTGATTGATAATTCTAATCCTCTGAATATCACTTCTGGTAATCCTAACTTGAAGCAGCAGTTTATTCATACGTTTAGGGTGTTATATAATTCCTTCGATGTCGTTACGCAGAAAATTTTCTTTGCTACTATTAATGCGAATTTCACAGCTAATGATATTCAAAATTCTACCACTTACTTGCCAAATGGAGCACAGTTTACTCGACCAGAAAATTTGAGTGGTACTTACAATATTAATGGATTCATTAATTATGGCTTCCCATTAAAGAAGCCCAAAAGCAACTTGAATTTTGGCGTTAATCTTGGTAGGAATCAGAGTCAAACTTTGGTAAACAACCTAAGTAATTATACCCGAAATACAACAGCTGGTTTCAATGCCTCTTGGACAACCAATATAAAGGAAGGCTTCGATATGAATTTCTCTTCTAATTCTAGTTTCAGTTTTGCCCGATATACTTTGCAGCCTCAGCAAAATGGCGATTTTTTTACTCAAACTTTTGTGGCTGAACCCACCATTTATAATAAAAAAGGTTGGGTTTTCTCAACGGATTTTCGTTATATCAAAAACACAGGCCGTGCAGAGGGATTCAATACGAATATTCCTTTGTGGAGTGCAAGTATTGCGAAGCAATTATTCAAGAAGAAAGATGGAGAAATCAAATTCTATGTATTTGACTTACTCAATCAAAACCAGAGTTTAACTAGAAATGTAACGGGTAACACAATCCAAGACGTTTCTACTGTTGTTTTAAAACGCTATTTCATGATCAGCTTCACCTATAATCTAAGAAGTTTTGGGGCTCCACAAGGTGGAATGCAGCAAAGAGGCATTAATCAAATTTTTAGAGGTGCACCGGGTCAAGGTATGCAAGGCATGCAGATGATGCGATTTGGACAATAAGTTAGGTTTAATCAAAAGTTAATATATCTAGAGCTAAGGGGAAATAAATTATTTCCCCTTCGTATTTTAAAGAAATGTAACTTTGCATCTCATTTGAAACAATGGTAGCAAGCATTTCATACATTTCTAACGCTAACAACTGTTCGTATTTTACAGAACAACTGCGGTTGCCATTTATCGTATTACCGAGGCCACGACGTGGTTTCTGATAGGACGAGCAACTGGCACTTGCCCCTATCAGTGAAAATATCTCCGAAACTTTTCAGGGCACTTAGCCAAAATTTATCCTTATTCACTTTTTATTCATTTATATACGTTGGAACAGTCAATTATTGTTCGTGTAGCTACTGCCGATGATGTGCATTTTGCCTCCACCATTACAGATGAAATGGAGTCCTCTGCAAAAGCCAGAGGTACGGGTATTGCTAAAAGAAGTCCAGAATATGTGGCTAACAAAATGCGGGAGGGAAAAGCAGTTATTGCACTAACTCCTCAAGGAGAATGGGTAGGGTTTTGCTACATAGAAGTTTGGGGACATGAGCAATTTGTAGCCAATAGTGGCTTGATTGTATCGCCTGCCTTCAGAAAAAGCGGAGTGGCCAAGCAAATTAAGCAGACAATTTTTAATTTATCCAGAACCAAATATCCAGCAGCCAAAATTTTTGGATTAACCACAGGACTTGCGGTAATGAAAATTAACAGTGAGTTGGGCTATGAACCTGTTACCTACAGCGAATTAACCGATGACGAGGAGTTCTGGGCTGGCTGCAAGAGTTGTGTGAACTATGATATCCTGATGAGTAAGGACAGAAAAAATTGCATGTGTACTGCCATGTTGTATGATCCTGCTGATCATTATGAGCCCGAAGAGACCATTGCCGATTTTAAACAGAATTCAAAGTTATATGAACGCTTTATGAAAGTAAAGCAAAGTAAACTGCTTAAGTGGTTTAGGAAGAAGGCAATGAAAAGTTATTTTATTCAATTTTAATAAGTGGAATATGCAAGCAAAGAAACTAGTACTAGGATTTAGCGGAGGATTAGATACTACATACTGTGCAATTTATTTATCTCAGGAAAAAGGATATGAAGTTCATAGTGTAATTGTAAATACCGGAGGATTCACCGAAGATGAGTTGAAACAGATTGAAAAGCATGCTTATGCTTTGGGTGTAAAAACACATACTACTATTAATGCCATCAAGAGCTACTACGATTCAATTGTTAAATATCTGATTTATGGTAATGTTTTAAAGAATAATACTTATCCGCTCAGTGTAAGTGCTGAAAGGTTAAGTCAGGCTTTGCATATCGCAGAACATGCAAAAAAAATGAACGCCGTTGCAGTAGCACATGGAAGTACAGGAGCAGGTAATGATCAGGTAAGATTTGACATGATTTTCAATATCATGATTCCCGGTATTGAAATCATAACGCCTATCAGAGATCTGCAACTGAGCAGAGAAGCTGAAATTGAATACCTACAGTCAAAAGGTGTTCAGATGAATTTTCAGAAAGCAGCTTATTCCATTAATAAGGGATTGTGGGGAACCAGTGTAGGAGGAAAAGAAACATTGTATTCAAAAGGAATTTTACCGGAAGAAGCGTGGCCAACACCTGTAACCAAAACCGGTGAGGAAGAAATGAAAATTCATTTTGAAAAAGGAGCAATTACCTGGGTAAACAATCAGCATTTTACGCATCCGGCTCATGCCATTCAATACATACAGTCTATTGCTGCCCCTTATGGCATTGGCAGAGATATACATGTGGGTGATACCATTATTGGAATTAAAGGAAGAGTAGGATTTGAAGCGGCTGCACCCATGGTGATTATCAAAGCGCATCATGCTTTGGAAAAACACGTTCTTACTAAATGGCAGTTGAATTGGAAAGATCAGCTTGCGCAGTTTTATGGTAACTGGCTACATGAGGGTCAAATCATGGATCCGGTTATGCGCAATATTGAAGCATTTCTAACTGATTCTCAAGATCAGGTTACCGGGTCAGTTTTTGTGCAATTGCTCCCGCATCGTTTTCAAATTATTGGTATAGAATCTCCTTTCGATTTAATGAGCAGTAAATTTGGTAAGTACGGAGAAATGAACTCAGGTTGGACAGGAGCAGATGTTAGAGGATTCTCAAAGATTTTTGGGAACCAGACAGCCATTTATCATCATATAAAAAACGCTTCCCATGATTAAGGCGGGTATCGTTGGTGGTGCAGGATATACGGGTGGGGAATTGATTCGTATTCTATTGAATCATCCGGATGTAACTATCCAATTTGTTCATAGTACCAGTAATGCAGGAAAATTTCTTTATCAGGTTCATACCGATTTAATTGGTGAGACAGATTTAATTTTCAGTGCAGTTCTGAGCAATGATATTGATGTATTGTTTCTTTGTATGGGCCATGGAGATGCCAAAACATTTCTTGAAAACAACTCCATCAATGATTCAATTAAAATCATTGATTTATCCCAGGATTTTAGACTAAATAGTGCATCGTTGTTTGGCAATCGCAGTTTCGTTTACGGATTGCCTGAATTAAATAAAGCAGCAATTGTCTCAGCACAGAATATTGCCAATCCGGGTTGTTTTGCAACAGCTATACAGTTGGCTTTATTGCCTTTGGCTGAAGCAGGTGTGTTGGGAGATATTTATACAACCGGTATTACAGGTTCAACCGGTGCCGGACAGGGTTTGAGTGCAACTTCTCATTTTAGCTGGAGGGCCAATAATATTGAAGCATATAAATCACTGGCACATCAGCACGTTAAAGAAATCACCCAATCTTTCAATCAACTACAAAAGGGGGATGCACTAACAGCGGATGGTTCTGGAAGAGGATTGCACTTTGTTCCATGGAGAGGTGATTTTACCAGAGGAATTTATACCAGTTCAACTATTGAAATTGGTATTCCTTACGAAGAAGTGCAGCAAATCTATACTAGCTTTTATGCGGATGCAGCATTCACTTTTGTGAGTGGTTCAATGATTAACCTAAAGCAGGTAGTTAACACCAACAAGTGTTTGATTTTTACAGAGAAGCAGGGAAGCAAATTGATTGTTCATTCTGCTATTGATAATTTATTAAAAGGGGCCAGTGGTCAGGCGGTTCAGAATATGAATCTGATGTTTGGTTTGGATGAGTCTGCCGGGTTAAAATTAAAAGCCAGTTATTTTTAGTCATGAAATTATTTGATGTATATCCGTTAAACAATATTACCATCACAAGAGCTCAGGGTTCTTATGTGTGGGATAAAGATGGTGTTCAGTATCTAGACATGTATGGTGGCCATGCGGTAATCAGCATTGGTCATACGCATCCGCATTGGGTAAAGCGGATAGAAACCCAATTAGAAGCTATAGCTTTTTATTCCAATTCTATTCAGATTCCTTTACAACAGGAGCTGGCAGACAAACTGGGTATGTTAAGCGGAAAAGCAGATTATCAATTATTTCTTTGCAATAGTGGAGCAGAAGCGAATGAAAATGCATTGAAGCTAGCATCTTTTCACACGGGTAGAAAAAAAATTGTTGCTTTTTCCAAATCCTTCCACGGACGAACTTCACTCGCAGTTGCAGCTACTGATAATCCCGGTATTGTAGCACCGGTTAATGAAACAGATAATATTATATTTCTGCCATTTAATGACGAAGCCGCATTGCAGGAATGTTTCAAGAATCATGGAAATGAAATTGCTGCAGTAATTATCGAGGGTATTCAGGGTGTTGGGGGTATTGTTCCTGCAAGCATCTCTTTTCTGCAATTAATCAGATCCTTATGTGATGCTTCCGGCGCTGTTTATATTGCCGATAGCGTTCAGTGTGGCTATGGAAGAACCGGACAGTTTTTTGCACATGATGTTGCAGGAGTGAATGCTGATATTTACTCTATGGCTAAGGGCATGGGGAATGGCTTTCCCATTGGTGGCATTTTGATTGCTCCCCATATACAACCTAAACATGGTATGCTGGGAACTACGTTTGGTGGTAATCATCTCGCTTGTGTAGCAGCCCTTGCCGTTCTGGAAGTAATGGAATCAGAACAGTTGATTGAAATGGCCAAACAAAGGGGCATGTACCTGATGAATCAGCTAAAGTGCATTGAGGGGATTGAAAACGTTAGAGGCAGAGGATTGATGATTGGATTTGATGTGCCTGAACGCATAAAAGGGTTAAAAAAGTTATTGCTGGAGAAGTACAATATTTTTACGGGAGAAGCCAAACCCAATGTAATAAGATTATTACCCTCGCTGGCATTAACCAGAAAACAGGCTGATGAATTTTTGGAAGCTTTGACGGAAGCAATAGCTGAACTTGAAAATCCCCCTGCATAACTATGAAACATTTTATTTCTGTATCAGATGTGGGTAATGTTAGCGCTTTGGTAGCTAAGGCATTACAATACAAACTAAGTCCCTACGCGGACCTGCATTTGGGAAGAGGCAAAAGAATTGGCCTGTTGTTTTTAAATCCAAGTTTAAGAACCCGTTTAAGTTCTCAGGTAGCAGCGAGCAATCTGGGCATGGAAGCGATTGTTTTTAATGTAGATAAAGAAGGATGGGCTTTGGAGTTTCAGGAAGGCGCCGTGATGAATGGAACAACTGTTGAGCATATCAAAGATGCTGCTCCGGTTTTGGGCCAGTACTTTGATGTTTTGGCAATACGTACTTTTCCGTCTTTGAAAAACAGAGAAGAAGATTATAGTGAGTTGTTTATTAAACAATTCATACGTTTTGCAGGTGTTCCTGTAGTAAGTTTGGAAAGTGCAACCTTACATCCTTTGCAGTCTTTAACTGATTTGGTAACCATTCAGGAGTCTTTGGTGGAGCATCCTTTACAAGGGAAAAAGCCTAAAGTGGTGCTTACATGGGCGCCACATATAAAACCATTGCCTCAATGTGTTGCCAATAGTTTTGCTGAGTGGGTTAATGCCTGGGGTGGTGCTGAATTTGTTATTACCCATCCAAAAGGCTATGAATTGGATGAGAAATTTACAAAAGGAGCAACCATTGAATACGATCAGCAGAAAGCTTTAGCCGAGGCTGATTTTGTGTATGTTAAAAACTGGAGTAGTTACCAGCAATATGGTCAAGTATTATGTTCTGATAAAAATTGGATGTTAACCAATCAATCTTTGCAGAGCACCAATATTGCCAAAGTAATGCACTGTTTACCTGTCCGTAGGAATATAGAGTTGAGTGATGAAATTTTAGATGGTGAAAATAGCCTGGTTACCCGACAGGCAGGCAATCGTGTCTGGGCAGCACAGGCTGTTCTTGCAGAAATATTAAATGCTTGTAAATAAGCTCTATGAACCCTTTATTCATCATAAAGATTGGCGGAAATATTGTGGATGATGAAATGGCGTTAGAACATTTTCTATCCTCTTTTGCTGCTATACCTTTTCCTAAGATATTGGTGCATGGTGGTGGTAAACTAGCTACCAGAGTAGCTGAAGCCATGGGGATTCAGCAGCAGATGATAGAAGGAAGAAGAATTACCGATGCGGAAACCCTGAAGATTGTTACCATGGTATATGCTGGTTTTATTAATAAGAATATTATTAGCAAGCTTCAATCCAAACAAAACAATTCGGTAGGTATCACCGGTGCAGATGGAAATGCTATTCTTGCACATAAACGTATTTCCAAAACAGACTATGGATTTGTGGGGGATGTAGATTGGGTAAATACAGCCTTTTTTCATCAACTACTGGACAACGGTTATGTTCCTGTTGTTGCACCCATTACCCATAATGGCGAAGGACAATTATTAAATACCAATGCAGATACTATGGCACAATCTATTGCAACTGCATTGAGTAAACAGTATGCTGTTACTTTAATTTATTCTTTTGAAAAATCAGGTGTTTTACTGGATGTACAGGATGAGTCTTCCTGCATTGCTGTTTTAACGCCAGACTATTATCAATCTCTTAAAGAAAAGCAGCTGATTTTTGCAGGAATGATTCCTAAATTAGACAATGCATTTGCTGCTATTCATGCCGGGGTTGCGAAAGTGATTATAGGAAATGCTGCCGCGCTTCCCAAATTAATGGAAGGGAAAACCGGAACAACTATTCAATATGGCTGATATAGAAGTACTATATAATGAAGCGCTTATTCTACTGCATGAGCTGATATCGATTCCTTCCTATAGCAGAGAAGAATCGAATACGGCCAATGCGATTGAAAAATTTCTCAGCAAAAAGACAATACCTGTTAATAGACACTTAAATAATATATGGGCGGTTAATCAGTATTTTGATCCTCAAAAACCTACTCTATTATTAAACTCTCATCACGATACAGTTAAGCCGAATGCGGGATATACAAAAGATCCTTTTGCACCATTGATTGAAACAGATAAGTTGTTCGGTTTAGGTAGCAATGACGCGGGGGCTTCTCTTGTTTCCCTCATAGCAGCCTTTATACATTATTATCCGCAACAGCATCTGAATTACAATATTGTATTGGCTGCAACAGCAGAGGAAGAAATTTCAGGACTCAATGGGATAGTGGCCTTGATTCCCTTGATACCAACTCCAGCATTTGCGATTGTGGGCGAACCTACTTTGTTGAATCTGGCCATTGCTGAAAGAGGCTTACTGGTAATAGATGCCAACACAAAAGGAATTGCCGGACATGCGGCCAGAGAAGAAGGAGACAATGCATTATACAAAGCCATTGAAGATATTCAGTGGATACGGCAGTATCAATTTGACAAAATCAGTGAGTGGCTGGGGCCAGTAAAGATGACGGTAACTTCTTTTCATACCGACAATAAGCAGCATAATGTAGTGCCTGCAACTGCTGATTTTATTATTGATATTCGCGTGAATGAACTGTATAGTTTCGATGAAATACTCAGCATATTGTCTGCCAACCTTCGCAGTGAATTTGCCCCTAGAAGTACCCGATTAAAATCTACAGGCATTCCGGTTGATCATCCGATAGTACAAGCAGGGATCAATCTAGGTAAAACCTGTTATGGAAGCCCTACAACAAGTGACAAGGCTTTGATGCCATTTCCCGCGTTAAAAGTGGGGCCTGGTGATAGTGCCAGAAGCCATACGGCGGATGAGTTTGTGTATTTGAATGAAATAAAAAATGGAATCGAATTTTATATTAAGCTTTTAAAGCAGGTGCTATGAAATTATGGAGTAAGGAAAATACAGCAACCACTAATGCTGTAGAAAAGTTTACTGTAGGTAAAGACAAAGATTTTGATGCGCTGTTGGCCCCCTTTGATGTATTGGGTTCTATTGCTCATGTTACCATGCTATCACAGATTGGCTTATTGACTCCTGAAGAAAAGAATCTGCTGGTAAAAGAGTTACAAAAAATATTTGTACTGGTTACTCAACCAGATTTCTCCATCCCGGAAGGTGTGGAAGATATTCACTCTTATGTTGAGTTCATTTTAACACAGAATCTGGGTGATTTAGGAAAGAAGATCCATAGTGCAAGAAGTAGAAATGATCAAGTACTAGTAGATATTAAATTGTATCTGAGATCAGAAATAAAAAGTATTGCAGAACAAACCCAGTCTTTATTTCATTTGCTGCAGACGCAAAGTGAGCAATTTAAAAATCATTTATTGCCAGGGTATACGCATCTGCAATTGGCTATGCCTTCTTCCTTTGGTCTTTGGTTTGGTGCCTATGCGGAGAGCCTGGTTGACGATTTGATTGTTTTGGAATCTGCTTATCAGGTGGTGAATAAAAACCCACTGGGATCTGCAGCAGGATATGGATCTTCTTTTCCTATTAACAGAACACTTACTACCCAATTACTTGGATTTGAGCATTTAAATTATAATGTTGTTTATGCGCAAATGGGCAGAGGCAAAACAGAAAGAATTGTTGCGGCAGCGCTTGCCAATATAGCGGATACATTGGCCAGAATGAGTATGGATGCCTGTTTGTACCTGAATCAGAATTTTGGTTTTATTAGTTTCCCTGCAGATCTAACTACGGGTTCCAGTATCATGCCGCATAAAAAGAATCCGGATGTATTTGAATTGACAAGATCTTACTGTAACCGACTTAAAGCATTGCCTAATGAAATTGCTTTAATGACCACCAACCTGCCATCCGGATATCAGCGTGATTTGCAACTTCTTAAAGAACATTTATTTCCGGCATTCAATGAATTAAGTAATTGTTTGCAGATGATGGAATTAATGCTCAGCAATATTTCAGTTAAAGAACATATTGCGGATGCGGAACAATATCAGTTCATGTTTAGTGTAGAGGAAGTAAACAAACTGGTTATGCAGGGGGTTCCTTTCCGGGATGCTTACCAGCAGGTGGGCAATGCTATTGAAAAAGGCCAGTTTACCTATTCAACCCAGATTAACCATACCCATGAAGGAAGTATTGGAAATTTGTGTAATGCTGAAATTGGCCAAATGATGGATACTGTATTGAAAAGGTTCCAATTTAGCAAAGCCACAACAGCCATCAACGCACTTTTGGCTTAACTTGTGCCACTATTCTACTAATTAGATATATAAGTAATCAAATGAAAAAAATTTTTTTCCTATTCCTTTTGGGTAGCTATTCTCAGTTCATATTTGCTCAGGTGAAGCCAGTAAGCAAGGGCTCTGCAGCGCCTGCTAAATTAAAAGCAGCTGTTAAGCCTGCTGCCAATACCAAAGCTGCCCCTGCGGCCTTTAAGTCAGCAGCAGATAGTGCCAGCTATGCATTGGGTTTCAGAATTGCCCAGAATTTAAAATCCCAGGGACTGGATCCACTGGTAGAAGCTCAGTTTCAAAAAGGAATGTCAGACGCATTTGGAGGTAAAAAAACCCAGATTGCTGATGAGGTATTAGACCTTTGCATTGGAAATTACCAGCAAAAATTAAGCTCGGAAAAAGCCTCCGTAGCCAAAGAAGCGGGAAAAGCTTTTCAGGCTCAGATGGCTAAAAAGCCGGGAGTGGTAACTCTGCCTTCCGGGTTACAGTATGAGGTGATTAAAAATGGTACTGATACTATCAAACCCAAACTATCCAATACCGTAAAATGCCATTATCACGGCACATTGATTAACGGAGATATTTTTGACAGTTCAGTTGAAAGAGGAGAACCCGTTAGCTTTCCTTTAGGCAATGTGATTTTGGGTTGGCAGGAAGGTCTGCAGTTAATGACGGTGGGCAGTAAATGGAAATTCTATATTCCTTCTGATCTGGCTTATGGCGATCAGCAAAAGGGAGACAAGATTGTACCTGGTTCCCTGCTTATTTTTGAAGTTGAATTGTTAGATGTTAAATAGACCTTTAACCTTTACAAAATTTAACAAAGTAATCTACATAGGAATCATAATCTACATTTCGAATGGGCAACTATTATTTTATTTTATTCAAACGTTAATTGTTTTAATTATAATATCCTATATTATTTAATAAGGATATGTAATTTATAGCATCAAATTGAAACTCAATTGCCTTAGAGTTACACTCATTAATGATCATTGGGATTTTTTTAATATTGCTGTTTTTAATCAATAATTGATACTTTCTATCTCCTGTAGAACCTACATGTTCTAGTACTGCAATACCTTTTTTATCATCTACTAAGTAAAAGATAACTTTTCTATTCGTTTTAGATACTGAATATTCAATATCTAAAACAAATTTCCTTTTAGATACTGCTCTAATAGATTTTATTTGCCACTCCTCTTCTTCAAAAGAATGTTCTGTATATTTTTTTGCATCTATTTCCAACCTTAAAAGTGTTCCCCAATCACATGGGAAGTATGTATAAAGATTATTCTTATATTGGTATAAGGAAATCCATTTGCCAAATGGGAACTGTAAAGATTTTTCTATTTTATTTTTTCTAATACTTCCAAAGTTTGATAATCGTTCATAATGCCAGGAGTTTGAGTTGGGATTTATGTAAACTTTATTAAATACTTTTTGTTCAGCATTATATATTTTTTTTAGAAATATAGTATCCTTATATTCACCCATAACTGAACTAGTGCACGTAAAAAAAAGAAAAATACAAAGTATAAATCGCATAAGTTTTTTTATTAATTAATTATGGTTTTCTTGTTTTTCTGATCTGCGTAACCTTGTAATGTGGTTTTGATAAATCAGCATATGTTGCATTTGTATCCCCCTCTATTGTCCCATTTGATTCATTCCAATATAACTTATTTTGTGCATGAGCACCTTCGTTTGGTAATTTGTAGTTTGCTGCGTTATCAAAGAATAAATAGAACTTACGGCCATCTTGTTCTGTCCCTGATCCTACAATTACAATAAAATGATCAGTTGCTTTATCGGCATTTTTTGTGTGTAACCCAGAATGAAGTTGTACTCCAATTAAAACTGGAGTGCTGTTTTGCAAAGCTGCATTAATATATGAAATACCTTGTTTGGCAACTGTTTTATGGACTGTGCCAACGCTATCAAGAACTTGCCAATATTGTCCTGGGGTATTTCTAGGGGCTGGATAAAATCCTTTAAGTTTTAATTGATTTTTTGCATAATCAAAGCAATTTTCTGGAAGATTTGGATATCCCCATCCAATATATTCTGACATTGTGAAAATAGGGGTAACTGTAGGCCATGTTTGTGAATCTTGATATGTGCCGTAATCAAGATAATCTGTTCCTGTAGTATCTGTGTCATCATCTAGTATTATTTCCTCTTCGTTTAATTCCTTTGAGGAAAAAACTTGAAAAGCGGCGTATGGGTTTTCAATTTGAGGAACCTGAACTACACCCCAAGCTGGATCTTCATTTGTACCTGGAGGTATTGGATCTCCACCTGGATATATTTGTCCACCACCACTCCCTCCATTGTATATTATCGGATTGCCAGTGTTAGGATCGTATCCTCCATATCTGTTCTGAAATGCCCCACCTATAAAAATTCCTCCATAAGTAGATCCTGAACTACTTCCTGGTATAGTTCCTCCTCCTGAATCAGCATCGCCGTTGGGGGTCATCACGGGACTGTAAAAAAATTGAAATTTGTTTTCACCAGTACAAATGTTATGTAGCCAATGAATACCAATTGACGCTCCAACGAAATCAATCACCGCAAATCTTGGTATCCAGCATCCAGAGGTAAATTTAATTGCTGACGGTTGATCAAATTTTAATCCTTGAGTTTGATTTTTTGAATTAGCTGCTAACTTTGCTGTAGTTGGTAGCTTGGTGTTAAAATTTATTTTTGGGTCTAAAAATTCATGAGTATATGGATAACCAAAGCTTACTTTCTTTTTATGATTGATTGAATTTTCAAATGTCGCAAAAACACCCATTAACAATGTTCCATTATTAAACTGGCTTATATTTTTTGGGATATTTTTAATTAGATCATTTTTATTGTAAACCTGGTACCTATAAAGACTATCTCCTGTTTTTGCGCAAAAAATGAAAGAAATAATTTCTCGAGAGTTTGTGTCAATTAGAGGTATAAAATATATTGGAGCACTTGATATGCTATCTGTTGAATTATTGGATTGGTTTTTATTTTCTTGCAGTGTTTCAAACGATGTATTGAAAAGAGATTTACTTGAAACTGTAAACTCCCATTTCGGAAATCCATTTCTGGAAATAAATCTAGTTAAAAAATGGCTCCTATTTTCCATTCGTTTTAAATCATTAACAATTTCATTTAGTTCTTTCCCTGCATTAGCTGGAAGAGTTAAAAAACGTTCAACAGCTGGTTGATTAACATCATTTTCTCCTTGACCTTTTTGTTTAAAAAATTCTTTTTTGCATCCGATAAATGATGAAATTAAAATTAAATAGACAAATCTTTGCTGTAAGATTTTTTTCATGAGTTAGTATTTAATACGAGAATTTTAAATTATGCTATGTGGGCTTTCATAAAGATAGAATTATGCAGTCTCCATTAGTATTAAATAATAATGAAGTTTATAGTGAATTATGACCTTTGCTAACAACTTTAAAAAGAAAAAGTAACTTGATGTGTTTTGTTTTACTTTCTTTTTGTTAGTTCTGGTTATTTTTTACCAGCTAGTCATTCGACCAAACTTTAGTACATTTGTCATTCTAATGACTGGAATATGAATGAAAAATTTGTCGCCCGAATTGCCAGTGAATTGGCTGAAATTGAATCGGCTGGTCTTTTCAAAAAGGAAAGAATTATTACCAGTGAGCAGGGGCCTGAAATAGTCGTTAATGGTAAAAACGTATTGAATTTCTGTGCGAATAATTACCTGGGACTTTCTTCACATCCTGATGTGATTAAAGCGGCCCACAAAGCAATTGATACACATGGCTATGGTATGAGTAGTGTGCGTTTTATCTGCGGCACACAGGATATCCATAAAGAACTGGAGAAAAAGCTATCTGAATTTTTAGGAACAGAAGATACCATTTTATATGCGGCTGCTTTTGATGCCAACGGTGGCGTATTTGAACCACTGTTTGGTGAAGATGATGCCATTATCAGTGACGCGTTGAACCATGCATCCATCATAGATGGTATTCGTTTGTGTAAGGCAAAGCGCTTTCGCTATGAACACAATAATATGGATGACCTGGAAGCCAAGCTGAAAGAGTCTGCCAGCTGCAGAAGCCGCATCATTGTTACAGACGGATCATTCAGCATGGATGGTACCATTGCCCAGTTAGATAAAATCTGTGATCTGGCCGATCAGTACGACGCCATTGTAATGATAGATGAATGTCATTCCTCCGGTTTCCTTGGTAAAACAGGTAGAGGAACGCATGAGTACAGAGGAGTAATGGGAAGGATTGATATTATTACTGGCACATTAGGCAAAGCCTTAGGTGGAGCTAGCGGAGGATTTACTTCCGGCAGAAAGGAAATCATTGAAATGCTTCGTCAGCGTAGTCGTCCTTATCTTTTCTCCAATACAGTAGCCCCCAGCATTGTTGGTGCTTCCATTGCGGTATTGGATATGCTTACTTCTGCTACCACACTCAGGGATAAACTAGAATACAATACCAAATATTTCAGAACCAAAATGACAGAAGCAGGTTTTGATATTAAACCCGGAGACCATCCGATTGTTCCCATCATGTTATACGATGCGGTGGTGGCGCAGAATTTTGCGGCTAAATTATTGGATGAAGGTGTGTATGTAATTGGCTTCTTTTATCCGGTTGTAGCAAAAGGCCTGGCAAGAATTAGGGTTCAGTTAAGTGCAGCACATGAACAGGAGCACTTAGACAAAGCCATTGCGGCCTTTACCAAAGTTGGGAAAGAGCTGGGTGTAATTAAATAATACTAACAAAAATGAGATATTTTATTGGTGCAGTTGTAGCAGCTTTTCTTTTAAATGCCTGCTCTCCGAATAATGTTCAGGTAAACAATGAATTGGGCAAGTACTTTGATTCTGTTGGTGTAAAAGGAAGCTTTGCCTTATTTAATAATGGAACCGGAGATTTTACTGTTTACAATCTAAACCGATACAAAGACTCAGCCTACTCTCCAGCTTCCAGCTTTAATATTGTACATGCTTTAATTGCTGTAGAGACAGGTGTGGTTTCAGATGAAAATATGACCATTCAGCTTGATTCGGCTGTTTCCATGGAAAGCGCATTCAAACAATCTGTTGTTCCTTATTTTCAGGAAGTTGCCAGAAGAATTGGAAAAGATACTATGCAGTTCTGGCTGGACAGTCTTAGTTACGGGAATCATCAGATTGGAAAATCAATAGATAGTTTCTGGCTGAATAATACCCTTAAACTGACTGCTGATGAGCAACTGGGTTTGGTAAAGAAGTTATTTTTTAATCAATTGCCTTTTCAGAAAAGATCCCATGAAATTGTGAGAAAAATGATGCAGCAGGAATCCAATGCAAATTATCAATTGAGCTATAAAGACGGAGTGACTGTTATGGATAACGGTGCACAGCTTGCCTGGGTAGCTGGCTGGATTGAAGAGAACAAACATCCGTATTTCTTTGTTTTGAACCTGGAAGGCCCTTCAAATACTCCGATGAATCAGGTTTCAAAGGATTTGCTAAGGAAAATTTTAGCGAATCAGGGTTTCTTTGAGGGCAAAAGATAAACTGAACGAATCATTTTATGCAACAATACTGTCATTCACTTACAGAATACAAAAGGCTGAAAACCCGGGAAGTTAAAATCGGTGATTTATTGCTGGGTAACGGACATCCAATCAGGGTGCAGACAATGACAACCACCGATACCATGGATACCATGGCTACAGTGGAGCAGACCATCCGTTGTATAGAAGCAGGAGCTGAATTGGTCCGCATAACCGCTCCTTCCAAAAAAGAAGCAGAAAATCTGTTGAATATAAAAAATGAATTGCGCAAAAGAGGGTATACAACCCCATTGGTTGCCGATATTCATTTTACGCCGAATGCCGCTGAAATTGCCGCCAGAATTGTAGAAAAAGTGAGAGTGAATCCAGGCAATTATGTAGACAAGAAAAAATTTGAACAAATTGATTATACCGATGCTGAATACCTGGAAGAAATTGAACGCATCCGTGAACGATTTACGCCATTGGTAAAAATTTGTAAAGAGCATGGAACAGCCATGCGTATTGGTACCAACCACGGATCACTCAGCGACAGAATCATGAGCCGCTATGGAGACACGCCTATTGGGATGGTAGAAAGTGCCATGGAATTTTTAAGAATTGCCCGTTCGGAAGATTATCATAATATTATCCTGAGCATGAAAGCAAGTAATCCTCAGGTAATGGTGCAGGCCTATCGTTTGCTGATACAGCAAATGCAAACAGAATTCGGAGAATGTTATCCTTTGCATTTAGGGGTAACCGAAGCAGGGGATGGAGAAGACGGCAGAGTGAAGAGTGCTGCGGGTATTGGAACCTTGCTGGAAGATGGCATTGGAGATACTATCCGGGTAAGTTTAACAGAAGATCCTGAACTTGAGATTCCTGTTTGCCGCGACTTGGTAAAGCGCTATGACTATGCCAACCGAAAAGGTATAACAACTGGCAACGTACCTGCTATTGATAAATTGCCTTATGATCCTTTTCATTACACCAGAAGAAAAACTTTCGCGGTTAATAATATCGGAGGAAATCAAGTTCCTGTTGTAGTTGCTGACTTTAGTAAAATTGAAAAAATTACACCAGCGCACATGCAGGCTATCGGATATCAATATGATGCACTAACCGACAAATGGACAATTGGTGATGCTGCCGCTGACTATATTTTCACTGGTCATCAACTTCTAGACTTTGCATTGCCGGGAACACTGAAAGTGATTGTATATCCGGCAACGTATGCGCAGGTAGAGGACAAGAAGAGTTATTTTCCCATATTCGATAGAGCGGGCTTTGCAACTGCTAAGCAAAAAAGTGAAGGCATCAACTTTGTGATGATTGACTGCTTTAACGATGCAACACCCATTAATGATTTTAGTTTCTTGTCAGACTTTGCCAATGACATGTCGGTAGTACTTTGTTTGAGTAGCACCAATGGCAATGCAGTGCAGTCTGTCAGAAGAATGATGATGGAACTGATGGTGCAGCATATCCAGAATCCAGTTGTGCTCATGACCGACAGTAACTGGAGTTCCGTTGATGAACACCTGATACATTTTGCAACTGAAACCGGCTCTTTGTTATTGGATGGTTTTGGAGATGGCATCTGCTTAGGAATGCATGCAGACAGTTATGCGCTTCAAATGAAAGAAGAATTGTCTACCTCCGGAAGGAACTATTTAAGCAATACATCTGTTGAACAGTTTATTAATTCTTCGGCCTTCAGTATACTGCAGGCAACCAGAACCAGAATATCCAAAACAGAATATATTAGTTGCCCCAGCTGTGGTAGAACCTTATTCGATTTACAGGAAACGACTGCTAAAATTAGGAAAGTTACCAACCATTTGAAAGGCGTTAAAATTGCTATTATGGGCTGTATTGTAAATGGTCCTGGTGAAATGGCAGATGCCGATTTTGGCTATGTGGGAAGCGGAGTAGGTAAAATTACTTTGTATAAAGGCAAAGACATTATGAAGCGAAACATCGACAGTGAAATTGCCGTAACTGAATTAATCAATTTGCTAAAAGAACACGGTGCCTGGGTAGAACCAGCTTAGTGGAGCAATCAATCAAGGATATGATACAAACTGATTTTTTGGTAATAGGTTCTGGTATTGCCGGACTAACCTATGCTTTAAAAGTGGCAAAGCAATATCCTGAAAGTACCATTACCGTTATTACCAAAACACAAACGGATGAAACCAACACCAAATATGCACAGGGAGGAATTGCCGGTGTGTGGGATGAGACAAGAGATAGTTTTAGCAAACATATTGATGACACATTGATTGCCGGAGATGGATTGTGCAATGAGCAGATTGTTGAAATTGTTGTGAAAGAAGGACCAGAACGAATCAGAGAAATCATTGAATACGGAGCGGCATTTGATAAGGACGATTCAGGAATTTATAGTTTAGGAAAAGAGGGCGGTCATAGTGAGAACAGAATTCTGCATCACAAGGATGTAACTGGAATGGAAATGGAGAGAGCATTGCTTTCTCAGTTGACTGCACTTCCCAATATTCAATTGCTGAATCATTGTTTTGTGGTGGATTTGATTACACAGCATCACCTAGGATATTTGGTAACAAAATCGACCCTCGATATTACCTGCTACGGCGTTTATGTGCTAAATCTGCAAAGCAACCAGATTGAAAAAATTGTGTCTAAAATTACGCTGTTGGCAACCGGAGGTTGTGGTCAGGCATATCGTACTACAACGAATCCAAAAATTGCAACAGGCGATGGGGTAGCCATGGTATACAGAGCCAAGGGGAAGATTGAGAACATGGAGTTTATTCAGTTTCATCCTACCGCTTTGTATGAACCAGGGATATCTCCTTCATTTTTAATTACGGAAGCTGTTAGAGGGGATGGTGGTATTCTGCGAAACAAATCAGGAGAAGCTTTTATGGAGCGGTATGATTCCAGAAAAGATCTTGCTCCGCGAGATATTGTAGCTAGAGCTATCGATAATGAAATGAAGCGAACAGGAACGGAATATGTTTACCTGGATTGCAGACATATGGATACCGAAAAATTTATCCATCACTTCCCTAATATTTATCAGAAATGTTTGTCAATCGGTATTGATGTAATGCAACAAATGATACCGGTTGCACCTGCTGCACATTATAGTTGCGGGGGGATTAAAACCGACGAATGGGGCAGAACCTCAATTCGTAATTTGTATGCCTGTGGCGAATGCGCCAGCACTGGGTTGCATGGCGCTAATCGCCTTGCGAGTAATAGTTTGCTGGAAGCGATGGTATTTGGGCATCGCTGTTTTATTGATTCCTGTGAAAAAATAGCGCAGTTGCCATTTATGGATCAGCTTCCCGATTGGAATGCATTGGGTACTGCTGAGCCAAGAGAAATGATCCTAATTACGCAAAGTCTGAAAGAACTTCAGCAAATTATGAGTGATTATGTAGGTATTGTAAGAACAGATGTTCGTTTGAGTCGGGCTATGAAAAGACTCGACCTTTTGTTTGAAGAAACAGAACAGTTGTATCGTTCTACCAAAGTATCTCCTCAGCTTTGTGAATTAAGAAATTTAATCACTGTGGGATACCTGATTGTAAAAGGAGCGCAGTTTCGTAAAGAGAGCAGGGGATTGCACTACAATACCGATCATCAGGAAAAGAGTACTATTTTACAGAATATTATCCTTTGATACATGTATTATATAGTATATCCTTTATTTTATCTTTTATCATTATTGCCGTGGTGGCTGATGTATCTGATTGCGGATGGCTTGTATCTTTTAGTTTATTACCTGATCGGGTACAGAAAAAAAGTAGTCTTTCACAATTTACAGATTGCATTTCCCGAAAAATCGGATAGGGAAAGAGAGAGAATTGCAAAGGATTTTTACCACAACTTTATTGATACTATTGTAGAAACCATTAAAATGATATCCATCAGTAATAGCACACTGAACAAGAGAATGGGTGCGAATATTGAGGTGTTGAATGCGCTCTATGATTCCGGTAAAAATGTACAACTGATGGCCGGACATTTTTTTAACTGGGAATATTTGAATCGGTGGTTACCCTTACACAGTAAGTTCCCTTTTGTTGGCGTTTATCAACCTTTATCTAATAAAACGATGGATAGGATTATTTATAATATGCGTGCCATCAATGGTACCATTTTAATTCCTACCAAACATTTTAAAAATCAGTTTCATCAATATGTAAAGGATCGCTATGCATTGGGTCTGGCTGCCGACCAGAATCCACCTAGTGACCTGAAAGCCCATTGGGTACGATTCTTTGACAGGTTAACCCCGTTTATACCTGGTCCGGAGAAGGGGGCTAAAATGAATGATACCCATGTTGTTTTTTGTCATTTCTATAAAGTTAAAAGAGGTCATTATCAGATTCACTTTGAACTTATTACACAAGACCCTCGCAGCTTTAAAGATGGTGAACTCACCCGGATCTTTGCCCAAAAAGTAGAAGCTGCCATAAGGCTAAAACCTGCCAATTATCTCTGGAGCCACAGAAGATGGAAGTTTACCTACAATGCAGAAAGGCATGCTCATTTGCTTGTGCCCGCAAAACATTAAGATTAGTTCAAAGCTGCTTCTGTTTTTTCAAATTTAAATTTCCCAGACAATTGTTTGATGGCATCGAATCCGCCAACTACATTGCGGACATTGTGTATGCCCTGGCGCTTAATCATGGAAGCAGCTATTACACTTCTGTATCCACCTGCGCAATGAATATATATATTGAACTGTTCTTCCAGATTGGCCATACTACCCGGATCAGTTAACTGATCCAGTGGAATATTAATGGCTTCTTTTACATGCTCATTGGCATATTCTGATTCTCTTCTAACATCCACAATTACCAGATTGTCATCAAAAGGCATATCCATAGCCAGTTCATCTGCTTCCACATCAATAATCATGTCAATGCTTTCTCCTGCATCTTGCCAGGCTGCAAACCCACCCGATAAATAGCCGGAAATTTTTTCGAAGCCAACCCTGCTTAATCGAATAAGTGATTCTTTTTCTTTTCCTGGTTCTGACACTAATAAAATAGGGCTTTCAAAAGATAGCAGACTTCCTGCCCATTCTGCATATCTTCCATTTAAACCAATATTAATTGATCCGGGAACAAAGCCCATGGTAAAGTCTGTTGGATTTCTGCTATCCAGAATAATGGTGTTTTCTTTAATCTGTGCCTTGAAAGCTTCAACAGATAAAGGCTGTAGTCCTTTTTCCAGCAAAGAATCCAGACTGCTGTATCCTTCGCGGTTAATGCTTGCATTGATGGGGAAATAAGGGGGCGGCGCTCCCAATCCCTCCGTAACTGCTTTGATAAATGCTTCTTTAGATTCAGCCTGTAAAGCATAATTGGTTGCCTTCTGAATACCAATGGTACTATAGGTTTCAGCCCCTAAACTTTTGCCACAGCTACTTCCTGCACCATGTGCAGGATATACAACCACATCATCTGCTAATGGCATTATTTTAGCATGCAGGCTATCGTATAACAATCCTGCAAGGTCTTCCATAGTTATTTCATTAGTCTTCTGTGCTAAATCAGGCCTGCCCACATCACCTACAAATAAGGTATCTCCGGTAAATACAGCTATGTCTTTACCGGCTTTATCTCTCAGTAAATAGCAACTGCTTTCCAAAGTATGTCCGGGTGTATGTAACACCTGAATGCTAAGTTCACCTAATGTAAAAACTTCGTGATCTTTTGCAACATGTACCGGATAATTAGTTTTTGTATTGGGGCCATACACAATGGTAGCACCTGTTATTGCTGCAAGGTCTATATGTCCGCTAACAAAATCTGCATGAAAATGTGTTTCAAAAATATATCGGATGCTGGCTTTTCTTTCGTTGGCCAATTGAATATATTGTTCAATATCTCTTAAAGGGTCAATAACGGCCGCTACTCCATTGCTTTCAATATAGTACGCAGCTTCGCTGATACAACCGGTATACAATTGTTTAATAAACATGCAGTGGTTTTGTAGCAAAGGTAATTAATCTACCAATGCTTTCACAAAAGCTACTACGTCGTTAAGTCGCGTGTAATTAACAGAATAATAAATGAATTTGCCCTCACGGGTGGTACTCACGATTCCTGCCCTTCTTAAAATGGCTAAATGCTGGGAAGCAACGGATTGTTCTAGGCGGAGTTTAACATAAAGCTCGGTAACAGTCATCTTTTTGTGTTCGTCTAATAGTTTGATGATTTGCTGTCGTAGCTTGTGGTTAATGGAGCGAAGGATCAAAGATGCCTTCTTTGCCTGAAGGAAGTCTACCTTAACAGGCTCCTCTCCATTTGTTAATAGGATGGATTGAATTGTTGGATTCATGTCTTTGTAATATTGGGGGTAATTGACAAATACAAAGTTAGTCAATTTGTAAACTATACAGTGTAGTTGTATGTATTAGTTTGCTGTAGTGCTGGCTTTTGGGGCATTCGCCTGATAAAATTCCTTGACATAAATTGGCTCAGAATAGGCCAAATCAGCAAAATTATTTGCTAAATATTCCTTATCTGCAAGTGCAATCATGTGATTTACAGAATGTTGTGCACTCGAAATAGTATAGTTTTTTGGTAGAGTAAATTGCTGAATTTTTAGTACCCCATCTCCACAAAAAATTACTTTAGAATGACAATTTAATTGGTCCAGAAAGGCTTGATTTAAGATGATTGGACCGGGGGGAGACGTTGCTAATAGCTCATAGTTGTAGGTGCCCGCAAAAACTTCCATTCTTCTGGCATCAATCATGGGATAGAAAACAGCATCTTTTTCAAGTTCTTCTACCCCAAGAGACGCTTTTGCTGCATGGGCAATAACTGCCAATGTATTGATGATGATAAGTGGCTTATTGAGAGCAAAACAAATGCCTTTTGCCGAGGCAAGCCCTACTCTGATACCTGTATAACTGCCAGGCCCACCTGTTACAGCTACTGCATCAAACTGATGCAGCTTTTTTCCAGTTGCAGAAAGCATTTCTTCTATTGCGGGCTGCAAAAAACTGGCATGATCTTTCTGTGCCTCATGCGACCGTGCAGCTAACATATGTCCATTCTCGCTAATGCATACACCTGCATAGGTAGTTGCTGTATCAATATGTAGCAGTAGCGCCATAGTTTAGTTTTTTTGAAGTGCAGGTGCAATCTGGTAACGGTTGTTTTCTTTACTTAATAGATGGAGTAAGTTCTTTACTTTTTCGATACCTATGATTTCGCACCATTCAAACGGACCATAAGGATAGTTAGTGCCTGATTTCATTGCAGTATCAATTTCAGTTTGTGTACTGATATTTTCAGCCAATGCAAAAAAGGCTTCGTTGATAATCATCGCAACCACTCTGGGTCCAATCATTCCACAGCTGTCAGTTGAAATAACGGTTTGAATCCCGGCTTCAGCTAAGGTTTCTGCAGCAGCAGAAATACTGTTTTCGTTTCCTGCAATTTCCAGTTTCTCCTGACCTATAAAGCCTCCCCAGCCATTAAACCTTACTACATTGTTGCCTAAACCATCTGTGTTGATGGTTACTCCGTTAATCAAAACCAGTTTGTGCTTAATCGTATTAAAAACAGGTCCATTGTCTTCAAAAAGAGCATCAATATATATATCTGCTTCAGGAATGGAGGTTTCATCTCCATTGAAAACAGTGATTTCGTGAACCGAAGTATTCAGTCTTTTTGTAAAAGCAGCAACCTGTTCCGGGGTGCCGTGAATTAAAATATGCATACAATGTATTGGTGTGCAAATTTAGGTTGGCAGGTTGATTAAAAATCACCAATTTGCCCCTTCAAATAAATTATATGTCAAAGCAAGTGATTAAAACCAGTCAAGCTCCAGCGCCTATCGGGCCCTATAATCAAGCCATCAAAGCCAACGGGTTCGTTTTTTTAAGCGGACAAGTTGCTTTTAATCCTGCAACAGGTGAACTGGTACAAGATAGTCTTTCTGCAGAAACACATCAGGTGATGAAAAATATTGAAGCAATTTTGAAAGAGGCTAAACTTTCTTTTGAGCATGTAGTTAAAACAACCATCTTCTTGAGCGATATGTCTTTGTTTGCTGAAGTAAATGAGGTATATGGTTCTTATTTTACAGGGGACTATCCTGCCAGGGAAACTGTTGCTGTGAAAGGGTTACCACGTGGCGTGAATGTAGAAATTTCTATGACTGCCGTTGTTGATTTATAAACTGCTTAGCTGAAAAGCGGTAGTGAATTCATACCACTTATTGGGTGCTAAGTTGAGTAAGCCAATTTGGTTGTTGAAGTTATCCGGTGCGCCGGATAAATTTTCAATTGCTATACTGTTTCTGTGAGGTGGTGTGTATACTTGTAATATGGGGTATGCCTCATCAGGTGTTACCGTTAATTTTAATGAGTTGTAATATAGCGTACAGGATCCGTTTTCTTTTAATACAAAGGAATTGTCAAGAAAAATACCTTCCAGTGATCTTGGTGTAAGAAATCGGGTATCTGCTAGTTTTTTGCCGGTTGGAATAAGCGTTTCATCAAATTCAAGTTGAATGTCAGCATCAAATTGCAACTGGTAGTCGTCTACTTTTCCTCCCAGACTAAAATAAGGATGCCAACCATCAGCATAAGGAATGGCCACTTGATTTCGGTGGATAATTCTGGTTGTTGCGCGTAATTGATGTTTATCAGACAATGTCCAGATAATTTGCATCTGGAAAGGGAAAGGATAGCCGGCATCTGTTCCCATGTAATGATAGCTTAATGTAACCTGTGCTTCTGTTTCGGTTGCCTGAATTTGATCGATTGTAAAGCGGGCATCATACAATAAACCATGCAGGGCATGCTCATTCAAATAGTTCTTCTGTATAGTATAATTTTCCTGATCGAATGTATAGGTTCCTTTGTGTAAACGGCAAACGAAAGGACTGATTTTAGCGCTTTTAAATGCCCCTCTAATGTCGAGGGCTGCCTGTTGAGGCGATTCAAATCCATCAATACAGTTAACTGAATTACCTTCTATCTGAATGCTAAAATGGTTCAGAATACTGCCAAATGCATAGATTTCTGCCTTGCAATAATTGTAGTTGTCTGCTAATTGAATAACTGGCTCTGATTGATGCGCTGAAACAGTAGCTGAAAATCGCATATTTTTTCTTTGCTGTTAAGATAATCCAAAACTGTTCTTTTTCTTCAAATAAAAAACTAACAACTGTTCACCCCTTGCATTATTGCAGTACTTTTGCGCCAATTTAAAAGAACAGATATGGCTTTTACTTTACAGAATAAAGTTAGGATTGTTACAGCAGCAAGTTTATTTGATGGACATGATGCAGCTATCAATATCATGCGAAGAATTTTGCAATCGAAAGGGGCTGAAATCATTCACCTGGGGCATAATAGAAGTGTAGCAGAAATTGTGGAATGTGCCATTGAAGAAGATGTGCAGGGAATTGCCATTACCAGTTACCAGGGAGGACATGTTGAGTTTTTTAAATACATGAAAGATTTACTTGACCAAAATGGTTGTGGTCATATCAAAATATTCGGAGGCGGTGGTGGTACTATCCTTCCGGAGGAAATCAGAGAATTACATCAATATGGAATCACCCGTATCTATAGTCCTGATGATGGAAGAAAAATGGGATTGGAGGGAATGATTGAAGATGTATTACAACAATGTGATTTTGCATTGGACCAGCCCGCCAATACCAATAGTCCGATGAATTTGGGTGAAGCCAAAGATATTCGAAGCATTGCCCGTAAAATTACCATCGCAGAAAATCATGGGCAGATCGAAGTTGCTGATTTGGGAGTTGATACAGGATCAGTTCCTGTGTTAGGCATTACCGGAACCGGCGGTGCAGGTAAAAGTTCTGTTACAGATGAAATTGTGAGAAGATACCTCAATAATTATACAGATAAAACCATTGCAGTTATTTCCGTAGATCCTTCCAAGAAAAAAACCGGTGGTGCTTTGTTGGGAGACAGAATCCGAATGAATGCTATTGCACATAATCGTGCTTACATGAGAAGTCTGGCTACCCGTGACGACAATACTGCACTTAGTGCACATGTTCAGGAAGCAATTAATATATGCAAAATGGCAGGATTTGATATGGTGATTCTTGAGTCTGCTGGTGTGGGACAAAGTGATGCTTCTATTCTGGAATTCTGCGATGTGAGTTTGTATGTGATGACACCTGAATATGGAGCTGCTTCGCAGTTAGAAAAAATCAATATGCTGGATTATGCAGACATCATCTGCATCAATAAGTTTGATAAAGCGGGTGCATTGGATGCATTACATGATGTAAGAAAACAATACAAACGCAATCACGAGTTGTGGACTGCTGCAGATGAAGATCTTCCTGTAGTAGGAACCATTGCTGCTCAGTTTAATGATAGTGGAATTAATCAACTGTTTGGAAAAATTGTGCAGGCAATTCAAGATAAATGCGGTGTTCATTTTTCCACCGAGTCTGCTATTCATACAGGCTTAACGGAAACTACAACCAGGGCGCAGATTATTCCTGCAAAGCGTGTTAGATATCTTGCTGAAATTGCAGATGCTAACCGTAGTTATAATGAGTGGGCAAATGAGCAATGTATTATTGCTTCCAAGTGGTATCAGGTACATGGCACCATCCAATCATTACCTGCCAATACAGCTTCTACTGTTGAGTTGCAGCTTATTGCCAATAGCTTTGCACAGGCATTACATCCGGATTGTAAACAACTACTTGAGAGTTGGCCTGAATTGGTAAAAAAATACCAGGCAGATTATTTTGAATACACTGTTCGGGATAAAACCATCCGACAGTCTTTAACTATACAGTCTTTAAGTGGTACCAGAATTCCCAAAGTAATATTGCCCAGATACAAAGACTGGGGAGATATTTTAAGATGGCAGTTGCAGGAAAATATTCCAGGTCAGTTCCCATACACTGCAGGTGTTTTTGAATTGAAAAGACAGGGTGAAGATCCTACCAGAATGTTTGCAGGAGAAGGTGGGCCAGAAAGAACGAATAAACGTTTCCACTACGTTTCCTTAGGACAGCCTGCAATCCGTTTATCAACAGCATTCGATAGTGTTACTTTGTATGGAGAAGATCCTGATTTACGTCCTGATATCTATGGAAAAGTAGGAAATAGCGGGGTAAGTATTGCTACGGTAGATGATGCTAAAAAATTATACAGCGGTTTTGATCTTTGTGATCCTAAAACTTCGGTGAGTATGACTATTAATGGTCCTGCTCCAATCATATTGGCGTTCTTTATGAATGCAGCTATAGATCAGTTGTGCGAAAAATGGATAACGGCGAATAATAAGTGGGAAGAAGTGAACGCCATCATTGCTGCCAAGTTCAATAAAATGCCAAGACCGGTTTATTATAATCCATCCTTGCCAGAGCGTTTGCCGGAAGGAAACAATGGTTTAGGCATTGGATTGTTGGGGGTGAGTGGGGATGAAGTATTGCCCGCAGATATATATGCAAAACTAAGAGCGGAAGCGCTTTCACAAGTAAGAGGAACAGTACAGGCTGATATTTTAAAAGAAGATCAGGCACAGAATACCTGTATTTTTTCTACTGAGTTTGCCCTAAAACTAATGGGTGATGTTCAGGCTTATTTTATTGATCAGAAGGTTCGAAATTTTTACAGTGTAAGTATTAGCGGATATCATATTGCAGAAGCTGGAGCCAACCCAATTACGCAGCTGGCATTTACATTGGCTAATGGTTTCACATTTGTAGAATATTATCTTAGCCGAGGCATGCATATTGATGATTTTGCGCCGAATCTTTCTTTCTTCTTCAGTAATGGTATGGATCCGGAATACAGTGTGATTGGAAGAGTTGCCAGAAGAATCTGGGCCAAGGCCATGAAGCAGAAGTACAAGGGGAACGATCGTTCACAAAAGCTGAAATATCATATTCAAACCAGTGGAAGAAGTTTGCATGCGCAGGAAATAGATTTTAATGATATCAGAACTACTTTGCAGGCATTGTATGCTATTTATGATAACTGCAATAGTTTGCACACCAATGCGTACGACGAAGCCATTACTACACCTACAGAAGAGAGTGTAAGAAGAGCGATGGCTATTCAGTTGATTATTAACCGTGAGCTTGGTACAGCCAACACAGAGAACTTTATTCAGGGAAGTTTTGCCATTGAAGAATTAACGGATCTGGTAGAAGAAGCAGTGTTAATTGAGTTTGAACGAATTTCTGAAAGAGGAGGTGTACTGGGAGCTATGGAGAGAATGTATCAGCGAAACAAAATTCAGGAAGAAAGTCTTTATTACGAGACCAAAAAACATACCGGTGAATTACCATTAATTGGGGTGAATACCTTCCTGAATAAAAAGGGAAGTCCTACTGTATTGCCGGGTGAAGTTATCCGAAGCACTACAGAAGAGAAAGAACAGCAAATCCAAAATCTGAAGGCATTCAAGCTTCGCAATGAAGGAAAGAGCAAAGCGGCACTTCTTCAACTACAGCAGGTAGCCATTACCAACGGAAACCTTTTCGAAGAATTGATGGAGACGGTTAAATATTGCTCTCTGGGAGAAATTACGAATGCCTTGTATCAGGTGGGTGGTCAATATCGCAGAAATATGTAAATTGAATCATGATGAAAAAAATGATTGTAGGCCTATTAATTCTGTGCTTTGGCTTGACCAACCTGAATGCTCAGCATCGCAAAATTGATACCATAATGAAGTTGGGAAATGTTGGTTTCAAATTGGTATGCAACAACAAAAACGATGAAAAAAACTATGTTACCGTAAGTCCAATTGGGTTTAGCAGTGGCGCCAGGGACGTTAGCTTTGAAGTAAAGGGAAGAATCCGTAAAGCAGAAGTAGACGATTTAAACGGGGACTTATTTCCTGATATGGTCATTTATATTTATCTCAACGGAAATGACGAGAAGGGAACGGTTGTTGGTGTGTCTTCTGTGAAGAATGAGACTTTTGCAGGAATTGGATTCCCAGATATTGTAGATGATCCAAAATTAAGAACCGGCTATAAGGGATTTGACACATACATGCTAATGGAAGGAACACTAATGCGAAGATTCCCTGTATTCACGGCAGATTCTGTTGGTGCGCAAAGAACGGGTATGTACCGTCAGATTCAGTACAGAGTAGTGCCTGGTGAACGCGGTATGCTGACTTTTAAACCGGTAAGGAGCTACGAGTTTGCCAAGCAGTAGTTTGTGTATTAAATAATTGATAAGCCGTTTTTTCTTTTAAACAGAAGTGTACCTTTAGCTACTAAAGACTGCACTATGTTCAGATTATTCTGTATTGGCCTTGCCCTTTTTACTTTTCAGTTAACTACAGCTCAAACTGTTCAGCAACTGTTGGATAAAAAAGTAATGTTACCCAACGGTTGGGGGTTGACTCCTGTAGGTAGAAGTTTACCATTGGGAGATTTGCCATTAAATATAGTGGTTAGCCCATCAAAGCAGTTGATGGCTGTAACCAATAATGGTCAGGGGGTACAGAGTATTCAATTAATTGACCCTGTTGCAGAAAAAATACTTGACACAAAAATCATTGAAAGAAGCTGGTATGGTCTGGCGTTTAGCAAAGATGAAAAAAAGCTCTATGCTTCCGGTGGACATAATAACCGAATTGAAATTTTTTCAGTTGAAAATAAAAAACTGACTTTAATTGATTCAATAGTTCTTGGGAAAAAATGGCCGAATAAAATAAGTCCTGCGGGAATTGCTATAGACCATGCTAGGCAATGGATGTATATAGTAACCAGAGAAGATAATCAGCTTTACATTGTTGATTTATTGACCAAGCAAATACTATTTAAGCAGGCGCTCGAAGGGGAAGCCTATACCTGTGTTTTATCACCAGATAATCGTTTTCTTTATATCAGTTGCTGGGGCTGCGACAAAATTTATCAGTTTAATACCAGTGAAAGAAAAATAACTGCATCTGTTTCAGTAGGAGACAACCCAAATGAAATTGTACTGAATAAAAAAGGATCTGTACTATATGTAGCTAATGCCAATGACAATTCTGTTTCAGTGATTAATACAAAAGAGTTTAAAGTGGTGGAGGTATTAAATGTTGCATTGTATCCTGATGCACCCAATGGGTCTACCACCAATGGACTGGCGTTAAGTACAGACGAAAAAACACTTTTTGTAGCCAATGCAGATAATAACTGTTTGGCTGTGTATGATGTAACGGTACCAGTTGCCAGCAAGAGTAAAGGCTTTATACCGGTGGGCTGGTATCCAACCAATGTAAAAGTGGTAGGTAATAAAATATTTGTTGCCAATGGGAAAGGCTTTTCTTCCAAAGCCAATGTATACGGACCTAATCCATTTGCTAATAAGCAAATTGTTTTGCATCACGAAGGCGATCCAAATAAACCTATAGGTGTAGAATATATTGCTGGTTTGTTCATGGGTAGTATGAGTATTATTAACATGCCAACACCAAAGCAAATGAGTGTGTATTCACAAGCTGTTTATCAGAACACGCCTTATAACAAGGTAAAGGAGCAGTTGGCAAAAGGGGAGGCTGGAAATCCTATTCCAAGAAAAGTAGGCGAGAAAAGTCCGATCAAATATGTGTTTTATGTGATTAAAGAAAACAGAACTTACGATCAGGTATTAGGTGATGTAAAGGAAGGAAATGGTGATCCCAGACTTACTTTGTTTGGTGAAAATATTACGCCTAACCAACATGCTCTTGCCAGAAGTTTTGTATTGCTCGATAACTTTTATGTAGATGGAGAAGTTAGCATGGATGGACATAACTGGACGATGGGTGCATATGCCACAGATTTTCTGGAGAAAAGCTGGGTAAGCAGTTATGGAGGAAGAGGGGGTAGTTATGATGGCGAAGGGAACAGGAAAGTTGCCAATAATAAAGGCGGATTTTTCTGGGATCATGCCAAGCGTGCTGGTGTTAGTTTCAGAAGCTATGGTGAATTTGTAGACAACTATAAGGCCAATATTCCGGTGCTGGAAGGAAACTTTTGTAAATACTTTACGGGCTATAATAATTCAGTGATGGATACAACGCGTTTTTTCCAATGGAAAAAAGATTTTGATTCTTTGCTGACTATCAATAAAGTACCACAGTTTAATTCTATCCGTTTTTCGAATGACCATACAGAAGGCTTAAAGCTAGGCAGACCAACTCCTTATGCTCATGTGGCAGACAATGATTATGCAGTTGGACTTTTTGTTGAATATTTAAGTAAGAGCCCAATCTGGAAAGAGACCGCTGTTTTTATTGTAGAAGATGATGCGCAGAATGGTGCAGACCATGTTGATGCACATAGAAGTATCGCATTTGTTGCAGGAGGTTTTGTAAAACGTGGATTTGTAGATCATACCATGTACAGTACTTCCTCTGCGCTAAGAACCATGGAACTAATTCTGGGTATGCCTCCAATGAGTCAATACGACGCAGCTGCAACACCAATGTGGCGTTGTTTTACCTCAACGCCGGATCTTACGCATTTTACCTCTGTATTGCCAAAAGTGGATCTGAAAGACCGAAACACTGCCAGAAATGAATGGCAGCGCCGTTCTGAGGCTTTTAGTCTGGCCAAGGAAGATGATGTGCCCGATCTTGAATTTAATAAAGTATTGTGGCATGGACTAAAAGGAGATCATATTCCATTCCCCGGACCAAAGCGTGCTGCTTTTTATAAGCCGATAGAAAAAGCTGACAAGGATTAGTCAACAATTCAGCAACTCAGACATTATATATTTCATGCGGCTATATTCTTTAGGTGAAATACAAAAATGGGAGCGTTTTTATCGCGCTAATTTTATTAATTGCCTTTCCGGATTTAAACCGGTAAGCTTGGTGGGAACTGTTAGTAAAGAAGGTGTTCCCAACTTATCTGTTATCAGCAATATTGTACATCTGGGTGCAGATCCTGCATTAATTGGCTATATCAATCGTCCGTTGCCAGCAGCGCCGGATAGCATCCAGAACATTAAAGATGTGCAGCACTATACAGTGAATCATATCACAGAAGATATTTTCCAAAAAGCACATCAGAGCAGTGCCAAATATGAACCTGCAGTAAATGAGTTTGAGGCAGTTGGATTAGCGTCCCAATTTGAGGAAGGTATTCCAGCTCCTTTTGTACAGGAGTCACCTGTTAAGTATCATCTTCAGCTGGTTGAAATTGTTCCCATTTCCCATAATCAGACCTTCTTGGTAATAGGAGCATTGCAGCATGTTTTTCTTAGCGAATCCCTTGTACAAACCGATGGATTTATTGATCTGGAGAAAGCCGGATCTATGTTGTCACTCGGATTAGATGGATATGCCAATGCTACTATGGTGCAACGTCTTCCTTATGCAAAACCTTAGCATACAGTAAAAATTCATGTTGATTTTGAGGGAGCTGAACTGTTTGCAGAAAAGTTAGTCCTTGTTTTTCCAAAACTTTTTTGGCAGCAATATTCTTTTCGGTAGTAATGCCATAGATAGTTGATATAGTTAAATTCTTTTCAACATATTCGAGAATCGTTTGACAGGCTTCTGAAATATATCCTTTGTTTTCATGCTCAGGTAAAATGGCAAAACCAAGATCTGGATGCGTCAAGTCCTCTCTTTTTACCAGACCGCAAATACCAACAGGTTTGCTTGAATGTTTTAAAAGAACCAGGTATAATCCAAATCCATAGGTATGATAACTGGGAATGATTCTGGTGAGTATATAATTGCTGGCAGCTGTTCTGTCTTTTACATTTCTGTCTCCAATAAATTCAATCCAGCCTGATGTGTTCATGAGCTGAAGCATAAATGCCGCATCAATAATACTCATGGGTCTGATTAATAAACGGGCTGACTCTAGTCTGGTCATATTACTGTTATACTTATCTGCCACTGGTGATAATTATTTTAGTAGCAATGTTTTCTATCCCTTTATTGTCTTTTACTAGCACAAGATAAATTCCTGATGCAATTTTTCTTCCATTATAATCGAGTCCGTTCCAAATAGCCTGCCCACCCAGGCTTCTGGTTTGATACACCAATCGGCCATTCAGTTCCGTTATTTTGACGATTGCATTTTCTGTAAGCCCCCTGATAGCAATTTGTCCGCTGAATTGTGGTGGAACTGGATTAGGGAATACAAGAACATTATCCAGTTGCTGCTTCGATTCCGTTGCTGTTGAACGAAAACTACACAACCCATTGAATGTTGCAAAATATACTTCGCCAGTTAATGGATCAATACCAATTTTCTTAACATCATTACTGAATAAAGGACTATTCGTAACTGTAAAATGGTGAATGGTATTTTTTCCATCAGGGCTGATTAACCATGCACCATTCTGGGTGCCGATCCATTTTCTGTTTGCGCCGTCAACGGCAATACTTTGAACTTGCTGACCTTTAAATAAATATCCGGCAAATTGGTCCTGTTGAATTACTGGCAGTATAGCCTCACAGTTGCTGAATGGATTGTCCGTGCACTGAATAATGCCAATCCCATCATCTGTGCCTACCCAAATAGTATTGTCCATGTCCTTTGCCAGACTCAATACATTGTTTGAAGGCAAGTTGCCATTTCCTGCACCCTGTTTAAAAATTTTCCAGCGGTCATCCGTTGCGGATAATAAATTATTTCCATAGTGATATACCAAAAGACCATTGCCTTTGGGGCTTTGAATCCATAACTGACTGTTTTCATCGTCTGAAATAATCTTTGCCAGCGCATTTTCCAAAAGCGTAACTGGGGGTGAAAAACCAGCCCATTCATTATTTTTCGATAGTAATTTTAGTGGTTTTGGTGCACCATAATTACTTATCCATAAATTTTGTTGTTTGTCTAATGCCAAACTACTAACACGATAACTTCCCGGGTCACCTATTGCAGCTTCAAGTGAACTGTTTTGCTTTAATATCTGTATTTGATTGCCTTGTATCTTAATTAGACCTCCGCCATAACTACCAGCCCAGATAGTTTGATTGGCAGGATTGCTGCTTATTGTAATGATGTCCAAGGCGCTATCTAGTATAGGGGTGTTAATGGCTCCGGTATTCTTCCAAACCCCATCAACAAATTCAATAAATCCTTCTCTTCTATAGAGATAATTCCAGGCATTATTTACTGCACCTGTTCCTTGTAGGAACCTGCCATTATTGAAATCCATATCTCCTGATGGAATTCCGTCTGGGCCATTTGGTATAAATCTTTCTATAATATTACTGTTGCTGCTAAATGAAGATAGGCCTCCGAACTGATCAGCAACCCATATTTTCCCATCTGCAGCAATGGCTGACAATGGCAATGAAATAACACCTGGTGCTGCCAATATTTTTTCAATATTCCCGTCTTTATTTAGCATTACCACTTTGGAATTACCGGAGGTTGTTCTGAGGCAAATGCTAATTTTATTTTCAGAAATAGTTGTATTTAGTACGGACCATCCTGCCTCCTGATACAATAATTTCCACTGGTTGTTTTCTTGTATAAATAGGCTATCTCTTTGCGTAATAACGAGCTGATTATTCAGAAGGCCTGTAAAAGAAATATTCCCTGCATAAGGTGTTGGAACTATACCCCAGTTTTGAAAGTTGGCAGGGTTGGTGTTGCTTTTTAAAATACTTTTTAATCCTTCGGCAGTGGCTGCATAATAACGCTGACTGTCTTCTGAAAAAGAATTTATGGTAACCTGATTTCCGTTATTGCCAATTATCCAGGTATCTCTTATTTCGTACTTAATTGTATTAACAACTATTATTCCCAGGCCGGTTGATAAAAATGCATTTCCATTAGAACAGTAAATCGCATTGATTCTTTTATCACCTGCAATATTACTTTTTTGAATATCGCCAAGGTTAATGGTAAGATCATTTTTTAATATATCCAGATTACTGTTTTTGTAAGCTACAATTAGTTGCTGATTAAGTTCATCCCATGCAATTTGCTGTACACCTATATCACTAAGTCGGTTTATCTTATTGTAACGACTAATTTCTGAGTCTTTATCTATGGAGAATACAGCAGCCTCTGTTGCTGTATATATTTTATCTCCTTTTACCACCTGAATGGTAGTTTGATAATTTAAATGATCTCTCCACTGGCCAATAGGAACTGGTGCTTTTTGTGCCGTAACTTTACTAGCCAATAACAGCAATGCAACGATTATATTGACAATTCTGCACATGGTTGAAGTGAGCTTATTCGTGAATATTGGCAATGCCTTGTTTAATAGCGAACAAAACAAGACCAACACGTGTTTTTATTTCCAGTTTTTTAAAAAGGTTGTCTCTGTAATTATCTATAGTTCTAACACTGACACACATTTCATCTGCAATCTCTTTATATGATTTATCTGCACATAGAAGTTCCAAAAAATGGGCTTCCTGCTCGGAAATATTAAGTAATGACTGGGTTTGCTTTCCGTCTTCTTCTTCATTGGAAACATAGTTAATGAGTTTGTCTCTTACCAATTCATTAACGTAAAATTCATTTTTTTGAATTGATTCCATTGCTTCTTTAAAAACATGGGGCTTGCTGTCTTTAATGATATAACCCTTGACTCCATTGCGTAGCATACGAATAATTGCCATATCGTTTGATAGCATGCTTAAGACCAGTATCTTAACTGAAGGAAGTGTTTTTCTTATCCATGCAGCAGTTTCATACCCATCCATTTCGGGCATGGTTATATCTAATAAAACAATGTCTGGTGGATTGTTCTTGTTTACCTTTTTAATAAACTCCAAACCATTACCCGCTTCAAAAATTACTTCGAAGTCGCCCAGCGAATTTATTATTCCTACCAATCCTGATCTGAGTAGTTCATGATCATCTACCAATGCTACCGTTGTCTTCATGCTGTTTTGGCTTTAAGTAAGATATTTACGGTTGTTCCCAGATTGATAACGCTATTGATTGTAACGGTTGCGTTAATCAATCTGGCTCTACTGATTATATTATTAATTCCTACACCTTCACTTGACTCTCTTGCTTTATTTACATCAAACCCAATTCCGTTATCCTTTATTTCTATATTTAGTTGATTGTTTATATTTTTCAAAGTAACCTCAATTGTATTACAGGCAGCGTGCTTTAGTGTGTTGTTTAAAATCTCTTGAATCATTCTGAATAATATGATGTCAACACTTTTGTCAAGCATATCCATGTTCACATCTTCATCAACATGTAAAATTGTTTTATATTTTCCTGTTTTTTCTATGTTATGGAATAGTTGCTCAAGTGATTCAATAAATCCTATCTGGTGAAAATTAGTATTGATCAAGCTATGACTAATATTTCTTAAATCGTGCCATACCTTTTTTAATAAATTATATATTTCATCCTTATCGGTTTCATCTATTTCTTTTTTTAGGTTGGCTATCCTCAGCATGGACAAATAGATAATCTGTACCAGGTTATCGTGAATTTCAGATCCTATGTAGGTTAGTGTCTGATTTTGTATCTCAAGTTGCGATTTGATAATAGTCTGTTCAAACTGATTTTTCATCTCTTCTTTCTCACGTTGATTTTGCCTTTGTTTTCGAAGAAATAAATACAACAGCACCAGCAGGAAAACAGCCAACAGGACAAAAAATACCGAAGAAATTATTATTGTGACGAGAATGTCTTCCTGGTTTTCCGGCATAAGATAAATGCGTATATGAAGGATGAATATAAGACTACATTTAAACTCTGGTTGATCAAGCCATATATCTTTTTACCCTCTTGCTGTAAATCATAGCTTCTTAGGTATTCAAAAAGGGCATTGATTATAACAGAACCCATATAAAATAGCAGTAATCCTGTGCATATCCAGAAGAAAGGCTGTTTGGCCAAAGGATGATCAAGGTGCTCGGGAAGTACTGATTCATAAAAAAACAAACAACAAAATAAGACTACAAAAAAAGAGCCCAATAGAAAAGTATAGGTATGGAAATTATTATAGCCTTGTATATATTGGAGATTCAGGAAAACCATTAAGCAATAAAATGGGATAAATCCAATTGTCAGTTTTTTAAAAACAGTTGTTTTTAAATGTTTTGAAAATAAAAAGGCATAAAATACAAACTCGAATGTGGTAAACACATTAAAGAGGGTATAGTTGCGAATCCCTTTGGTTAATAACCAATAACCAATAAGTTCCACTGACAGCGTAATAAATAAAAACGGTAAAAAATACTTAAAAGGAGTGTTTTTCAACGTTTTATATAATAGTATACAAACTAAAAAACTGCTGGCTTGCACCAGCAGGTAAATATTGAATAGAAACATTCTTAGGCTTTAGTGTGAAACTACTAAATTATACCCAATTTTAATCAGTCTATTAAGGCCAGATTGAACCATGGTTAAGGTAGTTAGATCCATCTGGAGGTGCACCTGGATCTCCAGTATTTTGACTTCTGAAATTGCCACTAGAGCTTTTCTTGTTGTTTCCTAAGAAAAATACAGAAACACGACCTTTGTATTCAGGTTTGGGAGCAGTTTTTTCATCGTATTGACCAAAATATACATAAACCTTATCTGATTTATATTTGGTTTTAATTTCTTTCACAAATTTTTCAATGTCTTCTACATCAAAAGCTACATATTCCGTGAAATTGTTGCCTTTGTAATTTTTTCTATAAGTTTCCTGCATTTTGGCTGCATCAGACTCTGAAATTAATCCATTGATACTAGCATTGGTATTGGCAGATCCAACAAGATTCATTTCAGCATCTTTCTTGTTCGATTGTAATGGATTTGATTCCGTTTCTGCTTTTTGACAGGCCGCGAAACTTAGCGATGCGATTACTCCCAGGGCTAGAAAGCGTTTTGAGATAAGATTTTTCATAATAAGCGATTTTATTGTTTGCAAGGATTGTGAATGTAAATTAATTCAGTAAAGCATACAAAGTATCATATGTTTTAATATTAATAAAAATTTATCTTTCTAAACAATTAAAAATCAAATTATTAAATTTACCACTACAAAAAATAGGGTGAAATCACGTGGTACATATATATAAGAGTACCACAGTTTATTAATCGTAAGCAAACAACCTTTACGGCATCAATGGGCTTATTTCATCATTCAAGCCTGTTTTGGTGATTATATGGATAAAAATCAAGTATTCCCGGGACAAATAAGCTGTGCATTAGAAGCTTTGAAATCATTTTTCACGCTATCCCAGAATGCACTTTTTTTAGCGAGTCAGCAAAAGCAAGAATTTCTGTTTTACAATAGTCATTTTAAAGCTTTGTTCAGTGATGATACTAGCGCTGAAACAATCATTTCCTTTGATTTATTATTTCAAATGGTTCATGATGATGACAGACATCTATTGGAAAAATTACTCACTTCTCCTGATCCTATGTTCTTTAATCCTGAAGGAGAAAATATTCGATTTGTAACTAAACATCTCACAAGTAAAGTGTACAATGTGCGATGCGGAAAAATGATATTGGATCATAATGTGAATTGTGTTACGGGTATCATGACAGATATGTCAGATATTTTGTGGTTTGAACATCAGCAAAAGAAAAATGATAAAACATTTCGCGAATTGTCTTTTATCACTTCGCACGAGTTAAGACATGAGTATGCCAAAATTCAGTCAATAGTTCAAGTGCTTGACAATCCTGAGATTAATGTGAGAGAAAGGAATGATATGATCAGTGCGGCTAGAAAATCTATACAGGTAATCAATAGCACTATTTTTAAAATAAACCACAAGCTTTCCTTTAATCAAACAGACGGGTATTTTAATTTTTACAAAAGAAATCAGCAGTACAAAAAAGTGATTCTGATTGACGATGATGCATTGACAAATATTATCAATAAACGGATTATACAAATGGTAGATCCGAATATGGAAGTGATGGTTTTTGATACTATTTCATCTGCTGAAACTTTCTTGCAGGCTAATGATCATTCCGGAGAATTTTTAATTCTGCTTGATGTTAATTTCCCATTTAGTAGTGGATGGGATTTTCTGCTTCATTATCAACATTATACAGTGAACTCAAAAGTAATTGTGCTGTCTTCTTCTATTGATACTTACGATAGAGATAAATCCCGTGAATTCCCTATGGTAGTGGATTATATAACAAAGCCACTTTCTTTGGAAATGGTAAAAGAGATTTTTAATACTTACAGATAGATATATTTTTTGATTGTTCTGGCTGTGATAATCCAAAGAAGCATAATCAGAAAAATTCCTGTAATAGCAGTTGAAATAGAAATAAAGGAAGGAATAAAAATTGCCTGTGTTTCAAGGAGGTTTTTCAATATGAATTGAAGCGTGCTTACAAGCAAAATGCTTGCTAAAATGCTTAATAGATTTCCTGGAAAAAAACGCCGGAATAAAAATCTGGAGAGTTGAAAAGGAGAGGCCCCAAGTATAATTAACAGGCCAATTTCCTCCTTGCTGTTTGCAATGTTTAGCTGAATAAAAAGGGTAAATATTAACAATGAAAATATTAGCATAATTAATCCGGTGAATCCTGCAATACTTACAACTGTATCTATAATCTTTCTGTACTTGCTGAATCTTAGTTTATCGTCATTCGTGTCCAGATTGTTTTCTTTAAAAAACCGGGAAATGGCAGGATTCGATGGGTCTTTTGTTTTAATTACTAACCTTGATACTGCGTTTTTTTCAATGGTTCCTGCATATTGATTACCCCATTGAATAAATTGTGTTGGAACCAGCATTGAAGCGATCCGCTCACTGAATCCCACAATTTTTGCATTAAAATGAACTGGCCCCTTGTCACTATAAACCGTAATTTTAAAAACAATCATTTTTACTATTTCCGGACTTAGTTGTGGTAAATTTTGTGAAATAGAAAATTGAAAATTATAGATGTCTAAAAACATATTAGGTACAATTACGGGAACAAAATCCGCATCGGGCCTCCAGCTAAAATCTATGTTTTTAATATCTATAAATGTATTCGGAATACTTTCAAATGAAATATCTGTGTAGAATGGGAACCGGTCACTTATACTCTGTATACTGGCTTTAAACCGGCTTGGCGAAAGTAGACCAATCTCTTCAGTAAATGGCTGCTCTTTAAGTTTCGAAAGCAAGGTACTGTCTATGACCGTGTTCCCAATCGTTTCATTGTTGAGTATTTTGTTTATTACTAGGAAATCACCAATACTATCTTTATTGGATGAATTGTTTAACAGAAAATCGTAATTACTCTGTATTTGTATAGCAGTCAACAATAAAAATATAGCAATCGTTAATCCCAATCTGGCTACTAATATTTTTGATTTGCCTGATTGATTAAGAATTAGTTTCCTAAGTAGACTGTGAAACAATATTATAGATTTAAGCTTTCCTGATAATCAAAATACATATCCAGATCCAGGTCGGTAATAATCAATCCGGCACCTCTTTTTAAACATTCTGCCTGAATAAGTTGTGCGGCCTTTTTTTTATTGTTGATGTCTAAATGACTGAATGGTTCATCAAGAATAAGAAAATCAAACGGTTGCATGAGTGCCCTTAAAATGGCAATTCTCTGTTGCTCCCCATAGCTGCAAGTTCCAGCAGGTTGATCAAGTATAGATTGAATTCCCAGGGCATCAGCCATACATTCAATCTCAGCTGCTTTTACAGCTGTTGTATGCATGCTTCTTTTCAATTCAATGTTCTCGCTTGCTGAAATGGCTGGAAATAATTTTAAGTCCTGAAATACGATACTCCAATGGGATTGCCTTAGTCTTGACAATTCAATTGGATTGATGGTTGCCAGGTCCTGTTGATTGTAACTGATTCGACCAGAATAATTTTTATTTAAGCCATATAGTATATGCACAAGGGTAGTTTTCCCTGTACCACTGGGGGCAGTTATTTTTATATTCTTCCCTTTTTCAAAACTGATTTTCTGCCCCCATATATCAGATTTTGATATGGAAGGTCTGTCAGCAATGGCTTTTGGAACTACAAATTCTAATTCGAAATTCATTAGTTGGCCCTGATTACAGTTGGTATACTGGAAGGGAAAAGCTTTTCTTCCATCTCTTTTTCCCTTTTGGCTATGCTCCTGGTATCAACTGCAATATTTGTAAGTAAACTCACTAAAGTTACTAGACTGTTTTGCTTTTGGTTTAGCATGTTGATTTCTAAAACAGAAACAATTTTATTGTCATTATAATTTTCTGACGAGCCTACTATATCCTTGATTGTATTTCTAGCTGTTGACACGGAATTATTATAGCCCCCGGAACTGTCTTTCAGGAATCCATTTAATGTGTTGGCTATATCTACATACATAACAGTAGACTTTCCCTTGAAATAATCAAGCGCTTCTTTATTAATAGTTGATTTATTGCCTCCCGTTTTATATTGAGCGTAAGTTAATGAGTCACTTGCAATAATAATCCCCTGTTCGTTGGCAACCAGATAAATGCCCATCTGTCCGAATAATTCTGCTGATTTGAATTCGTTGCCAGCTTTTCGGATGAATCCCTGATCGGCTATTTTATTCATCAGTTTCAAGAAGTTTTCTTTGTTTCCTGCTGGAATATTTAAAATCATTTTTCCAATCGGTTTCTTATTTACCATAGCCAATTCGTCTTTTCTTTTATCAGGTTCATTGGCACCAATTCCTAGGTCTGAGATTACAACAGCAATATCTCCTTTGATGGCTCCATACATTTCAGCGGCACTAATCCCTGATTTGGCTAAAATTTGATTTAAAAGGCTCTCTACTTCCAGCTCTTTCAGCAGTCCTCCGAAAATCTGTGGATTAAATGATGCCATTATAATTGCATTGATGTTCTGAGAGGGATACTGGTCAATTAGGGATGTATTTACAGTAGGTCCAGCGTATTTTTTCAAAATGCTGCTTAATAATGGATTGGTATGCGTAACCGATTTGGCAATTATTTTGCCCTCGTCAAAGCTCAGCGTTGCAGTAGTGTAATTATTGCTGATTAGCTCTTCTAGCTTCGGTAACTGCAGCGGCATTCCGCTCAATACATTGAGTGTGCTTCCTGAGCTGGCAAAGAAATATCCTTCTGATTTTTCAGAAAACATTTTGCCAAATTCTTTTACAGATGCTAAAGATGATGACTCTTTCTGCGTGAAAAGTTTGGTGAGTTCTTCAAGTACTTCCTTCTTTTTATCCTTTTTCTCTGGGATAACAAAATGCATATTCACTGAATCATAATAGGGAATTATTTTGTTTTCATAAAACATGACTAAGGCATGCTTATCATTCCAAGCCAGTACATTATCATTTGATAAGCTTAGGTAATCGAATTCCTTATTTTTTTCAATAGCTGTTTTACGCTCCCATTTTAATTCAGCAATGTATTTTTTAAAAGCAGCACTGTCGGTAAGGCTGAAAAGAAGATTGTATACGTTTGCTTTTTTATTTTCCTCCTGGAAAAAAGTAAAGAAGTGAATTTTCTCACTCCAGTTAATTCCTGCTGCGTTTCTAAGGTCAGCAATCTTCTGCTGGTCTTCCTTGCTGGTTGAATCTTTTTCAAACCCGGCAGCCCAAAGGCTATCCAAGCTTATGCCTCCATTCTGAAGCTTATTTTTTAGTGCCTCCGGGTCAATACTTATAACAACAGCAGCATCTTTAGGAATTAATCTGCTCTCTTTTGGGGCTTTATTGCTGCAGGAAGTAAATACAAGGCCAAGTACAGCAACTGACAAAATATGCGTTAAACAGCGTTTCATGTGCAAAGAATTATTCCATGAAGGTAATTCTTGCTGACAGATTTATATAGAAATATGATGTTAATTCATAATTGCCTGATAAATGGCCTCCTGGATATTTGGACGCACATTCATTCTCCCGAATAGTGTATTGTTCCTGGTTGGGGTTACCCTGTTCGACAGGAAAATATACACTAAGTCTGCATCAGGGTCTACCCAAACGCAGGTGCCGGTAAATCCGGTATGCCCAAAAGTGTTTGGTGAAACAAATCGGGAAGGATAGGGGTCTTTTCGGCTATCGTTGTCTTTTTCTGGTTTATCAAAGCCCAGTCCTCTACGGCTGATATTGCTATTATAAGCAGTAAAGTTTTTAATGGTAGAAGGCTGCAAAAATTGTTGATTGTTGATGGTGCCCCCATTTAATAACATCTGGTAAATTTTAGCCAGGTCATAGGCGTTGCTGAAAAGTCCTGCATGACCTGCAATCCCCCCGAACAAAGAAGCCCCTTCATCGTGTACATCCCCGCGCATCATTTGTTGTCTGAAATGTTTTTCATCTTCAGTTGGAACAAGGGTATTTAAAGGGAAATAGTTTCTAGGAGTAAATCCTGTAGTAGTCATGCCCAATGGATCGTAGAACATTTGTTTGGTGTATGCATGGATATTTTTTCCGGTAACAGATTCTACCACTGCGGCCAGGAAAATAAAATCATTGTCGCTGTAAATATAGTTGCCAGCAGGAGTTAGTGGACTAGAGAGAATTCGCTGATAAATTGTGTCTTTCCAGTCGTTTCTTAGGTATAGATTTTCTGCAACCCTTGTGTTGAATCCTTCTGAAGCTTCAGTTCTGAAATAAGCTGGTAATGGCTTGCCATTCACACTGTCAATTAGTTCTTTATAGAAAGTAATAAAAGATTTCAGCCCAGCCTGGTGAAGTAGTATGTCTTTTATTTTTAAACTGGCTTTATCAGAGTTTCTGGTCATAGGGAGGTAATCGCCTAAGGTTTTTTCCAGATCTATTTTTTGTTCCTCTACCAGCTTCATGATGGCCATAGTTGTAGCAGATACTTTGGTAACAGAAGCCAGATCGTAAATCATGTCTTTGTTTACTGGTTCTTTCTTGTCTATATTGGTATATCCAAATGCTTTGTGGTAAGCAATTTTGCCTTTTCTTGCCACCAATACAACACATCCTGGAACTGCACCTTTGGTTACAGCATCATTGGCTATTGAATCGATTTTGCTAAGCTTGTTGGCATCCAGGCCTACTTCCCAGGGCTGTACTTTAGGGAAATAATGCTGGTAAGTAATGGAATTGCCATATACTAGTTCAGGTGAAATGGTTACTGGTAAAATCCCTTTTGCATCTGCTCTTCCAGAGAGGATGTCAAAGGCAGTTTCCTGTGTAATATCATCGTCTTCATAGCAGGCAATCAGGTTAGGTGCATTGGTTGAATTGGCAATTGCATAGGGATTGCCAAAATAAAGTGTTACAGTCTGGAAGGATTGTAATCCGTTCAGCAAATACACGGCTGCATTGCTCAAACCAAAATTTTTCGCTGGCCTTCTGCTATAATTGTGCATACCTACAATTACAAGGTCGAAACCTTGTTTTTTAATTTTTTCTATCAACTGTTTTGCTGAACTGCTGTCTGCTTTATCAGCAGGAATCTGATTGGCAGAAATGTCATCCATTAATTGTTTGCCAACACTGGCTCTTGTTCCAAATAAGTAAACAGTTGCATTATAGGTTTTACTTAACTCTGTTGAGATTGTGTTTTCTCCAGGTGCTCCAATGGCAACATAAGCAATTTTCTGTCCCTTTTTTATTGGGAAGGAAAGGTTGTTTTCTTTTTTTAATAGCGTGATGGCATTTTTACTCAATTGCGTTTTTATCAAATTGGTTTGAACATTTAAGTCGTTCACCAGATTGGTGGTATCAATTTTTGAAATCTTATTGAGTCCAAGATGATATTTTGCCAGTAAAATTTTTTTAACACTTGCGTCAATGGATTCCCAGCTCAATCTTCCCTCGTCAATTGCCTGTCTGATTTTAGTAATTGTACCGGGAATGTCTTCTGGCAAGCAAAGCATATCATTTCCTGCAATTAATGCTTCAACAGACGCTTCACCGGAAGGGAAGAATTTGGTAATCCCTTTCATTTCCAGAGCATCCGTGAAACTTAAGCCTTTAAACCCAAGTTCGTTTTTAAGCAGTCCATTGATGCTATTTCTGGAAAGCGTTGCTGCTCTGTTGGCGCTGCTATCCAAAGCCGGAATAAAGAGATGTGCAGTCATCATACTGCCCAGGCCGGCTTTGATTAATTCACGGAATGGATATAATTCCAATTCATCCAATTGCGCTTTTGATTTATTAATTACTGGAAGATCGTAGTGACTATCTACCGCTACATCACCGTGACCTGGAAAATGTTTGCCAGTTGCCATTACCCCTACATCCTGCATGCCGCGCATATAGGTTGTTCCAAAAAGGGCTACTTTATACTTGTCTTCTCCAAAGCTTCTGTCGTTTATAACAGGATTCAACGGGTTGTTATTGATGTCAATATCTGGCGCATAATTAACGTGAATCCCCATTCTTTTACATTGCTCGCCCACTGCTTTGCCAAACTGATAAATCAGATCGGCGTTGCTAACTGCACCCATCATTAACTGTCTTGGAAAATTGATTACACTGTCTAAGCGCATACCCAACCCCCATTCTCCGTCGATACTAATCATCAAGGGGGTTTTAGCCAGCGATTGGTATTTATTGGTTAAGAGGGCTTGTCTTACTGGCCCTCCCTGGAAAAAACAAAGACCACCCACATTGTATTTGCGGATAGTCTCAGTTACTTTGGCTACATGATCTTCACCCAGATTACTATGGGCCCGAATGATCATCAGTTGCGCTATTTTTTCGTCTTTATTGAGCTTTTTGAATTTTTTATTAACCCATTTGATGGCATCAGGCGTTTCTTCATAAAACTTTTGTGCCTTCGAATTGGTATTTGCGAATACCAATAATAGTAAGAAGTAGATCCATCTTTTCATACAACGTGCAATTGATGCCACAAGGTATGAAATGCAAGGGATTATTCAGCCTCTTCAGGTGCTTCGGTCAACTCGATTTTAACATCATTGGCTTTTAGTACGCGAAACCATTTTACCATTTTCTTCATGTCGCTTGCGTACACTCTGTCAAAATCCATATCAGGATAAACCTTCTGGAAATAAGCTTTTGTGGCAGCCTGATCTTTTTCAGCAGGTAAATTTTCGGCACTTGCTTCCATCGCCTTGAATACATCAGCTAGGTTTACATTTTCTCTAATGGTGTATACTTCAATACTTTCCAGATGTGAAAAATTGTGAACCCTGCTGCTTACAAATTTGGTGCTGTTGTCATCAAGCGATTTTACAATTGCACCATCATTTTTGCTGCTGATCATTTCAAATAATCCACTCATTCCAGTAACCGATATCAGTTTGTTATATTCCATATCATTAAAATTGAGTTGCAAAGTAAAGGATTTTGTTCTCCCGATGGTTAGGATTGTCCAATTGTTTCCAAGGCCCTATCTAATCTTGGTTTTAAATCGGCAAAAGGGGTAAATCCTCTTGCGAGCAGATGAAACTTAGTAGCAGATTCCTGAAGTAGCACACTAGGGAAGCCTGTAACCTGCAATTGCTTTACGAGTGCAAATTCATATTTGGCTTTTTCCTGATACTCCTCGCTGTTCAGCTTCACATAAAATTCATCAGCATCTATTTCATACTTCTCCAGTAAATGCCGGTAGGCTTCATTGTCTGTTAAATCCCTTCCTTCAAAGTGCAAAGCATATTGTAAATCCGCTGCAAATAATACTTGCTTTTCCGGATGCAATTCTTTAAAAACACATAAGGCAATAGCTGGTTTTTCAGAATTGGGAAACCAATCACTTAATTCAGGATTATTAATATGCCACAAATAATCAGGTCCAAATGTAACACCGCTGTATTCTTCCACTGTTTTGTAAGCAGATTGAATATAGGATGCGGTTGCGCTAATATGTACGGGACTTTCGGGTAAAACCATACCCCCCGATAAAACTTCAATTTGTAAATCGGGAAATACGGCTGCCAGTTGTTTCATAACAGGGCTGAAGCCGTAACACCAACCACAATAAGCATCGTAACAATAGAATAGTATTGGTTTCATTTTGCAAAAATAGGCAGGGATTCTATAGCTTTGCATATTGTTTTAACAAGTAAATAGTAGGTTATGCCAGGTTTTGAACTTTTTGGTGCCGAGGAAAGAAAGGAAGTAAATGATGTGCTGGAAACAGGTATTTTAATGCGTTATGGATTTGACGGTCCCAGAAAAGGAATCTGGAAAGCCAAAGAGCTGGAGCAGGCTATTACCGAAACTTTCGGTTGTAAATATGCACAGTTAACTTCATCGGGTACCGCGGCATTAACCACAGCCATGGCAGCTTTGGGTATTGGTGCGGGCGATGAAGTAATCATGCCTAGTTTTACTTTTGTTGCCAGTTTTGAAGCAGTATTAAGTGTAGGGGCAATACCAGTGTTGGTTGAAGTGGATGAAACATTAACACTTGATCCAATTGCAGTTAAAAACGCGATAACGCCAAGAACCAAATGTGTGATGCCTGTTCATATGTGTGGCAGTATGGCCAATCTGGATGCGCTGTCATCCATCTGTAAAGCACATAATTTACTTTTATTGGAAGATGCCTGTCAGAGTATTGGTGGAACCTATAAGGGTAAAGCCCTTGGCACGATTGGAGATGCAGGTACTTTTAGTTTTGATTTTGTTAAAATGATTACCTGTGCCGAGGGGGGAGTGGTAATGACTAATCATTCAGACATCTATATCAAAGCAGACGGATACACCGACCATGGTCACGATCATTTAGGCGTAGACAGAGGTGCTGATTTACATCCATTCATCGGATACAACTATCGAATAAGCGAATTACATGCTGCGGTTGGACTTGCTCAAATCAGAAAGCTGAGTAATTTCATGGAACTGCAAAAGAAAAACAATCATGCATTAAGGAAACACCTAGAAACTATACCAGAAGTGAGTTTCAGGGTGGTACCTGAGGGTGGTGATGATAGTTGCAGCTTTTTAAGCTGGTTTTTACCAACTAAAGAACTCACACAAGCTGTTGTGCAGGAAATGAAGGAACAGGGAGTACTGGCTGGTAATTTTTACTGGTTCGCCAACAACTGGCACTATATCAGTAAATGGGATCATTTAAAAAATGCACATACCCTTAATCGTTTAAGTGCCGATCAAACCAATGCTTTGTTACAATTATCTCAGACAGCTTTTCCTCAAAGTGATGCCATTATGAGTAGATGTATTTCTACAGCCATAAGTTTGGTTTGGACAGAAGAGCAGATCCACGAAAAGGGAACAAAAATGGCAGCTATTATCAATAAAGTATTGGGAAAATAATTATTGATTTTTCCCCTCCATTTTATTGACATAATCTAAAGAGCCTAATCTAAAACGAAAAGGTATTTTGGTTGCTTTTTCCAATTGTAATTCTTTTTTGCAGAAAAAGCCAAGGCCTTTCACGTAATGGTCAGGTGGCAATATTTTAACAGGTTGCTGTTTCAAACTATCCATTTTCTGTAAAAATGAATTGGATGGGATGTTTTTCTGATGAGTATTCATTAACTGCAACTGCGCATGTATAGCCGTACTCATTAGGGATAAATTCACAAACAAACAAATCCTTTTACGCATTGTCTCGGTATAATTCTGTGTAAATTTACAGCGTAATTATTAATAGATGTCACTCAGTCAATCACTTCAGCAAAAGTTACTTCAAAAACTGTCTCCACAGCAGATTCAGTTAATGAAACTGTTGCAGGTGCCTACTGCCAATTTAGAGGAAAGGATTAAAGAGGAATTGGAAGAAAATCCAGCGCTTGAACAAGGTGAAGAAGGACATGAAGATGAATTTCAAGACGACTTAAAAGATGAGTTTGATAATTCAGGTGAAGATGATATGGATCCTGATGGCAGCTTGGAGGAATATGATAACGTAGATATCAGTGAGTATGTGCTTGATGATGACGGGGAAATTGCTGATTACAAAACAAAGGATGACAACTATCCAGAAATGGATGATCAGAAAGTCATACCAATCAAAGTAGAGACCAGTTTTCATGAGTTGGTGTTGAATCAGTTGGGAATGCTGGAACTGGACGAAAGAAGTTACAAAATAGCAGAGCAAGTTGTTGGCAGCCTGGATGATGATGGTTACCTGAGAAGAGAGTTATCTTCTATTGCAGATGATCTTGCTTTCAGGCAAAGTCTGGTTGTTGAAGAAAAAGAAATAGAATCTATAATTGCGCAAATACAGCAGTTTGATCCTGCGGGCATAGCTGCCAGAGATTTAAGAGAATGTTTGTTGCTTCAGTTGAAACGCAAAACAGATGAAGGTAAGAGTGTAGAACTGGCAGTTCAGATTTTGACTAAATACTTTGATGAATTTACCAAGAAACATTACGAAAAAATTCAGAAAAGTCTTGGATTGTCTGATGATCAACTGAAAGATGTAATTGGCCAGATAATTAAGCTGAACCCTAAGCCTGGGGGGAATGTTGGAGAAATGAATAAGGCAGAAACCTATATTGTCCCTGATTTTTTTGTAATCAACAATAACGGTTCGCTGGAGCTCTCATTGAATGCTAAAAATGCACCTGATTTAAGAGTGAGTGAAGGATACAGAGACATGCTAAAAGAGTATGAGAAGGGGAGTAAAAAAGACAAACGCCAAAAAGAGGCTGTACTCTTTATCAAGCAAAAAATTGATGCTGCCAAATGGTTTATCGATATGATTAAGCAGCGTCAGGATACACTTATTGGCACCATGGGTGCTATCATGAAATATCAGCAGGATTTTTTCCTGACAGGTGACGAAACAACTTTGCGCCCTATGATCTTAAAAGATATTGCAGAAGTAACAGGACTTGATATTTCCACTGTTAGCCGTGTAGCCAATAGTAAATTTGTACAGACCGAATTCGGGACGTATCGTTTAAAGTTTTTCTTTAGTGAATCACTAAGTACAGAAAGCGGTGAGGAAGTGAGTACGCGTGAAGTGAAGAAGATACTAAGTGATATGATAGCTTCTGAAGACAAGCATAAGCCTTTTAGCGATGAAGTGTTAACAGAAATGTTACAAGAAAAGGGGTATAATATTGCCAGAAGAACAGTAGCAAAATACCGAGAGCAATTGAATGTACCTGTAGCCAGATTGCGCAAAGAACTTTAATAATCTATTCATGTCAAATTTATCAGATACCAAGCCTATTTTGTCTGAAGCTATAGAGCAAAGGCCCAAGCCATTGCTTTTTCTGGCTAAATTTTTGTCATTTGTATTTCATCCATTGTTTATTCCTACTTACTTTTTTTTATACCTGACTCAGGCTTATCCTTACGAATTTGCAGGTATTACAGATTGGCAACTGAAACTTCGTGTATTCGGTGTTTTCTGGATGACAGCTTTTTTTCCTGCTTTTGCTGTTTTTCTATTGTGGCAATTAAAATTCAGTGATGGTATTTATTTAAGAACGCAGAAAGAAAGAATTGTTCCCTATATCATTACCATGTTTTTTTACTGGTGGATGCATTATCTAAGCCGTAATTTCCCGGACCAGCCTATTGTACTCCAATTTTTTTATACTGGAATTTTCATCTGTTCTGTAATGGGTTTGCTTGCCAATAATCAGTTTAAAATAAGTATGCATGCTATGGGGGCAGGGGGATTGGTAACCGCGGTAATATTAACGACTCTCCACTATCAGAAGATGGATGGTATAGCCATTGCTGCTTCCTTGTTACTGGCAGGCTGCGTTACAACCGCACGCCTTTTGTTGAATGAACACAATACAAAAGAAATTTATACAGGTCTAGCTGCTGGCATTTTAAGCCAGCTAATGTCATATTACTTTGTGATGTAATCTAAGGGCATTGAGTGTTTTTTTGTTTCTTTGCACCTTATCCAAATTAATTTCATGTGGTATAAGGCAGGAAAAGCGATTCTACGTTTCAGGGTTAGCTTGTTATTTATATTATTACTTGTTACAGCATTCATGGCCTGGCAGGCTTCTAAAGTGCAGTTGAGCTATGATTTCACCAGAGCACTCCCAACCGACAATAAAAAATTTATAGATTATCAGGCTTTTCTTAAAGAGTTTGGTACCGATGGTAATACAGTAGTGATTGGTTTGAAATCTGATCATTTTTTTCAGAAAGATTTTTTCAACGAAGTTTTTACATTAAGTCAAAGACTGAAAAAGGTTCCGGGTGTTAACGGAGTGTTGAGTGCTCCGGATGCCATGAATCTTTTAAACGACGAAGAAAATCAGCAATTTGTGCCCTCCAGAATTTTTAATCCTCCCTATAACAGTCAGTCAGATCTGGATTCTGCCAGCTTGCTTTTCAATAGCCTTCCTTTTTATAAAACTTTGTTACATGTTCCAGAAAAAAATGCCTACTTGTTGGGAGTAACAGTTAGCAAAGATTCCATCAATAGTAAATATCGTTCTGTTCTAATCAATAATATTTTAAAGGAAACGAAAATTTTTGAAGCCAATACAAAAACGGAGTTGCAAATCAGTGGACTACCTTTTATCAGAACAATTATAGGCGATCGTATTAAAGACGAAATGAACTGGTTCTTAATAGGGTCATTATTGCTTTCTGCAGTTACGCTATTTTTATTTTTCCGCTCTGTAAGTGCAACCATTATGAGTTTACTGGTAGTGGGGATGGGGGTAATCTGGAGTGTAGGTACGCTTGTACTGTTTGGCTACAAGATAACCTTGCTAACAGCTTTAATTCCCCCGTTGGTAGTAGTTATTGGTATTCCTAATTGTATCTACTTTTTAAATAAATACCACACGGCATACAGGGAAAAATTAAATAAGGAAGAAGCACTTGTTACAATGGTTGGCAGAATGGGCATAGTTACTCTATTCTGCAATATTGCTGCTGCCATTGGATTTGCAGTGTTTGCCCTTACCAAGAGTCAGTTGCTTAAAGAGTTCGGAGCAGTTGCAGGTATTAATATCCTTTTGCTTTTCTTTATTTCTTTGTTCTTTATACCACCCGTTCTCAGTTTTCTGCCTGCTCCAAAAACCAAGCATACCAAATATCTGGACAATGCTTTTTTAGCAGCAATATTGGTTCGTATTGAAAAGTGGACTTTTCATCATGCAAGAATAGTTTATCTGGTGACTGCTATAGTAACCATTGTTTCTATTATTGGAATCTTCAGAATAAAGAGTGAAGGATTTATTGTAGATGATTTGCCTAAAGCAGATAAAATTTATACCGACCTTAAATGGTTCGAAGAAAACTTTGGGGGTGTAATGCCACTGGAAATAATAGTGGATACCAAAAAGAAAAACGGATTGGTACGATCGGTTAAGCCAATAGCAGCGATTAATGAGTTTTCAGCATATCTTGATTCTTCAGAATATACAGCAAGGCCTTTATCTTTTGTAGAAGGTCTGAAGTTTGCCAAACAGGCATTTTATGATGGAGATACTATGAGCTATACTATTCCCTATGAAAGTGATTTGGCTTTTATAGGCCCTTATTTGAGAAGTAAGAAAGACACTGTAAAGACGGATTCTCCCAATGCTTTTAATAAACTGGTGAATAATTTTATTGATACCAATAAACAGAAAGCCAGAATCAGTGTAAATATGAAAGATATTGGTAGTGCAAAACTGCCTGCGTTACTCACAAAGTTTGAAGCACGCGCCAATGAGATTTTTGATACCACTTCGTACAAAGTAAGTTTTACGGGTAGTAGTGTAAGCTTTTTAGAAGGGTCTAGTTTTATTATTAATGGGTTAAAGGAAAGTATTTTCTGGGCGTTTTTGTTAATAGCATTGTGCATGCTTTATCTGTTTAAATCTTTCCGTATTTTAATCAGCTCACTTATACCTAATTTAATTCCTTTAATTGTTACAGCTGGTGTAATGGGTTGGATGGGAATTGCGCTAAAACCTTCCACTGTATTGGTTTTCAGTGTTGCACTGGGTATTGTTATTGATGTGACCATTCGTTTTTTAATTAACTATAAACAGGAACTTCCTGCCCATAAAAACCTAGTGAATCCTACTTTGATTGCAACCATTCGCCATACTGGTATTAGTATTATTTATACTTCATTGGTTTTAATTGCCGGATTTATCATTTTTAGTTTTAGCGATTTTGGCGGTACTAAAGCCTTAGGTTGGCTTACTTCGCTCACATTGGTGGTAGGGACTATAACGAATCTGGTTTTATTACCCGTAATTATTTTAACAATTTCAGGATCCAAGAACAGGATGAAAGGGTAATTTTCTGGATAAGCGGATAAAAGTTTGGTTTTGTTGCAGCGTTTTATATTAAAAAACTGCCTAAATTTAACATCTCTTAAACTAAAACTAAATTCGCATGAGAAAACTAGCCGTTTTTTTGACGTGTGCTTTGCTATTTATAGCCAATGCATACGCTCAAACAGCTCGAACAGTTACTGGTAAAGTAACTGATGAAAAAGGGGCACCGCTGAGTGGTGTAACTGTAAGTGCTGTGGGTGCAAACAAAAATGCACTTACAGATAATGCCGGAAATTTTTCCATTCAAGTAACTGAGAAAGTAAGAACCCTTCGTATTAGTTATGTGGGTTTCGATTCCAAAGATGTTAATATCAATGGGCTTTCTTCTGTTAATGTGAATCTTAACCAAGAAGACAAATCACTCAGTGAAGTGGTTGTGGTGGGTTACGGTACACAGAAGAAAAAAGATTTAACAGGAAGTATTGCTAGCGTAAAAGGGGAAGCTTTAGCCAATAAGCCTACACAAAGCTTTGAACAAGCCTTGGGTGGTAGAGCTGCTGGTGTTCAAGTGGTAATACCTAGTGGTGTATTGAACGCACCTCCTGTTTTAAGAATCAGAGGTACGAACTCCATTTCTCTTTCTTCTTATCCTTTGATTGTAGTAGATGGAGTTGCGGTATTTACCGGTGACGGAAGTTCTACCAATGCTGCTGGTAACGTTTTGTCTTCTATCAATCCAAATGATATTGAAAGTGTGGACGTTGCTAAAGACGCTGCTGCAACTGCTATCTATGGTAGCCGTGCTGCAAATGGCGTTTTGTTTATCACTACTAAAAAAGGTAAACCAGGTCGTTCTAAAGTAACTGTTGATAGCTGGGTTGGTTATAGTAATCCTCAGCGTTTGCAAAAAGTATTGGATGCGCAACAGTATACCGATTACAAGAATGAAGCCTTGAGAAATGCGGGTACATTCAATGCGGCTACCAACGCTTTTGCTACTACTACAGGACCTGATGGTAAAATTATCAATACCAATTGGGCTGATATCATTTATCGTCAAGGTATTCAACATAGCAATACTATCAGTTTATCTGGTGCTAACGAGTCAACCAGCTATTATTTTTCTGCTGGATATACTGAACAGCAAGGTATCATCAGGAAAAATGATTTCAAACGTTTGAGTTTGTTAATGAATATTGACCACAAAGCAGGTAAGTTCTTTACCATGGGTGGAAAAATTCAATATACTAGTGATAAGAACACTGCTGCTGCAAGTTCTGGTTCATTGGCAGGTGAAGCTTTTAACACGGCCGGTATGGGACGTGTTGCATTGATTACTGCACCAAACGTGGGTCCTTATTTGGCCGATGGATCGTATAATCAGGCCAATGGTTTAATTGGTGTTATGGGTAACAAATTGGGCCAGGTTGGATTTTACAATCCACAGATTGCACTTGATTTAAATAGATCTAACAGTTATGGCGAACACTTAATCAGTAATGTTTATGCACAATTTAAGCCAGTAAATTGGTTAGCGCTAAGAACACAGTATGGTTTGGATTACCTAATGGTTGACAATGATTTATTCTCACATCCTTTGTCAGGTGAAGGTTTTTCTTCTACTGGTTCTGTTACTGCCATTTTCAACAAAAACAAGCGCTGGGTATGGACTACCACTGCACAGTTTGACAAGGTATTTGCTGAAAAGCATACCGTAGGGATTTTGGCGGGTATTGAACACCAGAAATCTGACAATAATAGTTACGGGTTAAACCGCGTAACGGTTTCTGACCCTGCATTTACTAATATTCAGGGTGGATGGGCAACACCTAATGCATCAGGATTGGGTATTGGAGAAAACTATTTATATTCTGAATTTGCCCGTGCACAATATAACTACAACAGAAAGTATTTCTTAACTGCTAACGTGCGTAGAGATGGTGCTTCTCAGTTGGGTGCAAATAGTAAGTATGGTACTTTCTGGGGTGTTTCTGCCAGCTGGGATGTACTTACTGAAAAGTTCATTCAGAACATGAAGTTGGACCAAGTATTCAGCAGTTTGAGATTGAGAGCTAGCTATGGTAAAGTAGGTAATATTGGTGGCTTAGGTAACTTTGCTTCCTTATCATCTTATGGTTCTGGTTTATATGGTGGTTTTGCTACCGTAGCGTATAGCCAGGCAGGTAACCCTAATCTTACTTGGGAAACCAGTAAGAAGACAGATGTCGGTTTGAACTTTGGATTGTTCAACGATCGTTTGACAGCTGAAGTAGGCTACTATAACAGTAATAATGATGGTTTATTATTATTTGTACCGCAACCTCCATCTGCTGGTTTGCCTTCTAGCATTCCTACCAATATTGGTTCTATGTACAATAGAGGGTTTGAATTTGATTTGAAATACAATGTGATTCAAAAGAAGGATTTTAGCTGGACTACTTCATTTAACTTGTCTACAAACGATAACAAAGTATTATCGTTGGCTCCAGGTATTAATAGCATCGTTTCTTCTACTAGCGGTTTGGAAAATCCTAGCATTACGATTCCCGGTCAGCCAATTGGTATGTTATTCGTTACCAGAACTGCTGGGGTTGATCCTGCAACTGGACGCAGAATTTTCATCAATAGCCAAGGTCGTCAGGTATTCTTTCAACACGTAGCTCCTGCTGGTCAGTCTCGTTTTATGTACGCTGATGGATCTGTAGCTCCTACCGTAAGTAGTGCGGACGCTGTTGTGTACAAGAATACACATGCGAAAATTTTTGGTGGTTTCGAAAACAATATTCGCTTCAAGAATTTTGAATTAAATGCATTGTTTACTTACCAAATGGGCAACTACTTGTATTACGGAACTCAGGCTGGTTTAAGAGATCAGCGTTTCTGGAACAACGAAGTAGGGGTATTGAACAGATGGCAGAAGCCTGGTGATGTAACGGAGTTTCCTAAACCAGTGTTTGGTGACAACGTTTCTAACGGTTCTTCTTTCCCGCTTGATATCAACGTATTCAAAGGAGATTTCATTAAGTTAAGAACTTTAACCATTGGATATAATCTTCCTAAATCTTTATTAGATAAAGCTAAAATTTCGAATGCCCGTTTCTATGTTTCTGGAAACAACTTGTTAATTATTACCAAGTATCCGGGTCCAGATCCTGAAGTTTCTTCAAACGGTAACGGTACTACCAACTTTGGTATCGACAGAAATACAGTAGCTAACCAACGCACCATTACTATTGGCTTAAATGTTGGATTCTAATTGTTAAACTATTAATTCAGAAAAATGAAAAAGAACCTATTATATATTGTAATGGCTGCGGGGTTAGTTCAACTGACTTCTTGTGCCAAAGATAATTTTGTGAATCCGGTTCCTACCAATGTCATTTCTGACCTTACTGCTTTTGATAGCAAAGACAGAATTGAAGGGCAGGTAAGAGCAATTTATACCTCTATTAAAAATGCAGGAATGTATGGCGGTCGTTACCAGATATTTAATGATATCCGAGGTGGCGATTTCATGAACGATAGAACCAACGTTGTAACAGGATTTGACGTTTGGAACTATACACCATCTAACAGTTCTACTAACTCTGTACAAAACCATTGGTCAAGGGCTTACTATGTTATCAATTTGGCCAACGTATTCTTAGACGGTATGGCTACTAAGGGAACTGCAATAGTTGGTGCATCTGTTTCTAATAACTATCAAGCAGAAGCCCGTTTGTTAAGAGCGATGAGTTACTATTCTTTGTTGCAATTGTATGCACGTCCTTTCTGGGATGGGAATGGATCTAAGCCAGGTGTTCCTTTGCGTTTAAAAGGAAATACTGGTTCTGATAATTATGCACAAGCTAGAGCAACGGTTGCAGAAGTGTATACTCAGATTTTAGCAGATTTAAATTTTGCTGAAACCAACTTGCCATTAACCAATAGCAATGCATTGAATAATACCATTCGTGCGCACAGAAATACTGCTATTGCTTTAAAAACAAGAGTGTATCTAAGTATGCGTCGTTATGCTGAAGTGATTACTGAGGCTAACAAAATTGTAAGTGCAACTGCGCCATTTACAGCAACTTCAGGTGTTGCTCATGCATTGCAAGCCGATGTAACCAACGTGTTCAAGGCACCCTACACTACAACAGAGTCAATTTTGTCAATGCCATTTGCTTCAAATGAAACACCCGGTGGACAGAATCAACTTGGTTATTATTATGGTCCTGCATCTTTTAATGGCGGTAATGGTGAGTATTCTTTATTACCTACAGGAATTATTGCAGACGCTGGATGGAAATCTACTGACAAAAGGAGAACCATGGTAGGTGTTTTCGGTGGTAAAAGCTATTTAACAAAATATAGTGTTGCTTCAATCTTTACCGATTATGCTCCTGTGATTCGTTATGCAGAAGTGTTATTAAATTTGGCAGAAGCTCGTGTACGTTCTACTAATACTGTAGATGCACAAGCGATTGCATTATTGAATGCTGTTCGAGGTCGTTCTGATGCTTCAACTGTATTTACAGCTGCTGATTTTGCAAATGCAGATGCTTTGGCAAATGCTATCTTAACTGAAAGAAGAATTGAATTCTTAGGGGAAGGATTAGCTGGAACAGACTTAACTCGTTTAGGATTGCCATTACCTGCGAAACCTGGTGTTGCTGCAATTGCTGCAACTGCTCAGCAGTATATCTGGCCAATTTCTTCAACTGAGTTGTTGTTGAATCCGCTTTGTGTAGATAATTAGTGAATATGCTAGTTGCACATAAATAGTGTTTGAATACATTAGTCATAGGTCCCGGTATTTACCGGGACCTATTTTTTTGATGTTTGCTAAATGTTATCAGTATCTCTCAAATAAATTTCAATTTTTCGTTTGAAATCATGAATTATCTATATTATATTATTTAAGTATATAAATTATAATTTTGTTTTTCAATTATTTACATATATAATATAAATACTTTGTTTAACAAAATGCCGCTTATCATATTCAAATCTTTGAAACCTTGGCTTTTAAGCTTTCATTAACTATATTAGCTGTCCAAAACTTAAACACTTAATCATGAGAAAACTAGTCACAGTATTCCTGTGTCTGTTAGTAAGCTTGTTTCAACTGCAGGCTCAGAACAGAACCATCACAGGAACAGTAACAGACGAGAGTGGAAAGCCTGTTTCAGGGGCTTCTGTATTAGTGAAAGGAACTAGTACGGGTACACTAACAAAAGAGAATGGAACGTATTCTATTTCTGTTCCTTCTACCGCTACCGCTTTGGTAGTTTCTGGTTTAAACCTTGCACCAAAAGAAATTAAATTGGGTAAAGGAAACAGCGTGAATGTATCACTTAGCTCTACAGTGGAAAACTTAGACGAAGTGGTTGTTACCGGTTATTCCAGAGAAAAGAAAACCCAGTTTGCTGGTGCTGCCGCTGTATTAAGCGGTAAAGTGGTTGAAACTGTACCAGTAGGTGCATTTGACCAAGCACTACAGGGACGTGTTCCAGGTATGTTGGTTAACTCTGGATCTGGTCAGCCAGGTTCTTCTGCTACTGTTACCATCAGAGGTATTCAGTCAATTGCCGGTGCCGGTGCGCAGCCATTGTATGTAATTGACGGAGTTCCTTTGCCTGCATTTGATATGCAGACCATCAACCCTAACGATTTCGAATCTATCACTGTACTGAAAGATGCAAACTCTGCAGCTTTATATGGTGCTAGAGGTGGTACTGGTGTTATCGTAATCACAACTAAGAAAGGTAAGAGCGGTCCTACTAATTTCACTTTTAGAAACCAGTATGGATTTACACAAGCACCTGATTTCAGCCGTTTGAACTTGATGAATACTGCTGAAATGTTTGCTTATGAAGAAAGAGAGAAATTTGCAAATACACCAGGATGGCATTATTCTCCTAATAACCCGGCCATCCCTGTGGGAATGACTGCTGCAAGAAAGCAATTCTTGTATGATAGTATCAAAGCTATTGACTCTTACTGGCCAGATATTTTGTACAGAACTGGTGTTTCTAAGACACATGAATTGAATATGTCTGGTGGTAATGAAAAGACCAAGTTCTTTGTTTCTGCTGGCTTATTTGATCAGCAAGGTATTGACTTGGGTTCTAGTTTAACTCGTTACACAGTTCGTTTAAACTTAGACCATACTTCAGATAAATTGTCGGTTCGGTTCAATAACCAAATTGGTTATTCCATTTCAAGATTCTCTGAAGGGGAGCAATTGGGAAATAGCCCAAGAAATCCTTTCCAGATGACTTATCGTGCCAAGACTTATGAAAACCCTTTTAGAGCAGATGGTTCTATCATAACTGGGGCTACTAATCCTTTAGCTTTACGTCAAGTAGGTAACTTGTTAGAAGGTATCCAAAATTCTAAGAGAACGACTAACCAAATCAAAATCAATTCTGGTTTAACGATTGCTTATAAGTTATTACCAAGCTTAACAGTACAAAATACCTTTGGTATTGACGTGTCAAACGATGATAACTCTCGTTACATCAATCCTAATTCTTATATCGGTATACTACAGCAATTCCAGAGCGGCTTGACGCAAGAAGGTCACCGTTTAACTTCTCAAATCATCAACACCAGCAGCTTGGTATTTGCTAAGCGTATTGCGAATGTGCATGAGGTAGAAGCAGGTGCTTATTTTGAAGTAGTTCGTAGCTGGTCTAAAGGAATAGGACTTACACTTTATAACTTAGATCCTCGTTTAACAGAAACAGGTCAATATGCAGGTGCATTGCCAACCAACGGTGCGGCAACTTATCCTCAGAACTCTTCTTCTGCTAAATCTGGATTTGGTATCCGTTCTTATTTTGCAACTGCTAGATATACTTACGACGGTAAATACTCTATCAATGCAAATATCAGAAGAGATGGTACTTCTAGAATTGTAAACATTTCAAACCGTGAAATCACTACATGGTCAGCTGGTTTTACATGGAATGCGTTAAAAGAGAAATTCTTGGCTAACCAAAGAATTTTCACTGACTTGAAAGTTCGTGCGAGCTATGGCATCATCCCTAATATTGGCTCAATTGTAACAAATTCTTATGGTGTGCCTTTGAATGGAGTTCCAAACTATCAGGGTCCACAAGTTCCTTCCTTTGTAAACTCTGCTTATGCTGGTTCTGCAGTTGTAGGTTTAGTGCCAAACAACCCAGGTAACCCTGATTTGAAAATCGAAAAAATTCAAAAGACAAATATTGGTGTTGATTTTGCTGTTTGGCAAAACCGTGCAAGATTCACAGTGGATGTTTATAAAAACAAAACCATTGACTTGTTCGTAAACCAACCATTGTCTGGTACATCCGGATTCGGAACCCTTGCTATCAATGCGGGTATCATGACAAACAAGGGTATCGAATTTGTTGGTAATGTAGACGTGGTGAAGAAAAGAGATTTCAACTTGACTGTTGGAGTAAACCACTCTATCCAGAAAAACAATATTGAAGACCTAGGTCTAGTTAATGAGTACGTAGTTGGTACTTTTATCATCAGAAGAGGATTACCTTATGGTTCTCACTATACAACCAATTACCTAGGTGCTGATCCAGCTACTGGTCGTCCTATGTATGAAGGACCAACTGGTAATACCGTTTACTCTGAATCAGCTGCTGGTCAGTTCGCTAAGTTTGGTACTTATTTACCAAAGCACCAAGGTGGATTTAACTTAGATGTTCGCTTCAAGGCGATCACAGTTTCTGCTTTATTCTCTTATCAGTTTGATGTAACTCGTTACGACAATACTGGTAACTGGATTACCAGAGGTACTTTAGGTTACCATCAAGCGGTTAGAGCTTCAAGAGAGTTAATTGACAATCAGTGGCAGAAGCCAGGTGATGTTAAGTTCTATCAAAGTTCTGCATTTGATAGAGGCTTTAACTCTTCTGATGTAAAAGATGCTAAATTCTTACGTTTTAGAAATTTGATTGTTTCTTACGCTATTCCTGCTATCAAAACTGCAAGTGGTACAACTCTTGTAAAAAGCGCAAGATTCTATGTTCAAGGTCAAAACCTTGCTATCTGGAGCCCATGGAAAGGTGTTGACCCAGAAGATAACAATAATATTAGCTTAAACGAATATCCAAACCCAAGAGCTTTTGTTGTTGGTTTAGACATCAACTTCTAATAGAGACAATTGCATTTCTTGAAAGAAAAAATGAATCAAATGAAAAAAAATAAATTAGTCATCCTTGCTTTTATGGCTGCTTCATTGGGAGCTTGTCAAAAAGTAATTGATGTAAAAGAAACCGACTTTATTGGTGGTGATATCGCTTTAAAAACGGTAGCTAACAATGAATCAGGTATTATTGGTGCTTATGCTGCAATGAACGTAGAAATGGCCATTTTGTTGAATGCCACTTTTACGGATGAAGTAAAGCCAGGTGAATTCTACAATGCTGGTACAACTCATGAGTGGCAATATGGTTCACAGGATGTTGGTTTACGTGATAACTTCACAGCCTTCAACTTGTACTACAGAATCATTGACCGTGTAAACCGTGTATTGGTTGCATTGCCAAATGCACCTGCAACTGATGCTAGTCAAGCAGCTTTGAAAGACCGATTACGCGGTGAAGCCTTATTCTTGCGTGCTTTCTGCCATTTTGAATTGTATAGATATTATAGCAACTCTGCCGTTGGTACTGATTTGGCAATGGCGTATATGGAGACTCCTTCACTTTCTACTTTCCCAAGAATTCAGGTGGCTCCTTATTTTGCTAAATTAAAAGCAGATATCACAGCCGCTAAGCCTTTATTGCCAGCAGCGGTAACAGATATTTATCGTGCAACTCGTCCTGCAGCTTCAGCATTACAAGCAAGAATTGCTTTGTATTTGAAAGAATACTCTGATGCGGTTACTTTCAGTACCGAGTATATCAATGCAATTCCTTTGGCAACCAGAGCAAATTTCCCTGCTATCTGGACTGATGCAAACAACAGTGAATTGGCATTCAAATTGAGCAGAACGCCATCATTGGGTACTAAAATTGGTTCTTTATTCCAAGGTACTTCTGCAAATTCTATAGCAATTTCACAAACTGCTTGGGTGCCTTCGAGCAAGCTTTGGAATGCTTATGATCAAACAAATGATATACGTTTTAGCTCTTATTTCAGAACTGAACCATTGTTAGCTGCTGCTGGTCGTCCTTCTCAATTGGTTGCTAAATATCGTGGAACCACTTACGGTACTCCTGGTGAGAACGTTGCAGATGCGAAAGTGTTCAGAACAGGTGAAATGTACTTGATTCGTGCGGAAGCTAATGCTGAGTTGAACAACTTAGTGGGTGCAACCAATGACTTAAATACATTGCGTGCTGCACGTATCAATGGTTATACCAATGTTACTCTTGCAACAAAAGATGCAGCTATTACAGAAATTATGCAAGAGCGTTTCTTGGAACTGCCATATGAAGGGCATCGTTTCTTTGATTTGAAGAGAAGAAATTTACCTGTGTCTCGTTTGTTAGCTGATGCTCCTAATGCAAATGCGCAAACTTTACCTGCTGGAAACTTCCGCTTCTTATTACCTATTCCTAATCCTGAAATCAATGCGAATCCATTGATTCAGCAGAATCCTGGATACACTAACTAATTTGATATTAGTTTATATAGTCAGCGGCCCCGAAATTTTTCGGGGCCGATTTTTTATGACAGTCTCGTCCTAGAATAGGACTAGTCATAGTCTATATAAAAATACTACCGCTAATTAGGTGAAGTGTAAAAGCTAAATCGAAATATGGTTCATTAAAAAGCCCCACTACTTAACAAAGCGGGGCTTTTTATAATCATTTGTTATGGGGAATTATTTTAACAACTCCTCTAAAGTCTTAAATAACTGATTGCCTCTTAAATCAGATGCAATAATTTTTCCTTCAGGAGTAATTAATACGTTAAATGGAATGGCATTAAACTGATACAAGTTAGGCATTTCACTTTCCCACTGTTTCAAGTCGCTTACATGCTTCCAGTTTAATTTATCCATTTTAATGGCATCTAACCAGGCTTGTTTATCGTTGTCAAGCGAAACTCCCAGGATGGTAAAGTTTTTCTTTTTGAATTGATTGAATGCTGCCACTACATTCGGGTTCTCCTTTCTGCAAGGTCCACACCAGCTAGCCCAGAAATCTACCAATACATATTTACCTTTTAGGCTACTCAATGAAAATGGTTTGCCATCTAAATCGGGTAGGGTAATTTCAGGTGCATCTTTGCCTAATAAAGCATAGGCAGGAGGGGCAGCCGGTTGCTGTTTGGCACTTGCATCCAGCAATGCTTTGATTTTATTTAATCCTGAGTGAGATTTGTATTTTTCAGCTGATTCGTTTACCAATGCTTTTAATTCATCAGGTGTCATGGTTCTGGAAGCCATACCCAATGCATAGTATCTGGCAGCTGGGCTTTCGCTTTCATTGATAAACTTTCTAACCATTCCATTCATGTCCTTTACTTTACCATCTCTGTTGGCTTGTAAAACCTTTACCAAAGAATCTGAATTGGGTTGAGCCTTTAAAGAATCCAGCTCCATAAATACTGCATACAATGCTGAATCTTTCTTTCTGTAATCTTCAAAAAGGATATGCATTGCAGAAGAAGCAGGAGAGTTTTTTACCTCATACACTCTGTAGCGAGTTACATCAAGGTCTACTTCAATTTCATTGTTATCGTTAACAATTAATACATCCGGTCCGTTCTCTAGTACAAGTCTGTATAATCCTTCTTCCTTTGCTATACCCTTTAAACTGAATTTGCCATCTGAAGGCAGGCTTGCAGAGTCAAGAACAATTGGCTGGTCACCGCCGTAAGGCAATTCCTGTAAGTATACTTTCGGGGTAATCGCATTTTTGATAGTTCCCTTTACCGTAAACTCACCGTATTTTTTTTCCTGGCTACATGCACTCAGCAATAAGCCCGCCCCCAATAAGAGGTAATTGATATTTTTCATAATGGAATTTTATGCGTTTAATTTTTGTTCCAGTAATTCTGTAACGATTTTCGGGTCTGCTTTACCCTTACTCATTTTTTTAACTTCTCCTACAAATAAGCCAATCAGGCCTTTTTTCCCTTTTTGATATGCTTGTACTTTGTCTGGCATGAGCTCAATTGCTTTGTTTACCCATTCTTCTAATTCAGCGTTATCAGTCGTTTGTAGAATATTTAGTGATGTGGCCAGTTCCGTTGGGTCTTGTTCATTGTTCAGAAGTGCTGGTAAGAGTTTAGCTGCTGCAGTAGAAAAATTTACTTTTCCTGCATCAATTAATTGAATGGTGCCTGCAAGGCTCTTTGCACTCAAACCCAACCCGGTAATACTTTTCTGTTGTTCGTTTACCAATTGTTTTACCGGTCCTAATATCCAATTCGCAATCATTTTGTATTGCTGACAATACGTTGCGGTTGCTTCAAAAAATTCAATCATGGATTTTTCTTCACATAATTGGGAAGCGTCGTATTCGTTCAATTGGTATTTGTCCTGTAAAATGGAAAACCACTCATTGGGCAATAATGGAAGACTATTTTTTATTGCTGCAATTTTTTCTTTCTTTAAAATGATTGGCGGTAAATCCGGATCAGGAAAGTATCGATAATCGTTAGCTTCTTCCTTATCCCGCAAACTGAAAGTTATATCTCTGTCTGCATCATAGCTTCTTGTTTCCTGTTGAATTTTATTGCCAGCTTCCAGTTCATTAATAATCCTGTTGATTTCGAACTCTATCGCTTTTTTGATATTACGTATGGAATTGAGATTTTTTACTTCAACTTTGGTGCCCAATTGTGTGGCATTTTTCAATTTCACCGAGACATTGGCATCACATCTTAAGCTCCCTTCTTCCATGTTCCCATCACAGACGCCAATCCATCTCACCAGTTTTCTGATTTCGGTAACATATTGCCAGGCTTCTTCTGCTGAAAATAAATCCGGCTCTGTAACAATTTCAATCAATGGAGTGCCAGCCCGGTTTAAGTCAATACAGGAATTAGCATCGAGTATATCGTGAATACTTTTTCCAGCATCTTCTTCCAGGTGTATTCGGTTCAACTGAACCATTCTTTGCCCTTCATTGGTTTTAATGCGAACCTTACCTCCAATGCAAATGGGATGTGTATGTTGTGATATCTGGTATCCTTTGGGCAGATCCGGATAAAAATAATTTTTTCTTGCAAAGAAACTTTCTTCTGCAATGGTACAATTGCATGCCAGGCCCATTTTAACAGCCATTTCAACAGCTTCCTTATTCAGTTTGGGAAGGCTGCCCGGAAATGCCAGTGATATTGGACTTACCTGTGTATTGGGTGTGTTGCCAAAGTCCGTACTATCCCCGCTGAACAATTTGCTTTTGGTAGCCAATTGTGCGTGAATTTCAAGGCCGATAACTGCCTGGTATTTTTCTTGATAACCCATTATAGCAGCGAATAAATTTGTTGTATCAGCGTTGAAAGATTCGAGGCATCCTGGCCACCGGCAGTTGCCAGGGTTTTTTGACCACCACCTCCGCCTTTAATTAAAGGGGTTGCATATTGTTTTATCAGTTGTGGTGCTTCCAGACCTTTCTGAGCAACAACCGCATCACTTAATAAAATGCAAACTGCGGCTTTGCCATTAATATTGGCGCATAATACTACCACATAGTCTTCAGCTAATGATGCTTTTAATTCGAAACAGATTTTCTTTAAATGATCTGGACTGCTCACAGGAAGTATTTCCCCAATAAACTGACCATTACCAGATGGATAAGGTTTAATTTTCTGTATTAATTCAGTCTTAATCAATTGCAACTGCTTTGCTTCTAGGCTTTCCAGTTTTTTCTCGAGTTCCTGTTTTTCTGCTATTAATTTTTCAATTGACCTCAATGCATCCTGTGATTTTAATACATTACCAATTTGCTTTAGGGTCTCGTTTTGAACAGACAAATAATCAAAAGCAGCTTTGCCGGTTAATGCTTCAATTCTTCTGACACCGGCAGCAACAGCTGATTCTGCTGTTATCTTCATCAAGCCAATCATGCCTGTTGAAGCAACATGTGTACCTCCACACAATTCTACCGAATAAGAGGGATCTGCAATCACCACTCTAACCCGATCACCATATTTTTCTCCAAACAAAGCCATTGCGCCAAGTTGCAAAGCTTCATCTTTAGACATTTCTTTTATTACTACAGGGATATTTTCTCTTATTTTTCCGTTCACTATATTTTCAACGGCAATGATTTCTTCTTCTGTTAATCGGGCAAAATGAGAGAAGTCGAATCTAAGATTCTCTTCATTTACCAATGAACCTTTCTGTGCTACATGCGTGCCCAATACCTGTCTTAAAGCAGCATGCAGTAAATGGGTGGCAGTGTGGTTATAACAAGTGAATAGTCTTTTTGCAGCATCAACTTCGGCAGTAAATTCAGCTGCTGGGTTCATTGGCAACTGGTCTACGAAGTGTACAATCAAGTCATTCTCCTTCTTTGTGTTTGTTACCGAGATGGTATCATTACTAAAAATCAGTTTACCGGTATCACCTACCTGACCACCACTTTCTGCATAGAAAGGAGTAGTGTTTAATACCAATTGAAATTGTGTTTTTCCTTTAGAACTTATTTTTCTATACCTGGTTATTTTGCTGGTGGTGCTCAATTCATTATAGCCAACAAAGCCATTTCCTTTTTCCGTAGAAATATCCACCCAGTCTTCTGTATCTAATGTAGTGGCTGCACGGCTTCTGTTTTTTTGCTCCTGCATTTCTTTTTCAAAGCCCTGCTCGTCAATCGATTTGTTATGCTCAGTTGCAATGAGTCTAGTTAAATCTATGGGGAAACCGAAAGTGTCAAACAATTCAAATGCAGCTTTTCCGTCAATCAACGATCCGCTGTTTTTAATAATATCATCCATTCTTTTCAATCCTTTGTCAAGGGTTTTTAGGAAAGCATCTTCTTCTTCCTTTACCACTTTGCAAACAAAGTCTAACTGTTGATGCAATTCGGGGAATACATTTTTGAATTGCTCTGCAATAACAGGAATCAATTGAAACAACAAAGGTTGTTTGTAATTCAAGTAAGAATAATAATATCTTACTGCTCTTCTTAAAATTCTTCTGATTACATAGCCGGCACCGGTATTGGAAGGCAATTGACCATCTGCAATGGTAAAGCCAATCGCACGGATATGATCTGCAATCACTCTGAAAGCAATGGCTTCTTTGGAGTCAGACTGATCATAAGTATTGCCTGTTATTTTTTCAATAGCTCTGAAAGTTCCGGTGAATACATCGGTATCATAGTTGCTCTGCTTGCCCTGGATAACTCTAACCAGTCTTTCAAAGCCCATGCCTGTATCTACGTGTTTGGCAGGTAGTTCAACAAGCGAGCCATCTTTTAAACGGTTGTATTGAATGAATACATTGTTCCAGATTTCAATTACCTGAGGATGGTCTTTGTTTACCAGATCTCTTCCAGGAATTTTGGCAATTTCTTCTTCTGATCTGCAGTCTACATGTATTTCAGAACAAGGACCACAGGGACCTGTATCACCCATTTCCCAGAAGTTGTCTTTTTTATTTCCATAGACAATATGATCGGGGGCTACCAGTTTTTGCCACTCTGCCAATGCAATGGTGGACGCTGGAATTCCTTCTGCAGGATCTCCCTCAAAAACAGTAACATACAAACGGTCTTTAGGTAATTTATAAACTTCGGTCAACAACTCCCAGCTCCAGGCAATGGCTTCTGCTTTAAAATAATCACCGAAACTCCAGTTACCCAACATTTCGAACATGGTATGGTGATAAGTATCTACCCCCACTTCTTCCAGGTCATTGTGCTTTCCACTCACTCGCAAACATTTCTGCGTATCGGCAATTCTGGTACTACTGGGTTTGCTGTTCCCTAGAAAATAATCCTTAAACTGGTTCATACCCGCGTTGGTAAATAAGAGTGTAGGGTCGTTCTTTACTACAATAGGGGCAGAAGGCACAATCTGATGCTGTTTGGAAGCAAAAAAATCCAGGAATTGCTGGCGAATTTCGGCACTCGTCATGATGAATTACTTTTTATATGCCATTAAGGCTGTAGAAACTATCTTTGTTGTTAATTAAGAGGGCAAAGGTACGGATTTAAGGGGCTGAAAACCGATCATGAAAAAGGTAAAATACTACTATAATACGCATAATATGCGCTTTGAGAAGCTAACCACCCCCCTAAGGGTTAGGTTGCTTCAGGTATTGGGTTATATAGCCGCTTCGATAGTTACAGGTATTCTCATTTTTGCTATCACTTTTAGATACATAGATTCACCCAAAGAGAAATTACTAAGACAGCAAAACGACGATTTAAGGCAGAATTACAAGGTAATGGAGGAGAGAATTAAGCAATTACAGCTTCAGATGGATGAAATTGCCAACCGGGACAACTTTGTGTACCGGTCAATATTTGAATCGAACCCCATACCAGACAGTGCCCGTGTGAAGGAAATGGAGAAAAAGAAGGAAGTTCAATTGGTGCAAAGTATGGGTGAAACTGAGTTGGTAACCAGTATGGCTGCCCAGCTGAATAATCTGAGTCTTCGGATGGCTTACCAGTTCAAATCGTTCAATGCCATAGAGAATATGGTAAAAAACAAAGAGAAATTGATTGCGGCAATTCCTTCCATACAACCCATAAGTAACCGGCAATTAAATAGGGTTTCATCAGGCTTTGGTTATCGTATTGATCCCGTATACAAAGACCGTCGATTGCATCCTGGATTAGACTTTACAGCACCCATTGGTACCCCTATTTATGCAACAGCAGACGGGGTGATCAAAGACGCTGGTTTTAATACTGGCGGATACGGGAACAGGGTTGTGATAAACCATGGATTTGGTTACGAGACACTATATGCTCATATGGTTCGAATCAAGGCAAGAGTAGGTGCGCGTGTAAAAAGAGGAGAAGTGATTGGATATGTAGGTTCTACCGGAAAGAGCACTGGTCCACATTTGCATTACGAAGTACACAAAAATGGGACACAGCTAGATCCAATTTATTACTTCTATAATGATTTAACCCCTGCACAGTTTGACCGAATTCTGAAATTAGCGGCAGCCAGCAATCAAAGCTTCGACTAGCATTCAACAAAATCCTAGTTTACTTGTAATAGTACAAAATCATTACTTTGGAGCCAGGCGTACGTGAATACTTATTAAGAATCGTTAATACACTATCTGTTGGTTTATTTTGGTTGGCCATTAATTCAACCGCAGGAATCATGTATGACCATGCTTTTTTTCATGATAAAATTACCACAGGCAATATTGTTTTCTATTGTTGGTTTTTGATCAGCTTTTTCTTCCTGATGCGTTGGTTGATTAAACTTTGGAGTAAACCTATTCATTTTGAGCGTTAAAAAGATTCGGGTGTATCTTAATTTCTCTGACTAACTGCTATGGTCCATAACGATGACCCATTCACCGTTTATCTTTTTAAATAAGATAGTATAATGCCCGCTTACATCTCCTGCTTTTCTTTTTAATTCCCATTTTCCTAAAACCATCCACAATTGTTTAGCCAATGGTTTTACTTCTAACAACGTAAACTGCAGCGTTCCCATAAAATCCTTATTGGGGTAGCTTTTTTTGTAATTGTTAAGTGTATTGGTATATCCATAAGTAGGCCCGTTTTTTCCTACAAACAAAAGACTGTCATTTTCCCAGTATCCTTTCATAAATGCATCAATATCTCCGCGATTCCAAGCTTCAGTTTGTTCAGTCAGGATTTTTCTGATTTGTTTTTCAGGGCCGGTTTGTGAAAAGCAGAAAGTAGTTGCCAATAAAAGGAGGGAGGTCAACAAGAAAATTTTCTTTGTCATTTTGCAGATTTTGTAAAAAGTAAATTAACTAACTTTCTTGAATGGATTACCTGAATCATTTACAAAAAGACAAAAAACTGAAACCGCTGTTGCAGGTAGGGCCCCTGAAAATAACGAAAAGGAAGAATGTGCCTGTCCGATTAATGGCAAGTATAATGAGCCAGCAGTTAAGTACGAAAGTGGCTGCTGTTATTTATCAGCGATTTCTGGATCTGTACAATGGCAAGGATCCTGAATTATCAGAAGTGTTCTCCACTCCGGATGAAAAATTGCGTGCTATTGGTTTGAGTAATGCAAAAGTGAATTATGTCAAAAATGTAGCATCGTTTTGTATTGAGCATTCAATCACCGATAAAACACTTGCCAAAAAAGACAATGAAGACATTATTGATTTATTGGTACAAATAAAAGGTGTGGGAAGATGGACGGTAGAAATGTTATTGATGTTTACCTTAGGTAGAGAAGATGTATTTGCAGTGGATGACTTAGGTATACAACAAGCCATGTGCAATATATACAAGATAGACCCTGCCGATAAAAAGGCCATGAAAATAACAATGAAAGCCATAGCACAAAAATGGTCGCCTTATCAAACCTATGCCTGTATGCATTTGTGGCGATGGAAAGACAGTTAATCAGGCTGAATTTCTTGCTGCATTGATAATGCCAAACATAGAGCGGGTAACTAGTTTTTCGTAGTTAGTTTTTTCTTCTTCCGAAATAGTTTCCTTCTTTAGCTGATGAAGTGCATATTGCTGAATGGTAAGCAACGGAAGTACAATTTTGTCTCTCATTAAAATAGAAGCCCTGCCTGTTGCATCTTCTTCCATCAGTAACTGATTGCCGGATAGTTCAAGCACCAATGCCTGGGTTAAATCGTATTCTTCTTTAATCAGTTTCCAGATAGGTCCATAGGTTGCATCTTCCTGAATATAAGCAGTCAAGGGGAAAAACGATTTCAGCATACTCATCATACTATTGTCAATCAGCGTTCTGAAAAAAGCCACTTCATTAAAAAGCGTTTTCACTTCTTCCCACCGTCCTGCATCTTTCATTTTTTGTAGTGCAGTCCCAACACCGAAATATCCGGGAACATTTTGTTTTAACTGACTCCAGCTGCCTACAAAGGGGATGGCCCGAAGGTCTTCAAATACCAGTTGATTGGCATTTCCTCTTTTGCCAGGCCGGCTTGCAATATTGGATTTGCTGTAATAATTCAGCGGGCTGAATTGTTGCATATAGGGCAGGAACTGAGGATGTTTTTTAAAGGACTGGTAAACTTCATGACTGATTTTACCGAGTTCTTCCAATAAAACTTTGTTTTCAGCTATAATGTCTTTTCTGTTTTCAGCAAATACTGTATTGCTGATACCTGCACTTAATAATTGTTCCAGATTGTATTGGGCAGACTTTAATGTACCAAAATTGGAAGTGATGGTCTGTCCCTGAATAGTCAGTTGTATTTCTTCGTTTTCAATGGCATTGCCCATGGATGCATAAAACTTATTGGTTTTGCCGCCGCCTCTGGAAGGGGGGCCGCCCCTGCCATCAAAGAATTTAACTTTAATACCAAATTTACGGGAGATGCCTGTAAGGTTTTCCTTTGCCTGATAGATACTCCAGTTGGCTTGTAAATATCCTCCATCTTTAGTGCCATCACTGAATCCCAGCATGATGGTCTGGGCATGATTTCTAGCTTTCAAATGCTTTTTATATACTGGCAATTCATACAGCCAGGTCATGATACCCTCAGCATTTTTTAAATCTTCAATGGTCTCAAATAAAGGCACTATATCTACAGATAGCTGTTGAATATTCCAACCACATAATTTGAAAAGGGTGTAGACCTCAATCATGTTAAGCGCCGACTGACAATTGCTGATGATATACCGATGACAGCCTTGTTCGCCATTTAATTGCTGGATGGAATGAATGGCAAAAATACTTTCAACCGTATCTTTTGCAATGGTGCTGGTTGTGTCTGTTGGTTCAATGACGCATTCTATTGATAATAATATTTTTATTTTCTCTGTTTCACTAAGTGAAGCATAGTCATCGGGAAGTATGCCTTTTTTATCCTGCCTTTTGAGTGTTTCATCAATATCTGCTATAACAGCAGTATGAATTCTGCTATCCTGTCTTATATCGAGTGATGCAAACCAGGTGCCAAAAATGGTCACTTTATTGATTAGGCTATTAATTCTGTTCAGGTAAAGACCATGATGGTCAGCAATGACCATTGCTTTAATGGCATTCAGTTTTTCTAATAATTCTTTTTGTTGCACTCTTCTGCTATCTTCCGGGCGAAACACATTTTCATACAATTGAGCTTCCAGCTGTGTTACCAGCTGATCTACCCCGGCAAATGTTAGTCTTCGCTTGAGTAAACGAATATCTCTGTAATAACATACAATGATGGCACTTCTTAATGATTCAGCCACTTTTAAAGTAGTAGCTGCATTCACAAATGGATTGCCGTCTCTGTCTCCTCCCGGCCAGAAGCCTAGTTCTATAAATGGGTTATTGTTTTCTTCATTCAAGATTTCTTCGTGAATGAAGTTGTAAATATTTCCAATAGACTTATATAGAATATTCTCCAGGTACCACATCAAATTAATGGCTTCATCAAAAGGAGTGGGCTGTTTCTTGTTAAAGAAAGGAGTGATACCCAATTGCTGTATATAAAGATTAATGGTTTCAAAATCATTCTTTGCAATGGCTTCTCCTAAATCATGAATAATACCCAAAACATTACCGGGATAAAACTGTGTGGGGTGAGCGGTTAAAACAACTCTTACTTTAAAGTTCCTTAGTTTTTCTTTTAATAAAGGTAATTTCCCCTTAAAATATGCTTCGTTATATAATGCCTTCAAACTTCCGGTTCCATTGAGCTGGTTTACTGAATCGAATGCGGCATCTTCAATGGCATCAAATAGTACTACCTGTCTTTCTATATACTGTACGAATTTAAAAAGGCGGCTGATTTTATCCTTCTCATTATCAGCCATCGTATGTCGCTCAAAAAACTGATCAATGATATTCATGGGGCTTTTCCCTTCTTGATAACCGTCTATACAGGCTTGTAACAAAATGGGAAGTAATGCTCCTACATTGGCTATTCCTGAAAAAGGGAGCGCTGCAAATAAGCTATTATAGATAGTGTATTTGTCTGTAACATTCTGTCTGAATGATTGAATTGCTTTTTTAGTATTCATATTGATACGTCTGAATATACAAATTATTTTTCAGGACATTAAACCTTCACAGTCATTTTTTATCTAACTTAAAATACAATTGTAACAGTTTGAATCAAGATACAGCATTGGTGAAGCGGCTAAAAACCCCTTCTGAAAAAGATTCGGCATTCACAGATCTGGTAAAAAAATATCAGGAAAAATTGTATTGGCATGTCAGAAGAATGGTGGTTAATCATGATGATGTTAATGACGTGCTACAGAATAGCTTTATTAAAGTATGGAATGCCCTGGATAATTTCCGGGAAGACAGCCAGCTCTACACCTGGCTCTATAGGATTGCAACAAATGAAAGTCTTAGTTTTTTGGCACAGAAAAACAGAAAACAGGCTGATTCTTTTGATGATATTTCCGAAAGCTATGCCAATCAGGTAAAAGCGGATGCTAATTTTGATGCCAATCAGTTGGAATGGAAATTACAACTAGCCATTCAGCAACTTCCCGAAAAACAAAAACTGGTATTCGGACTTCGCTATTTTGATGAAATGAGCTACGAACAAATGAGTAAAATCCTTGATACGAGCGAAGGTGCACTGAAAGCCAGTTATCACCATGCAGCTAAAAAAATTGAAGAATTTATCAAATCCAATTAAACCCCTTGCAAGGCAATTGGTCATATATATCGAGTATGGAAAACAAACAAACCATAGAGCAAGAATTGGAGCAGATTGCTCCTTTATTGAACCGGATTAGCAAAAAGCCAGTTCAAACACTGCCAGCGGACTATTTTGAAAAGTTGACTATTCCAAAACCTATTGCTTCGGCTAGCGTAGTGAGTATGAATTCGGCAAGGAAATGGTACGGTTGGGCGGCAGCCGCCGTTGTTACAGGTATTTTGGTTTTGGGGGGATTACAGCTGATGAATTCATCTAAAAACACGCTGGAAAAGCAAGTAGGCATGGACTATGCTGAACTGACTTCTTTGAATGTAAATGAATGGGTTCAAAAAATCCCCAATGAATCAATTGACGAATATCTACAGTCTGCCAATGCATTGGCAGGATCGGACAATAGTTTACACCACTACACTGTAGATGGGGTAACCGGAACAACTGTGACTGGGATATCAGATGAAGAACTGCAGCTTTATCTGAATGATTAAGTAAAACGTAAAAAAAACAAAAATGAAAAAATTACTTTTAATGATGGCAATGAGTGTGGCTGTTGCTGCACACGCACAGGAACCACCGCCACCTGGTAAAATGGACAGAATGCCCGGAGCACCTGGAGAGCCCAGGGGGCCGAGGCCACCTAAGCCTCCGCATGTAGAAGCACTGAAAGTTGCTTTTATAACACAGCAATTGAACTTAACTGCAGAAGAAGCACAGAAATTCTGGCCCTTACACAATAGTTATATGGCCGAGTTGAAAAAAGCCCGTGAAGCCAATAAAGATGCGGAGCTGGCTTTTGAAGAGCAGGCACTTTCTATCAGAAAGAAGTATAACAATGACTTTAAAAAAGTATTGAACAATGAAGAAAGGGTAAATACTGTTTTTAAGCTAGATCGTAATTTCAATGATATGATGCGTCAGGAAATGATGCGTAGAGGTATGAAGCCGCAAGGTCCCGATCAAAAACCAAACAGGCCCGCTTTACGTAAAAGAATAATGGAGCGTAATCAAAGAGACTCCTCTTTTAGGAAAAATTAAGGAGATAGGTTTTTAAAATCAACACTTTTTGTATAATTAGGTTGAATGATTAAATACCGGGCTGGAGATATCGTGGTAAAACAGGTACTTCCAGCCTTTTTCTTTTCCCTCTTCCCACCATTGTTTGCGCAATTCCATACATTTTTTGCCATCAAAATCATACTTGGCTACAAATCTGCTTTTCATTTGTTGTAATTGAGGCGCATCGTCTCCACCAAAAAAAATGATTTCATTTCCTTCTGTAATGGTAAACACCTGATGATATTTGGAATGAGCACCCGTTAACTGATATTCAATATAGCCATCAATGAATCCCTGATCATCATTAAGCCAAACCACTTTGCTAAATTCATCCAGAATGGCAATATCTTCCTGTACATAAGAAGCAGAGCCAATTCCCATGGCAAATTCAAATTCTCTTCTCTGCACATAATAGTTGGCGTAAGGAAAAGCAATGAATTGCTCCCTTGTCAGATAGTTTCTTGTAGTAATGCCTGCTGCATGGTCTTTGTGTAAGTGACTCATTAAAACCTTTGTAATCTGTGAAGGATTATATCCGGCTTTTTCCAGATTATAATAAATCTGCGGGATACCATTGGACATATTATATCCAAGGCCTGTATCTATTAATATCACGTCTTTAGAAGTGATAATTAAAAATGGCTGTATCTCAACCAGTAAACTTCCAATAGGTCTGCTGTTTAATTCTTCTTTTGTTGTGTCGAAAGGAACAAATACTTTGGTTTTATCAATGGTAAAACTTCCTTCTGATAAGGGGATTATGGTCATAATATTCAATTAACGCAAAACCATCTGGCGGTCTGCATCCAGTCTTAATAAAATAAAAATCAAAATAGTAAAAGTGAGCAAAGAAGAACCTCCATAACTAATTAGTGGTAAGGGGATACCAACAATCGGAAACAATCCAATTGTCATACTCACATTTACGGCAATATGGAAAAATAAAATACTGACAACACTATAAGCGTATACCCTGCTGAAAGTACTTCTTTGTCTTTCTGCAATTCTTACGATTCTGAATAGCAGTGTTATGTATAGAATCAGAAAGAATAAACATCCTAAAAATCCGAAAGCTTCGCCGAGAGAGGTAAAAATGAAATCCGTATGTTGTTCGGGAACATATTTGCCTCGTGTTTGTGTACCCTTCAGGAAACCTTTGCCTGTAAACCCTCCCGAACCAATAGCAATTTTACTTTGGCGTACATTGTAATCGTCAGGCTTTCTAGGTGCTTTTTCATTTCCTGTCTGCTGTTTCTTCATCGACTTTACATTGTCTGCACAATTGTAGTCTTTACCTACCATGCTATAGATACGGGTGCTCTGGTAACACTCTAATACATTATTGAAAATATAGGGAATCACAAATCTTTGTGTTCCTGCACTAATTAACCAGGCAATAAAAATGATGGTAATTACTCCTTTGTTTCGCTTAGCTTGTCTTCTGGCTATGTATATTAGAAACACAGCAATTATAGTTAAGGCTATCAACAAGGTATTGGGCTCAATAATTAATGAAGCAATTACCAATGCGCCAAATGATGAACCAATAATCAGAATTTGTGCCGGCAATCCCTCTCGATACATGGCAATCAGGAAAGATGTGTATACCAGTGCAAGACCAAGTTCGTGTTGTAAAATGGATAAAACTGCCGGGGCCATTGCGATGGCACCTCCAATTAATTGATATTTTAATTTACTGAAATCAATTTCCTGTCTAGATAAAAATTTGGCCAATGCAAGTGCAGTAAAAATTTTACAGAGTTCTGCAGGTTGCAAGTTAAAACCGCCTCCTAAAGGAATCCAGCTTTTAGATCCGTTGATATTTTTACCGATTACAAAAGTGGCCACCATAAGTAACAGGCCAAATACGTACATCAGATTAGCAAATGCAGTAAAGAGTTTGCTGTCAGTTAAAATAATGAAGGTAGCAATCAGGACACAAAATCCCGCAAAGTATAGTTGCTTGCTATAATTTGTTTTTCCACCAATAAAAGAACTGAATACATTAATACCTTCCCGGTATTCTACCATGAAAATGCAAAGGATGCCAATGGCTACCAAAGTAGCATATAGCCAGATTACAGGGTAATCTACTCCCTGTGAGATACTTTTATTTTTTGTCATTGTCTGCGACCCTCCATTTTTTTCTTCTTAGATTCTGAAATCAACAGAGCGGCTTTAATTTTATATTTTTCAGTACTATCTTTTTTATTGCCTACAGGTTTGCTTCCCTGTTCTAAAATGGCTTCCGTATTGTTTTTAGGAATTTCTTTATTGGTTTCAGCCTCTTCTTTTTCAGCAGCTTCTTCCAATGCAAGTTTTGCCAGTCGTGCAGCACGTTCTGCATCTTTTCGAGTATACCAGTTTTTTATGGCTTGTGGTACCAGATCCATGTTGGTGATTCTTTCTGCAGTTGCTTTCCCTGCAGTACTTAAAGTGTCATTCAAATATTTCTCCATGATCAATCCGGCAATTGGGCCTGCTGCAACAGATCCATATCCTCCATTTTCTACAACCACAGCTACTGCTATTCTGGGATTGTCTTTAGGGGCAAATGCAACAAACAAGGAGTGGTTTTTTCCATGAGGGTTTTGTGCTGTACCTGTCTTAGCACAATATTCTACACCTGGTATTTTGATGTGAGCAGCAGTACCGTAAATAGTTACATCGTGCATTCCATCGTTTACCGCCTGATAATCTCTGTCTGAAATATTGGTTACCTTATGCTTGGTCCGATATTTATTCAGTAGGGTAGTATCTTCTGTTCTTTCATTTTCGATGCTATCAACAAAATGTGGTGGGAAATAATATCCTCTGTTGGCAATGATGCACATCAGATTGGCCATTTGTAAAGGGGTGGCAGTCATTTTATCCTGTCCAATACCAAGCGTTAACACACTGCAGCTGTTCCATCTTCTTGCTCCTCCAAAAAACCGATTGTACACGCTGGTGTCAGGAATACTCGCTTTGTCTTCACTAGGCAGGTCTACTTCTAGTCTTCTTCCTAAACCGAATGCGTTCATATATTCTTTCCATTTTAAATAACCTTGGTTGGGGTTGCCCCATTTTTTGTTATCCAATGCTTTTCTGAATACATCTGAAAAATAAGAGTTACAGGAGTTTGCCAATGCCAATCTTAAATTGGCAGCATGGCCTGGGTTTTTATGTTCGCATCTTACATATACCCCACCACAGGCTCCATAACCACCGGCACAACCAATACCATAGTCAGAGGTAACCAATCCTTGATCTAATGCTACCAATGCACCCAATGGCTTAAAAGTTGAGCCGGGAGGGTACTGTCCTTTGATAGCTCTGTTATACATGGGTTTGGCAGTATCCATCACCATCCTTCCCCAATTTTTTCTACGCGCATTTCCGGTAAGTACATTCGGGTTATAGGTAGGACTAGAAACCATGCTGATGATGCCACCCGTTCTTGGGTTAATGGCTACAGCACTGCCAATTTTATTCTGTAATAATTGCTCTGCCAATTGTTGTACTTCAACATCAATGCTGGTATAAAGATTCCTGCCGGCAATAGGTATAGTATCAAAAATTCCATTCTCATAAGACCCCTGAATCCTGCTTTTATTGTCTCTGATAAATCTTTTGATACCTCTTTGTCCCATCAACACAGATTCATAGGTTTTCTCCAACCCACTCATACCTGCGTAGTCACCCATTTCGTAACCAAGGTGTTTGTTTTTTCTTAAATAAGCGGTATCTACTTCAGCAATATATCCCAGCAATTGAGCGGCAGTATTAAACGGATAGGTTCTTACAGAGCGTTCACTAAGTACAAACCCCGGAAACTTATACATGTTTTCTGTAAGCTTGGCATACAAATCAGGACTTAATAATGGCTCGAAAATACTAGGACGCACTCGGGTATTTTTAAAAATAGCATCCAGCATTCTTTTTTTGTATTCTGCTGTATCAATGCCTAGTATGGAGCAAAGCATAGCCGTATCAGTACCCTTGGTTTCTGAAGGGGTAACAACCAAATCGAAACTAATGGTATTCTCTAATAAAGCTCTTTTCTTTCTGTCGAAAATTATTCCTCGATCTGGATAGATGATTTTTCTATAAATGGCATTATTTTCTGCAGCCAGTTTGTATTGAGACGAAAAAATCTGCAGGTTAATGAGCTGGGCTGTAATTACTATAAATACAACTCCAATAATAATTTGGATAACCCTTCCACGGCTTTGATTAAATACAGACATATGCAGGAAACTGTCAATGGTTTTGACAACGTGAAATTAAGCAATCTGCACAGTTGTAGAAGGATTAGTTTACGCTTTTAATTGTTTTGACTTTGGAAATGGTTACTTAGCTGTTCGTACGGTACTTGGCTTTTCTGTTAAATAAAAGCTCAGTTAAAAAAATCAGTAACAAACTGATACCGGTAGTGCCTGCCACTTTTCCAAGGAAATAACCAAAACTTCCGAACTGAAGCCATTCCAGCAGCACCAAGTAAAAATGGTGTACAAATGTGAGTAAGCCTACATACAGTCCAAAAGGAGCCCAGCCCATGCTCTTGATGCTTGGCTCTACATAGCTTTGTTCTGTGGTTTCTTGCGGTATCAATAAACTTAATAAAAAGGGACGTATATATCCAATTAAAGTACAGGCTGCAGCGTGTAATCCCATTGTTCCGGTAAAAAAGTCCATCGTTAATCCGAATAGAAACGAAAGTGCCAGAACACCCCATCTACCCATTTTAAATGGCAGCCAAAGAATGAATACAAAATATAGATAAGGCACAATGAACTGATGCAATGCTGGAATCTTATTCAGTACAAATTCTTGTAACAGAATGAAAAAGGCAAACCTGAATATATTGATTAAAAGGTTACTCATTGATTCTTATTGCGATTTTCCAGTTCTATTTGTTCGTTGTATCGGGTATTGTAAATTACATCTACGTCTTGAATACTAAAGAAATTCGTAGCTGTCTTTATTTTTAAAGTATAATAATTGGTAGCAGGATCTGCAGTAATAGAAGCAACTCTTCCAATCATTAAATGTGAAGGAAAGTTAGCAGAATAAGTACTGGTTAACACGGTATCACCCTTTACTACCTTTGCACTTTTAGAAACGTTTCTTAAAATCAGTAAAGATGGATCTGCACCATCCCATTCAATGCTTCCTGTAGTATTGTCTTTCTTCAACATGGCAGAAACCTTGCTATTTCTATGAAGCAGACTCATTACTTTGCTCAGATTGGCGGAAACATCAACTACTACGCCTACAATTCCATCAGGACCAACAACAGCCATGCCTTTTTTAATTCCCTGGTTTTCTCCTCTCTCCAGCATTAGATAATTGTTCTGCAGTGTGTAAGAGTTACCAATTACTTTGGCGGGCAAATAAATGAATTTTCTGTTCCTACCCAATGTATCTCTGTAAGTGCTGTCTGTAATTTGAAGGGCAGTCGTGTCTGGCGATATAAAATTGCTAGACAGAGCATTTCTTAAGCGGGAATTTTCTACAGCCAGTCGCTGGTTGGTTTCTTTCAATTGAAAGTATTGCTGCAGCTTGGCATAGCGGCTGTTGAAATAGCCAGTCACTTCAAATGTAATGCCTGAGAAGTAAGTCTCATGTGTTTTGCTGGAATTACTCAGCATTACAATACAAAGAATTTGCAACAGCAGAAAGCTGAGGAAATTGAAGTATTGCCGTATAAACAGGAAAATATTTTTCAAAGCCTATTCGCAGTTCTATCTCATGATGAATGGGAAACGCTGATAATTTTTCAGCGCCAAGCCCGTACCTCTTACCACACTTTTCAATGGATCATCGGCAACATGTACTGGCAATTTAATTTTAGCGCTTAAACGCTTGTCCAAACCACGTAAGAGGGCTCCACCACCCGTCAGGTATAATCCCCTACGATATATATCAGCTGCTAATTCAGGAGGTGTAGTTTCCAATGCTTTTAAAATAGCTTCTTCTATTTTGAAAATGCTTTTATCCAAAGCTTCTGCAATTTCCTGATAGCTTACCATGATTTGTTTAGGAATACCAGTAACTAAGTCTCGACCATTTACGGGCATATCATCCGGCGGATTGTCCAGATCTTTCATAGCAGCACCCACATTGATTTTGATTTGTTCTGCAGTACGCTCACCAATTAATAAACTATGGTATCTTCTTAATGCTTCCATGATGTCTGCAGTGAATTCATCCCCTGCAATACGGATACTCTGATCGCATACAATACCTGCCAAAGCAATTACGGTAATACCTGTTGTACCACCCCCAATATCAATAATCATATTACCTACCGGCTCTTCTACATCAATGCCAATACCCAATGCTGCCGCCATAGGTTCATGAATCATGTATACTTCTTTTGCACCTGCCTGTTCTGCACTATCTCTTACCGCACGCTTCTCTACTTCTGTAATAGAGGAAGGAATACAAATGACCATTCTCCAGCTTGGAGGGAACAAAGGTTTTTTGGGATAAATCATTTTCATCAACTCACGAATCATTAATTCCGCTGCGTTGAAGTCGGCAATTACACCATCTTTTAATGGACGAATGGTTCTGATGCTTTCGTGTGTTTTTTCGTGCATCATTAAAGCCTTCTTGCCCACCGCCAACACTTCTTTCATGTTGTTGCGGTTTAATGCTACAATAGATGGTTCGTTTACCACCACATCGTCGTTATGAATGATAAGGGTATTGGCAGTACCCAAATCCATGGCTATTTCCTGTGTAAAAAAATTAAATAATCCCATTGTATGGTTCGGTTCTTATGTATTTGAATGCAATGTGTACAAAGGTGCTTGAAATTAGTGGAATTAACAAGGGAATTCAAAGCCAATATCATTTCTGTAGTACATTCCCTCGAAACTGATTTTTTTAAGGGTTTGCTTTGATTTGGCAACGGCATCGCTTATGTTTTCACCATAGGCTGTAACAGCTAAAACCCTGCCACCATTTGTTAATACCTGCTCTTCTTTGGAAATAGTTCCTGCATGAAATATCAGGGTATCCTTCGGAACCTCAGCAGCAGCGGGCAATTCAATGGTTTTCCCTTTTGCATAATCGCCCGGATATCCTCCACTAACTGCCATAATTGTAGCGGCACTTCGTGAATCAAAACTGATATTGGCATCTTCTAGAGTTCCATTGTCCATGGCCGCAAACAAAGCCACCAGGTCGGTTTGCAGTCTGGGAAGTACCACTTCAGTTTCAGGATCCCCTAGGCGGCAATTGTACTCTATCACAAAGGGCTCCCCGCCCATATTCATTAAGCCGAAGAAGATAAATCCATGGTATTCCAGCCCTTCTTTGGCCAACCCTTCAACTGTAGGGCGTATAATGCGGTCCTCGGTTTTTTGCATGAAAGCGGCGTCCATAAATGGAACAGGGCTTACACAGCCCATTCCTCCGGTGTTCAAACCGGTATCTCCTTCTCCAATTCGCTTATAATCTTTGGCGTGCCCGATAATATGGTAGGCGGAACCATTGGTTAATACAAATACACTGACCTCAATTCCTTTTAAAAAGGATTCAATCACTACTTTTTCGCTGGCAGCTCCAAATTGTTTCTGGAGAATCATTTCACTGAAACAATCCAGTGCTTCCTCTGTAGAATTGGCAATTACTACGCCTTTTCCTGCAGCCAATCCATCTGCTTTTAAAACTACTGGCAAAGTATGCTGCTGGATATACGCTTTGCCTGCCTCAAAACTATCCGCAGTAAATTCTGCATAGCTGGCAGTTGGAATGCCATGTCTTTCCATGAATTTTTTACTAAATGCCTTGCTGCCTTCCAATTGCGCTGCGGCTTTGGAAGGTCCTACTACAATGATATGTTGCAAGGCTTCATCGTTCTTGCAGAAGTCGTAGATGCCTTTCACCAGTGGTTCTTCAGGCCCAACCACCAGCATATGAATTTCTTTTTCTATACAAGTATGCTTAATGCCATCAAAATCGGTAACCGAAAGGTTGAGATTGATGCCAAAGCTTGCTGTGCCTGCGTTTCCGGGTGCTATATACAATTGATCACAGTGATGACTCTGGGCCATTTTCCAGGCCAATGCGTGTTCGCGTCCTCCGCTCCCTAATAAAAGAATATTCATGTAGACTAAATTGGTGGCGAAAATAACCCATCCCTTTCATTTTTATTACTATTTTGAGCCATTAACGAAAATGTTTGCTATGACTGAGAAGACCAAATCCGTTGGCCATCCAAAAGGACTCTATGTATTGTTCGCAACTGAAATGTGGGAACGTTTTAACTACTATGGCATGCGCGCTATCCTGGTTTTGTTCATGACCAAGGCGCTGATGTTCGATAAAGTATTTGCTTCTAATTTATATGGCAGTTATACCGGCCTGATTTACCTGACTCCATTGGTGGGGGGGTATTTTGCCGACCGTTATTGGGGCAATAAACGCTCTATTTTGTTGGGGGGTATTGTAATGGCCATAGGAGAATTCATCCTGTTTTTTTGTGGTGCATTATACAATTCCAATCCGGATGCATCGGCCTGGCTCTTCTTTTCAGGTCTAGGTTTCATGATAGCGGGAAATGGATTTTTTAAACCGAATATTTCTTCTTTGGTTGGTCAATTGTATGCCAAGGGGGATACCAGAACTGATTCTGCTTATACGGTATTTTACATGGGAATTAATGTGGGCGGTGCTTTGGGGCCTTTTATTTGCGGCCTTGTAGGCGATACAGGCAATCCTGCCGATTTTAAGTGGGCTTTTTTGGCTGGGGGGATTGGAATGCTGCTGAGTGTAGTTACCCTGCAGTTTTTGCATAACAAATATGTATTGGATCCACAGGGAAAAGTGTTGGGATTGACTCCCGAAAATGCACCCGCCAAGTTTTTGAAACCAACATTTATATTGGGAACCTTAGGGGTATTTTCGCTGATTTGTATCGGTCTAATATATGTAGATGTAAAAGTATTTAGTTACTTGTTCTATTTGTTGATTGCAAGTATTCTACTCATTGCATTCATAGTCTTTTCTGACAATACATTATCGGCATTGGAAAAGAAAAAAGTAGCTGTGATTTTCACAGTCTCTTTCTTTGTTATCTTTTTCTGGAGCGCTTTTGAACAGGCAGGTGCTTCGCTAACTTTTTTTGCCGAAGAGCAGACCAACCGAGACCTAGGTTTTTTTGTGGTGCCCGCTAGTTTCTTTCAATCTTTGAACTCTACTTTTGTAGTGATACTTGCGCCCATCTTTGCTTTTCTATGGTTGAAAATGGGTAAGCGGGAACCCTCTTCTCCTATGAAAATGGCACTGGGCTTATTTTTGCTGGCCTTGGGGTATTTGTGGATTGCTTTTGGTGTAAAAGATGTGCAGCCAGGAATTAAAGTAAGTATGATGTGGCTGACTGGCATGTACTTTATGCATACCAGCGGAGAGTTGTGTTTGTCTCCCATTGGTTTGTCGCTCGTGAATAAACTGGCACCTATCAAATTTGCATCTCTGTTAATGGCCGTATGGTTCACAGCAAATGCATTTGCCAATAAACTGGCCGGTGTATTGAGTGCTTTGTATCCTGATGGAAAAACTACTTATGTATTAGGCTTTGCTATAACCAATTTATACGACTATTTCATGATGTTTGTGGTGATGGCAGGAACCGCTTCTTTGATCTTGTTTATCATTGCAAGCAAGTTGAAAAAAATGATGGATTAATTTAAAATACTTCCAATTATGTCGCAACCAACCAAGCAATTCAAACCCTTTGTGGCGCCTGAGTCGAATATGGCGGAATTAACCGTGAAGTCCATTTTAGTGGGTAGCTTATTCGGTGTTATTTTTGGCGCAGCTACAGTGTACCTGGCATTGAAAGCGGGTTTAACCGTATCGGCTTCTATTCCTATTGCGGTCATTGCCATCACCTTGGGTAGAAAGTTTTTAAAGACGACCATACTAGAAAATAATATCATTCAAACTACAGGTTCTGCAGGTGAAAGTATTGCAGCGGGTGTGGCATTTACCTTACCGGGATTTTTATTTTTATCGGCACCGGATAGTGCTTCGTATTTTAATTATCTCACGATTCTGATTCTTTCCATTGTTGGGGGATTATTGGGTACGCTGTTAATGGTGCCTTTGCGCAAAGCCTTAATTGTAAACGAACACGATAATCTTCCTTATCCTGAAGGAACAGCTTGTGGTGATGTTTTGAAAGCAGGAGAGAAGGGTGGTGATTTTGCCAAGACCGCTTTCTGGGGATTGGGCGTTGCATTTGTATATGCGCTTTTACAAAAAGTATTGCATGTAATTGCAGAGACCCCTTATTATGCTACACAGCAAATCAATAAATTTTTTCCTTCTGCTAAAGTGAGTGGAGAAATTACGCCAGAGTACTTAGGCGTGGGGTATATCATTGGGCCAAAGATTGGTGGTGTATTGGTAGCAGGCGGTGTGTTGAGCTGGCTGGTTTTTATTCCTTTATTTTCTACACTGGTTCCACCCGATGTCATTGCCGCGCAATTGGTGAAACTAGGATACCTGGCGGACCTTGCAGTAGCAGGCGGTAAGGGTGGATGGGATCCGGTTGCACATACGTTTGCAGATTATTCTTCTGCTATTTATTATGCCTATATCAGACAAATTGGAGCGGGTACCGTAGCAGCGGGTGGTATTATCACCTTAATTAAAACCATTCCAACGATTGTTAAATCGGTGAAGGGTTCAGTAGCTTCTTTAAAGGCAGAAAACAGTGGAACAGCTGGAACTATTCTTAGAACTGATAGAGATTTGAGTTTGAAAGTAGTAGGTTGGGGCGCTGTTGGACTAATACTTTTAATTACCGTTTTGCCACAAGTACCTGGCGATAGTCTTTTGCAAAAATTATTGATTGGGGTATTGGTAATTTTATTTGGTGCACTTTTTGTAACCGTCTCTTCTAGAATCGTTGGTTTGATTGGATCTTCGAATAATCCCATCAGTGGTATGACCATTGCCACAGTTATGGGAACCAGTTTGATCTTCTTAAGTGTGGGCTGGACAGGTCAAAGTTTTGAACCGCTGGTCTTGGTTGTAGGCGGTATGATTTGTATTGCTGCTGCCAATGCGGGTGCTACTTCACAAGATTTAAAAAGCGGATACATTGTGGGTGCCACACCACGCAACCAACAGATTGCTTTGTTTGTGGGTGCCATTGTATCATCCATTGTCATTGGTTTGACTGTGAAATTTTTAGATAAGCCAAGTTCTGAAATGTTGAACCAGGGCATTAACCATGCCATAGGAACCGAGAAATATCCTGCACCACAAGCCACTTTAATGGCCACATTGATTAAAGGTATTCTTTCCCAAAACTTAGATTGGCAATATGTGTTTGCAGGGGTATTCTTAGCGGTTACTATGGAGCTCTGTGGTATAAAGTCCTTGAGCTTTGCAGTAGGAGCTTACCTGCCGTTGGCCACCACTTTGCCTATCTTTTTGGGCGGTGCTATCAGAGGTGTTGTAGAAGCCAAGCAAAAGAAAGCCAATGTGCAATTGAGTGCGGAAGAAGAAGAATTGGGAAAGGGCAATTTGTTTGCAACAGGCTTAGTTGCAGGAGGTGCTGTAGCTGGTGTGGTCATTGCATTTATTGCTGGCTCTTCGGGAGGGGAGAAATTCCTTGCCGCAGTGAGTCAGGAACACAATCTCGTACAGTTACTCTCTGAAAATGGCTATTTTATTCTTGGTACTTTATTCTTTGCTACAATGGCAGGAATACTTTACAAAGTAGCGACTAAAAAATAACCCGACTGCTTTAAACCTTTGTTTCGTTTAGCTATCTTACTGCAAATTCAGGCTATGAAATTTGCAAGGCCTTTATGTGGTTGTTTGGGTTTGTTTTTTCTGTTGGTGTTCTCAGCCAAAGCAGCGGATCCAATCCCCTTTAAAAAATATGGCTATACACCGGCACAAGCCGCAGCCCGTTTATTGGATCGATTTAGTTTTGGTGCCAAACCCGGCCAGGTTGATGCGGTAGTGGCGATGGGCATTAACAACTGGTTTGAGCAACAACTGGAAGCCAATGAGCCCAATGTTTCATTGGATAAGCGATTGGCGAATTTCAAATCTTTGCAGCTGAATAATGATAGTATTGTAAATCGCTATTTGAATGCAGGACAAGTAATCCGATTGGCTACTCGCAACGGATTGCTCAACAGAGATTCCATACAGGCAGATCAAGCAGCATACAGGGCACAAGTAAGGCAATTGATGCAACAGCAAGGCTATTTGCCCATACAGGAATTGCATCGGGAACTGGTGGTGCAGAAAATATTGCGCGCTGCTTATAGCAACAATCAATTACAAGAAGTATTAACGGATTTTTGGTTCAATCATTTTAATGTTTCTGCTACCAAGAATCAGTGCCAGCAATTTATATATACTTACGAGCGAGACGCCATAAGACCGAATGTGCTAGGCAATTTCAAAGACCTATTATTAGCCACTGCGATGCATCCTGCAATGTTGGAGTATTTAGACAATGCCAGTAGTGTGAGTGTGCGCAATGCGCCAAGGTTGAATGCTAATGCCCCTAGAAATGCAAGAGGCTTAAATGAAAACTATGCACGCGAAGTAATGGAATTGCACACACTGGGCGTGGACGGTGGATATACGCAAGCAGATGTTACAGCGGTTGCAAGGGCGTTGACGGGTTGGACAGTTATGCCTCTGGCAAAAGATGGACCCGGAAGAAATTTATTGGAACGGTTGAATCCAGAACAATTGTCTCGGAGAGGATTTGTTATGCAAGGAGATTTTCTATTCAGAGCAGATCAACACGACAATGAGCCTAAAACAATTTTAAATAAAAATTTTCCGGCCAACGGTGGATATCAGGAAGGGGTGGATGTATTGACTATGTTGGCAGAACATCCTTCTACCGCGCAATTTATTTGTACCAAATTGGCTATCCGATTTGTATCTGATACACCTTCGGTGTCTTTGATAAAAAATATGGTGAAGACTTTTCAGTCTACTGGTGGAAATATAAAAGCCGTTTTGCGCACAATGGTGCATGATCCTGCATTCTGGAAAAAATCGGCACCGCATGAAAAAGTGAAATCCCCTTTTGAATTGGTGATCAGTGCCGTAAGGGCTACCAATGCGCAGATAATTCAGCCTTTTCAATTGTTTAACTGGTGTACTAAAATGGGACAACGTTTCTATTATTACCAGGCACCCACTGGATTTCCTGATAGAGCATCTTATTGGATCAATACAGGGTCTTTGTTGAATCGGATGAATTTTGGTTTGGCATTTGCTTCACAGAAAATTCCAGGAGTGCGAATGGATTTGGCAGCTCTAAATAATTATCATGAACCTGAAAGTGCCATTGATGCATTAACGGTGTATAGTAACCTACTGTTGCCGCAACGTGATCATACCGCCAATATCAAACGGTTAATTCCATTGGTAAACGACGAAGCAGTGGAGGAAAAAATAAATAAGGTAGCGGGAGCAGATGTATCTGCCAATAAGCAAGGTGAAACGATGGCGGATCTTAGCAATACAAATCCTGCAGAAAAAATAGCTCTTGAAAAAGGAAGTAAAACTTTATTGTCGCAAGTAGTAGGTATTATTATTGGTTCACCTGAATTTCAAAGAAAATAATATGAGCAGCAGAAGAGCTTTTATGCGATCAGGGGCTATGGCCCTTTTTGCCACCGGCATTGCTGGAGGAATTCCATCCTTTATTACGCGAGCTGCTGCAGCGGCTATGCCAGCTGCACCGTACAAGAGAAACAAAGTATTGGTTTGCATTTTTCAAAGAGGAGCCATGGATGGACTTATGGCTGTAACACCGTTTACCGATATGGAATTGAAAAAAGCAAGGCCAACCTTATTCATGGATCCTACCAATGGAGCTGGTAAATTATTTGATTTAGACGGACAGTTTGGATTGCATCCGAGCTTTGCATCTCTACAACCATTTTTTGCAGATAAAAGATTGGCCATTGCACATGGGGTAGGTAGCCCTAATAATACCCGCAGTCATTTTGATGCGCAGGACTATATGGAGTCGGGAACTCCTTTTAGCAAAAGCACTTCCAGTGGCTGGCTAAACAGAGCAGTTGGATTGATGGGCCATGATGCCAGCCCTTTCAGGGCGGTAAGCATTACTGGTGCATTGCCAAGAAGCTTGTATGGAAATGAAGATGCATTGGCGATTAGCAACCTGGAAGATTTTGCCTTGCAGACGAAGGGGAATCCGATGGCTGCAAATTTGACTGCAGGGTCTTTTGAAGAATTGTATGAACAAACCAGCAATCGTTTGTTAAACAGGGCAGGCAAGGAAAGTTTTGAAGCCATGAAAATGCTAAACCCGAACGATATTAAAAATTACAAACCTGTTACGGGTGTGGTATATCCCAATAGCCCATTGGGCAATTCATTAAGACAGATTGCCATGTTGATTAAAATGAATATTGGTTTAGAAGTAGCTTTTGCTGAAAGCGGGGGATGGGATACTCACTTTAATCAGGGCACCGTCAATGGCGTGTTCGCTCGCAATGTGCGAGACTTTAGTGATAGCATTGCTGCCTTCTGGAATGATATGAGTGCTTACCAAGACGATGTAACCCTGATGACCATGACCGAGTTTGGCAGAACCGTAGCACAAAACGGAACAGGGGGCACCGATCATGGAAGGGCCAGTTGTTCTTTTATTTTAGGCAATGATGTACAAGGCGGAAAAGTGTATCAACAAATAGGTTCATTCGCCAAAGATCAATTAGAAGACCAACGCGATTTACCTGTTACCACAGATTTTAGATCGGTATTTAGCGGAGTAGCCAACAAGCATTTAGGCATCAATAATAACGGTGTATTATTTCCTAAGTGGGAGGGGAAAGCGTTGGAGATTATACGATAGTGATGTGTATCGTGTTTTTATGATTATTTATTTCAAGACACTCAACCGATACTCCTGAATCAATGCAGGATTTTCAGGTGTGAGCGTAAAGAAGATTTTCAGTTTTCCTTTTTCTCCATTAATGATGAAGGATCCGCGCAGTTGATTCTCTGGTATTACTTCTTCAATTTTGGTGATTTTGCCAATGGTTTGAAAAGCAGCAGTGGCTTGCTTTACCAAGGAATCGGTATAGTAATCATCAAAAAAGTTTTCAGCAAAAATGCCTGACTGTTTTGCGTTGATAAAATTAGGCAGCAGTTTTACCAATTCATTTTTTCGTTGCTGTAATACAGAAGAGACAGGTATTTGTCTGGGTTGTAAACCTGCTAGTTTAATAACGCTATCTAATACTTTCAAATTAATGGAGGCGGTTGGTGCATAGGTCACATTTGCCAATAATACTACACCTATGCCGTATTCGGGCATAATGCGCCAATTACTTCCAAAGCCAGGCAATCCCCCACTATGTCCAATAAATACTTTGTTGTTGCAGTCTCTAAAAATATTCAGTCCATAACCATAGGAGGACACGGCTGGGCAGGCAATGCCATTGCCATAATTGAAATAAGGGTTCAAGGAAGCATATCTCCAGGGCTGGTGCATTTCGCGGATACTGCTTCTATTGATGATAATGTTTTCTGCATCATTTCTTGCCGGCCATGCTTGTTGGTGCAATGCCATGTATTTACTGAAGGATTCAACGGAGGTGATTAATCCCCCCATGGCCCCATAAATGCCGTCATGCAACAAAGCTTCTTCTTTGAATGAATCATTTACATACCGATAGCCTTTTGCCAATTGTGCTGTAGGCACTTTGCTGTATTCCCATGCAGCCTGCATGCCCAGCCTTTTAAAAAAATGCTGGTTGATATATTCGCTATAAGGTAAGCCCGTTACTTTTTTAATGATTAAACCCAGCGTAGCAAACCCAACATTGCTGTATTCGTATTCTGTGCCATTTACATTCGAGAAGCTCAAATGCTTTTTGAATAATGCAATTAATTCTTCCTCTGTATCCGCCAATTGTCTGTCGCCCCAGGGATTGTCTTCTGGTAACCCTGTGGAGTGTGTGAGTAATTCTCTAATAGTTATTGGGGCTGCATCTTTGGTGAGTGCCTGGTTTTTTAATTCGGGAATATAATCGGCAACAGGATCGTCTAATTTTAATTTTCCTTCGTCTCTCAATTTAATGATGGCCATGGCTGTAACACTTTTGCTCATGGAAGCAATGCGGTACATGGTTCTGCTATTGGCCTTGGTTCCGTTGGCAATATCGCTGTATCCTTCACTGCCACTGATAATCAATTCCCCGTCTACCACTACGCCATATGAAAAGCTTGGGAAGTGATTGGCTTTTGCATAGTTGCTGTACATCGATTGAATCACAGGAGCCAGTGCTTTTACTTTTGCCACTCTTTCTTTGTCTGCAAAAAAAGGAGGCTGGTAGTTTGCATTGGGATTTTCTTGCGCTAAAGCAATGATTACACTACAATAAGTGAGTAGGCATGCAACCATTTTTTTTAATATCGATGGCATAGAATGGAATTAATAATTGAGCAATTTCTGAACGCTTTCCTCTAAGCGACTCTTGGCCATATAGTTTTTCTCTAATTCCAAATTGAATGGAATTGGGGTATCCAACGAGGCGCAACGCAAGACTGGCGCATCCAATAATTCAAAACAATATTCACTAATCCATGCACTGATTTCTCCACCAATGCCTCCTACTAAATTGTCTTCGTGTAAAATCAATACTTTACCTGTTTGTGCAACTGCAGCTTTAATGGCACTATAGTCTAGTGGAGCTAAGGTTCTCAGGTCTACAATATGGATGGAGATTGATGGATTCGCTTCTTGGTATTCTAAAGCCCAATGCACACCTGCTCCATAAGTGATAATGCTGATATCGTCTCCTTCTTTAATGGTTGCTGCTTTCCCTATTTCTACTTCATAATAAGCTTGTGGTAATTTTCCACTAATGCTTCTGTAGAGTGCTTTGTGCTCAAAAAATAGAACAGGGTTGGGGTCATTGATGGCAGCAATCATTAATCCCTTTGCATCATGTGGATTAGATGGGTACACTAATTTTAACCCGGGCACATGCGTAAACCAAGCTTCGTTGCTTTGTGAATGAAAGGGTCCTGCGCCTACACCACCACCCGTTGGCATTCGAACCACCACGTCTGCATTTTGTCCCCAGCGATAATGAATCTTAGCTAAATTATTTACGATTTGATTAAAGCCCACGGTAACGAAATCAGCAAACTGCATTTCCATCACGGTTTTAAATCCCTCCAGACTCATCCCCAAACAGGCACCCACAATAGCACTTTCACAAAGCGGTGTGTTGCGTACCCTGGCTTTGCCATATTTTTCTACAAACCCTTCTGTTATTTTAAACGCGCCTCCATATTCTGCAATGTCTTGTCCCATCAATACAAGATTTGCATGTTTTTCCATGCTCAGGTCTAAACCTTCGGAAATGGCATCAATCAATCGGGCTTCACGGGTTTGTTCAATGTTGGTTTCAGCAATGCTATCAAGTACAACACGATCTGATGAAACGGGGACAGGAGCAAATACATCAGCAATTTCTTCTGCTGTGTCTACAACCATTTCAGCAGCAGTGAATGCATCTGCTAATTCAGTTTCTATGTATTGCTTAAACTCGTTTCTGATATCTGCTACATTCATTTCTGTTAGCACTTGTGATTGAATCAAAAACAGCTCGTATTTTTTTACGGGATCTTTGTGTCCCCATTCTTCAAACAATTCTTTGGGAACATATTTGGTGCCACTGGCTTCTTCGTGCCCGCGCATTCTGAATGTAATGCATTCAATGAAATAGGGCTTCTTATTTTTAATACAATACTCTCTTACCCCCTTGATGGTATTGTAAACCGTTAAAATATTATTACCATCAATGCGAACACCTTCCATGCCATAGCCCTTGGCTTTGTCAACCAATTGCTCGCACTTGTATTGTTCGTTTACAGGTGTACTCAATCCATAACCATTGTTTTCAATGATGAATATTACGGGTAAATTCCAAACAGCTGCTACATTCAATGCTTCATGAAAATCTCCTTCACTGGTTCCGCCATCTCCGGAAAACGCAACAGAAGCTTTGGCTTCGTTTTTAAGTGTGTAAGCCAATGCAACGCCATCGGCAATGGCCAGCTGCGGTCCTAAGTGAGAAATCATCCCGCAAATATGATAGGGTTTGGCCCCGAAGTGAAAGCTTCGCTCCCTCCCTTTGCTATACCCATCTTTGTTGCCCTGCCATTGTCTGAATAATTTATTCAAAGGCATATGCCTGGAAGTAAATACACCTAAGTTTCTGTGCAGCGGCATAATCCATTCGTCGTTGGCCATGGCCAATGTAGTACCCACTGCAATGGCTTCCTGTCCAATTCCACTAAACCATTTACTGATTTTTCCCTGGCGCAACAACACCAACATTTTCTCCTCGATCATACGGGGCAATAACAAATTGCGGTACAGATGCACTAATTCTTCGTTGCTAAATCCTTCGCGATTAAAATCCATGGCTATAGTCATTATTAGGCTATAAAGTTAACCCTTATTGTGGAGCTTCCCGAATGAAAAAAGCCCCGAAAATCTTCGGGGCTCAGTAATATTTTTATTAAATTTTTGAGAAGAAAAAACGTAGACGAATGATTAATCTCTACTGCTTAATTTGCTCAATAATTTCAGCATTTCAATGTACAACCAAACGATGGTGACCATTAGTCCGAAAGCACCATACCATTCCATGAATTTAGGCGCACCTCTTTCTGCTCCCTGCTCAATCATATCAAAGTCCATAATCAGGTTTAAAGCTGCAATAGCTACTACAAATAAGCTGATACCAATGCTTAATAAGCTGCTATCGTACATAAAGCTAACGTTCACCCCAAAAAGACGAAGCACCATGGTAATCAAATAAAAAATACCGATGCCCAACGTGGCCGTGAAAACGATGGATTTAAAGCGTTCAGTGGCATTGATCACCCTGAAATTATATAACAAGAACATAGCCAGGGCTACGCCAAATGTTAAACCTACTGCCTGCATAATTAAACCTGGATATGACTCGGCAAAAGCGGCGTTCATGATGGCCGAAATAGCACCAATGAACAAACCTTCTAATAAGGCATATAAAGGCGCCAAAAACGGAGCCCAATTGGGTTTAAAAGTAATAGCCAATGCAGAAATCAAACCTCCAATAATACCAACCCACATTAAAGTGGTCATGGTATCTTGCTTTAGTTGTTCGTACAAATTCCAGTTATACGCTGCCCCTGCAATCAACATCAGCATCATGAATCCGAACTTATTGATAGATCCTCTTACGGTCATGGTGCCCATATTTCCGGCCGCCATCTCGTAGCTCTTATCAAACATTTTCTCTGTAAGGGTAGGGTTACCCGATTTAAAAATTGCCATAGTGAAATTTTTTCTGTTTCAAATCTACTATAAACAAATTTCATTCCAAGGGGTTGAAAGTGGGCTTTAACAAGTTATAAACCTTGTTTTGTTTACGAAAATGGCAATAATTGCACAAAAGATGCCGAAAGGACAGTTTGGATGCCCTCCAAAAATGGTAACTTTGCCACTTTAATTAGCGCAGATGAATAATCAGGAAACCGTTTTACAGAGTGTAGTCATCAAGTTTGCAGGAGACAGTGGAGATGGGATGCAATTAACGGGTCAACAGTTTACCAATAATACCGCTTTACTAGGGATAGATTTGGCAACTTTTCCAGACTTTCCGGCAGAAATCAGGGCTCCGATCGGAACCGTTCCGGGAGTGAGTGGATTCCAGTTACATTTTTCTTCGGATAAGGTTTATACTCCGGGGGATATTGCAGATGTGCTAGTTGCCATGAATGCTGCTGCATTGAAAGTGAATTTGAAAGCGATTAAGAAAGGTGGTAAAATCATCGTGAACATTGATGGTTTTGATGCTAAAAATTTGCGTTTGGCCAATTATCCCGATGGTGTGAATCCATTGGAAGATGGGAGCCTGGATGGATTTGAAGTGATAAAAATTGATGTTACCAAACTTACGCGCGAAGCATTAAAAGAATTTACCGATTTAGGTACCAAGGAAAGAGACCGCGCAAAGAATATGTTTGTGTTGGGCTATATCTATTGGATGTACAATAGAAAACTAGACAACACCATTGACTTTTTACAAGAAAAATTCGGTAAGAAAGAAAGTATTCTGCAGAGTAATATTAAAGTATTGCAGGCGGGATACAATTATGGTGACACTACAGAAACATTTACTACCCGTTATACTGTTGAAAAAGCTAAAATGCCTGCTGGTTTGTATCGCAGCATTATGGGGAATCAGGCATTGGCCATGGGGTTGATTGCAGCTGGCGAAAAAGCAGGGCTGCCTTTGTTCTTAGGAACATACCCGATTACTCCTGCTTCTGATATTTTACACGATTTAAGTAAATACAAAAGTTTTGGTGTAAGAACTTTTCAAGCCGAAGATGAGATTGCGGGGATTACCGCTGCGATAGGTGCGAGTTACGGTGGTTCCATCGGCGTAACCACTACATCAGGCCCAGGTATGGCTTTGAAAACAGAAGCCATGGGATTGGCTGTAATGCTTGAAATCCCTTTGGTGATTGTGAATATACAAAGAGGTGGTCCTTCTACCGGATTGCCTACTAAAACAGAACAGAGCGATTTATTGCAGGCCTATTACGGAAGAAACGGCGAATGTCCCATGCCTGTGATTGCTTCTGCAACGCCTTCAGATTGCTTTGATGTGGCTTTTGAAGCAGTACGAATTGCGATTCAACATATGACTCCGGTTATTTTATTAAGCGATGGTTATATTGCCAATGGTGCAGAACCCTGGAAGTTCCCGCAAAGCGCAGACTTGCCAGAAATACCAGTAAGCTTTAAGAAAGGATTGGCAGAAAGTGAAGCTAAGTTTATGCCTTATCAGCGCGATGAAAAATTAGCCAGACCCTGGGCCGTTCCAGGCACTGCAGGATTGGAGCATCGCATTGGGGGATTGGAAAAACAAGATATCACGGGTAATATCAGCTATGATCCGGACAACCACCAGCATATGGTGAAAGTTCGTCAGGCAAAAGTGGATAAGATTGCGGACTATGTTCCTTTGCAAACCATTGATAGTGGTCCTTCAAAAGGAAAAGTATTGGTATTGGGCTGGGGCTCAACCTATGGTGCCATTAAAAGTGCCGTTACTGAATTACAGGCAGCAGGTCATGCTGTTAGCCATGCACATATCCGTTACCTACGTCCTTTCCCTAAAAACTTAGGCGACATCATTGCTAGCTTTGATCATGTATTGATTCCAGAAATCAACAATGGTCAATTGATCAAGATTATTCGAGATCTGTATTTAGTGGACGCCAAGGGTTACAACAAAATCATGGGCGTTCCTATTACCAAAGGGGAATTGGTGGATGCGATTATTAAGATGTTATAAAAAAGCCTTAATTTAGTACTTAAATAAATACTCATGAAAGTGGTCAACTACACCGAGTTCAGGAATAATTTAGCCGAAAGCCTTAATTCAGTTAATGATGATGGGGATATTGTGGTGGTTGCCCGCAGTAAGGGTAAGAATGTGGTGGTAATGAGTTTAGAAGAGTACAACAGTATTCAAGAAACGATTTACTTGAATAGTACACCTGCCAATAGAGCCAGATTAGAATTGGCTTTAGCGCGCATTGAAACCACAAAGCCATTACAAAAAAAGCTCATTAACAAATGAAGCAATTGTTATGGGATCAGTCAGGGTGGGAAGATTATTTATATTGGCAGGTCAACGAAAAAAAAATATTATTCCGCATTAATGATTTAATAAAAGATGCGCAACGAAATCCATTTACTGGTCTTGGCAAACCAGAGCCTTTAAAAGGGAATCTTTCTGGTTGCTGGAGCAGAAGAATTAATGAAGAGCATCGATTGGTGTACATGGTTAAAGAAGACTGTATTTATATATTGCAGTGTAGGTTTCATTATTAATCTATTGATTATTGAGTAATCTTTTCTCCACTCCTTCAAAAGTCATTTTCACTTTTTGAATGCTTCCATCTGTATTAAAATAAAGTTTGTCTATACAGGTAACCCTGTGATCTCTGTCTTTATTAGGTATGGGTCTTCTGTGATAGATAATATACCAATCGTCTGTACCAGGGATATTCATTACTGAGTGGTGTCCTGCTCCTGTTGCTATGGTACTATCCGCTTCCAGAATAGTTGTTTCTCTCTCGAAGGGGCCATACAAATTATTGGCTCTTGCATAAGCTACCTTATAGGTGCCATTGGTCCATCCACCTTCAGACCACATAAAATAATAAGTTCCTTTTCTGATGAACATAATAGGTCCTTCTACATAACCTTTTGGCGTAATTTCTTTTACCAGTTCACCATTTGGAAAAGGAGTAAGCCCTGTAAAGTTTTTATTGAGCTGGGCAATATTGCACCTGCCCCAACCTCCGTATATCAGATAATATTTTTTGTCTTTGTCTTGAAATACAAATTGATCAATGGGTTGAGCATCATTGTAAAATTGATTGATCAATGGTTTGCCCAAGTAATCCTTATAGGGCCCCTCTGGTTGGGAAGCTACTGCAATACCAATGCCTCCGTTGTGATCGTCTTTTACTCCGTTTCGCTTTTTGCTTTGAATATCATTCGCTGAAAAGAACAAAAAATATTGCTTATCTTTTTTTACAATCGAGGGTGCCCACATGGCCATATAGGCCCATTTTATTACACTAGTATCTATAACGCGGGAATGCTTTTTCCAGTTGGTTAAATCCTTTGAAGAAAATGCGTCCAAAAAAACCTGGTCTTTGTATTTGGCTGAGTAGGTTGGGAAAATCCAGTATTGTTTGTTGAGTATGACGGCTTCCGGATCGGCATAACATCCGTTGATGATTGGGTTGCCTGATTGTTGATAATTAGAAGCTTTCATTTCCTGCGCAGCTATGGTTGTAAATGTTGAAGCGCATAGTAAAACAATGCAGATGATTTTCTTCATAACGATAGTATGTTATTTAAGCTTCTTTGCCTGTTTAGCAAAAAAAGAACAGCTGTTTTGTATGCCACATGCTTCGCATTTCGGAGTTCTTGCCAGGCAAGTATATCTTCCATGTAAGATTAACCAATGGTGCGCTCTGTGTACCAATTCTTCTGGAATATATTTGATCAATTCTTTTTCAACTGCCAGTGGGGTAGTGGCTTTTGTGCTAACCAATCCCAATCGATGACTCACCCTGAATACATGCGTGTCTACCGCCATATTCGGTTGTTCGTCTATTACACTTGTGATAACATTGGCTGTTTTTCTGCCTACTCCGGGTAGCTTCACTAGTTCTTCTACCGTCATAGGAACTTCACCACCAAATTGTTCCAGTAACATATTGGCCATGCCAATTAAATGCTTGGTTTTGTTATTGGGATAGGAGATACTTCTGATTAATGGAAACAAATCATCAAAACTGGCTTTGGCCATTTTTTGAGGAGTTGGATATACTTTAAAAATACCAGGTGTAGTCTGGTTGACCCTTTTATCAGTGCATTGGGCTGAAAGGATTACAGCCACTAATAACTGAAAGGGATTATCGTACACTAATTCCGTTTCTGCAACGGGTGTGGTTTCCTGAAAATAGTTGATGACTTCCTGATAACGTTGCTTCTTGGTCATTTTCATTTTTAGTAAATATCTCTACTAATAGCTTTTGTTAAAATTAGTGCTGAATTTACTAACGATGCAAGAATATCACTATTTTAATGTTCTTAAAAACATGAATAATGCTTAAGTTGATTGAAAATATCTTTACACTAATGAGTGTAATAGTTATTTGGGTTATTACTGCTGATTATTTATTAACTCCCAATGCAAAAATGATTAGTTTCATCTTGTGTCTTTTTTCAATCATTTTTCCTGCTCTTTGGATTTCAAATTGGGTTAAGGCGCAAAAAAAGGGTACTAATTCTCTTTCTTTCTGGCGTAATCCAAAATAGCTTTGATTGACTTTTTCGAGGGAGATTTAAGCTTCAGCTTGTCTAATTGATCCTTAGACCGTTGTAAGTTTTCAACCTGTGTTTTTAATTCCGCGTCTTCTGATATAGCTTTTTCAATGGCTTTGGTAAGCGCAGACGTGCAATCCTTGTATACGTACATAATCAATTCCTCTTCTTTAAAGTTTTTCATAAGCAGGTTGGCTGCGTGAACAAGAGGATACGGTCTTTTATAAAACGGTACCAATATTAAAATATTGTAAAGAATAATTATTTGCTTAATTTTCTATAAGGCTTGCATAGAAAATCATTCTTCTATCGGCACTTACTTCTTTGTAGCACTGGAGTCTTCAATAATAAAAATATCTTCCCCTTCCTTCTTCATCAAATACCGTTCTCTGGCATATTTCTCGATAGCGGCAGGGTTATTCTGTAAATCGTTGAGTTCTTTCTTGGTCTTTTCTATTTCCTGCTCGTAGTAAGCTTTTTTCTGCTCTAATTTTTTTAGTTCGTCTCTTCTTTCCTTTTGCTGAAAATAATCGCGCTGGTCATAAAATAACATCCATACTATAAACAGTACAGCTGCGATAAAATATTTATTGGTGATATAGGGAATCGCTTTCTTCATAAAAAATTGGCAGATAAAAGTAATAAGAAACCTTTATCTGCCAACTAAGATTTGTGCACAGTGTGCTATAAACTATTTACCGAACTTAATTTTCCCTTTTGGATAAATGCCAGTGTCTCCCAACATTTCTTCAATACGGATGAGTTGGTTGTATTTAGCCATACGGTCTGTTCTGGATGCAGAACCTGTTTTGATTTGACCACAGTTTAATGCTACTGCTAAATCAGCTATAGTTGTATCTTCTGTTTCACCACTTCTATGGCTCATGATGGTATTGTAACCATTGTGCTGTGCCAAGGTTACTGCGTTAATGGTTTCGGTGATGGTTCCAATCTGGTTTACTTTTACCAACAAGCCATTGGCAATATGTTTGTCAACTCCTTGCTGAATACGTTCTACATTGGTCACAAATAAATCGTCACCTACCAACTGGCATTTGCTGCCAACTGCTTGTGTTAATGCTTTCCAGCCGCCCCAATCGTCTTCTGCCATACCATCTTCAATGGATACGATCGGATATTGCTTCACCCATTTTTCCCAGAATTTCACTAGCTCATCGCTGCTCATCACTTTACCAGAGCTCTTATGGAAAACGTATTTCTTTTTCTTGGCATCCCATAGTTCACTATTAGCGGCATCCATGGCAATCACGATTTGTGAGCCAGTCTTATATCCAGCCGCCTGAATGGATTCCAATACGGTTTCAATGGCTTCTTCATTGCTTTGAATATTAGGAGCAAATCCGCCTTCATCCCCTACATTAGTGCTGTATCCTTTCTTCTTTAACACACCCTTTAACGTGTGGAAAATTTCTACACCCCAACGCAAACCTTCACTGAAACTAGGTGCGCCTACCGGCATAATCATGAATTCCTGAAAATCAATCTTATTGTCTGCATGTGCACCTCCATTCAGGATATTCATCATTGGGATAGGCAATGTTTTGGAATTGGTTCCGCCAATATATCTATACAAGGGCAAATCTGCTTCGTCTGCAGCTGCTTTAGCAACCGCCATACTCACTGCTAAAATAGCATTAGCGCCTAATTTGGCTTTATTTGGAGTGCCATCTAAATCAATCATTGCCTGATCAATAGCAGCCTGTTCTGAAATTTCCATGCCTACCAAAGCTTCCGCAATAGTGGTATTGACATTTTTTACGGCTTTTAAAACGCCTTTTCCTACATATTTTTTCTTGTCGTTATCACGCAATTCAACTGCTTCGTGAATTCCTGTACTCGCACCGCTTGGTACTGCTGCACGGCCTAAAGCGCCGTTGTCGGTTAATACATCCACTTCAACAGTAGGATTTCCTCTGCTGTCTAATATCTGTCTTGCGTGTACGTCAATAATGTAGCTCATGTTCTTTGTTTTAATTATGTTTTCAAATATAAGTAATATGTAGATTATACACGAATAGGAGCCGTTAGGCTTCTGAAAACCGATTCCAGGGATTCTTTTTGATTGAGTGCTGAAATGGGCTGATTGGCCATTAAATTTCCTTTATGAATAATAATTACCCTGCTACAAATGGCTTCTACTTCGGGTAAAATATGACTGGAAAACAGTACTGTTTTGTCCTGCCCCAATTCCTGGATAAGTTGTCTGATTTCAATGATCTGGTTGGGATCTAAGCCTGTGGTGGGTTCATCTAAAATCAACACTTCGGGATTGTGAATAATCGCAGCTGCCAATCCCACCCTTTGCTTGTAGCCCTTGGATAACTGGCCGATCTTTTTATGTTGTTCCGGTCCTAATCCCACCCTGTCAATAGTCTCTTTAAGTAAATGCGTGAGATTATTACACTGGTGTACAGAACCCACAAATTGCAGGTACTCTTTTACGTACAAATCGTAGTAGTGCGGATTCAATTCAGATAAGTAGCCGATTTTCTGCTTGCATGCTATTGGATTTTCTGACAATTGCATTCCTGCAACCAAAATACTCCCGCTGTCCGGTTCAATGGATCCGGTAATCATTTTCATGGTAGTACTCTTACCTGCTCCGTTAGGTCCTAAAAAGCCAACGATCTCCCCTTTTTCTAATGAAAAAGAGAGATCGTTCACTGCGGTTTGTGTACCGTATTTTTTAGTTAAATGGCTTACTTCTATTGACATGTGGCTCTTTTGCAGCCTCAAACCTACTTCATTTTCAAGGTATTTTTCCGGATGATTCGTTAATATTTGAGGGGCACTTATTTCAAACTACTGCGGATCTCATCCATTACAGCATTCAAGTACTTGTTGGCTGCAGCTGATACCCCAGCTTTGTACTTAGCGGATTCAACAGGAATGACCTGCACATTTTTCATAAAACGATCGTCTACATCAAATACCCTGAAAAAACCGGCATCCTGCCCCCACATGTCCACTTTCGCTTGCTCTTCTGCCTTGTATTTTTTCTTTTCTATTACGCCTTCTATGCTAATTGGCTTTTTAAGTAACCAGTTGCCTACGCTAATATTTGCCATGCTTTGCTTAACATTCAATCCTATAATAGAGCTGCCATTGGCATAAAATCCAGTAGTTCCGCTATAATCCAAGGCTTCACTCCCAATAGCCAGATTGGTTTCGGCTACTACTTTGGCTCCACCCCCCAGTCTACCTAACAACTTACTGCCTCCTGATTCTGCTTCATTAGCAAAGGGTACGGCAAGGTTCACGATTAAAACCATTGCGCCTCCTAACTGCTGTGAAATTTTAGGCGCCTTATTGAAAAACGAATTCTTTTCTTTTCCGTCATCATTCACCCCTTTTACTAAATAATCAAAACCAGTGGGAGATACAGATACATATCCATCATATTGTGCTTGATTGAGTGTGCCGCCTGTTCTTTTAACCCAATCTTTTAATTCGTCAGATACCAGTGCTTGCTCCGCAGTGATGATTTCAAACCCTTCCGCCTTTAGTTGATTAACCAGGTTTTTATATAGTTCATCAGTTATATCAATCAGGTCTTTTTCCTGAAGTCCTTTCAAACCTAAAGCTACACTTGCAGATACGGCGCTTTTATAACTTCTGGTATAATCACTTCCCCCTCTGAATCCGCCTGATTTTTTTTCAGTGTCCAGGTACATGGTCTGAAAATTTACTCTGAACTGACTGATAAAAACTTTCTTAGGGGCGTCTTTTAATTTTCTAAGACCATAGTTATTAATTTCTTTTAAGTCGACTTCGCCAATAGATTGCGCAAACGTAATGAGAGCGAAAAGTAGCATCATGCTTACAGAAAATAGCTTTTTCATTTTGGTAATTTTGATTGAAGCTATTATAAAGAAAAGCAGATGGCAATACAGCATATGCTGTATTTTAATTCCAATTAAACTTGTGTGCTAATTGAATGGCCTGAGCCTTTGAATTGATATGCAGCTTCTCGTAAATTCTGCTAATATGGGTGCGAACTGTCTGAGGACTGATGAACAAATTGCTTGCAATCTTTCGGTAGTCCTGACCTTCCACGAGGCACTTTAAAATTTCCTGTTCTCTTTCACTAAGTGAATTCAGCATGGTATCTGGTTGCTCTTGATTTGTACTTATTGGTTTGGGGCCTTGTTTTAACCATAGTAATGTTTTTCTGGCAATGGCCGGACTCATGGGAGCTCCGTTTAAATGAAAGGCATTTTGAATAGCATCTATGAGCATATCCGGCGCATCATCTTTTAATAAATAACCTGATGCGCCTGCTTTGATTGCTTCAAATATCTTGTCATCATCATCAAATACAGTCAATACAATGAATTTGATATTTGGAAATTTTATAGTTGCAATGGCAATTGTATCAATGCCATTCATAACAGGCATATCTAAATCCATCAATACTACCTGTGGTAAATTATTGTGGTTGAGTGTTTTTATTTTTTCAAGAAAATCAAGTCCATTTACTGCTTCGAGAACTACTTCAATTTCTTTCACGCCATACAAATTCTGCCGAATCATATTACGGTTCAGTGATTTGTCGTCTACAATACCAATTTGAATCATCGGCTTAAAATTGAAATAGTTTTTTTAAAGCATCAATACTGCATTTGCAGTATTCAGATTTATAATAAATGTATTAATTTAATGATATGCAATTACGGCTTTCCTTGCTATTAGGATTTATCTGCTTAGTACTGATGGGATCGGGACAGCCTGGCTTTTTATCATTTACCGTGAAAAACGGATTGTCTCAAAATGCTGTCACAGCTATCTTCAAAGATTCAAAGGGATATGTATGGCTGGGAACCCAGGACGGGTTAAACCGTTTTGATGGAATCGGATTTACCAGGTATAAACATGATGCAAATGATACCATGAGCATCAGCGATCAGTATATAACTGCGATTAGTGAAGATGGTGCAGGTAATATATGGGTAGGTACAAGGAATGGATTAAATAAATTTAGTTACCATAGCAATCAATTTGAAAGAATACATATTAATCCCAATCGAAAAAATGTGATTCAATATGTATTTGATCAAATATTTCAAATCGGTAATGGTAACCTCGCATTTGTTGCCGAAGATCAGCTGTATGTATGGCTAAATCAGCAGAGACTTATAAAAAAAATCGTTGGAAATTATAACGATCGATGTGCCTACACAGTTAACGATGCCGGAATTTGGCGACTTTATAAAAGCAAATTATATCAATACGATTTGCGGAGTTTTATCGTGAAGAAAATTTATCAGCTGGCGGGTCTTCCCGGAGCTTCTGCCTCAATCAGTAAGATTTTTTTTGATCGAAGAAAAAAACTCTGGACAGTTGATGAATCAATTGAACATAAACCAAAGTTTAGAATTTTCCAGGTAGGTAGTCAGATATTGGTTTCAGATAGTATTCAGCTGTCTGAAAAAATATATCATCTCAGTTTTGATTCATACAATCGGGCGTGGATATCAAGTCTCTCTGGTTTGTTGAAAGTGGACAGCAATTATATTCCCTATTATTGGAGGGGATCACAATTGCCTGCTACGCTTAATCAGGCTAATGCCGTATTATGCAGTTATCATGATACGGCTGGTATCAGCTGGGTTGGGTTTGCAAACAATGGAGTTTTATTATACAATCATACTGCCAGTGCATTTACATTAATTCAACCACTCAACAAAACTGAAACGGTTTTTTCTTACGCGGTAGATAGCAATCATAATGAATGGTTGGCTGCAGTTTCAGGTATTTACAAAAGAGCATCAGCAAAAAATAAGTGGGAATTGGTGTCGAGAAAGAAAGTCAGATCTCTGGTAGCCGGTGATAAAGGTAAGTTATGGACAGCCATCGAAAACGAGGGTCTTTTTTTAATTTACCCGGATGGCCGGTTTCAACTGATTGCCAATACAGATAATTTAAAATTACCCGATAACACTATTTTTCATTTGCACTATCATTCGGGAACAGGCCAACTATTCATTTCCACCAAATCAGGACTCGTTTTATTGGATACAAAAACAATGCTAACAAGGCGATATTGGGCTGAGTCGCTGGATAAAAGATATCAACTTTCTGGGTCTTATGTGTTACATGCATTTACCGACAGAGAGCAAAGAACCTGGGTGAGTTCTAATACCGGCATTGATGTTTTTGATAAATCACTGAATAAAATATTGCAGTATAAAACCAATGATGACAAAGCTTCTCCTGTTAAAAGAACCATTGTAACTGGTACAACACAGGATTTGAATGGGAATATTTGGATTGCTACGCTTAGCAATGGGGTATACAAATGGAAAAATGGCAGGTTTAATCAATACAATCAAGATAGTGGACTTTCCGGAAATGTAGTAGCAGGCATCATGGTTGATTCATTGAATCGGATATGGGTTGCCACTACTTCTGGCATGAACTTAATTGATCAGAATCATGATCAGATTCTTCAATTGTCAGAACAAAATGGTATGCCGGCCTCAGATTTTCTACTAGCCAGTTTTTTTGTTGATAAAAGCGGAGCCCTGTTAACAAGTAGCTCTGAAGGATTGGTGATGATTAAGCCATCGTTGTTCATACCAAAGAAATTGCAATTGAATTGCTATGTTACAGATGCTGCTATAAACTTTAATTCAGTGCCCATTGCCAATCAATACAAGTTGCAATCGGATGATAAGTCTATTTCACTTGAAATAGCCACTCCCTCATTCATAAATGCAGAAAAAGTGGTTTACCAATACAGATTTTTAGGACTGGTTGATAAATGGGTTACTCTGCAACCCAACAACCGAAGAATTAGTTTTACCAATTTGACCTATAAATCCCTTCAACTGGAAATTAGAGCGGCTGAATCAAAAGCACAATTGGAAAGAGCACCTATCAAAAAAATTTTCATTAGCCGCAAGCCTCCGTTCTGGCAAAATCCATTCATTTTGGGTCCTATGATTTTACTTCTGCTCATTGGGCTGTTGATGCTGGTTCGATTTTTTACTAAAAGGAAAATAAAACAGCGATTACAGCAATCGGCTATTGAACAACAAATTTATAAAGAACGGGAGCGGATTTCCCGTGATTTACATGACCATCTGGGGGCCTATGCTGCTGCTATAAAATCGAATATTAACCAGCTAGAGAGAAGTGATGAAAAAACAAACAGCACTTTACATAAGTTAAAGGAAAATGCTGATGATATGGTGAATGCCTTAAGGGAAACTATCTGGGTTTTGCAGTATCAGGAAATCAGTTTAACAGCATTGAGTGATCGATTCAAGAATTTAGTCAATCGCATTCGCCCGAATTACCCTTCAATTGCTATTGAGATTTATGAGAACATTGAAGCTGATAAAAGGTTAACTCCTGCAGAAAGCATACACTTGCTCCGTATGATGCAGGAGGTTTTAACCAATGCCCTGAAACATGCTGAATGTTCCAAAATAACCATTCGGATTCAGGTCAATGAAATTGCTCAAATTGAAATGGAAGACGACGGAAAAGGCTTTGAAATGGAAGAAGTTAGCAATGGATTTGGACTCGATAATTTAAATGAACGGGCTTCAGAATCAGGGGTTAGTTTGCAAATTTTCACTAAAAAAGGGGGCGGAACCCGTATTAGAATCGTTTTCTAAGTGCTAAAACCCCTTTAAAACCGTACTTTTGCACTCCCAAAATACGCAGAAATTATGCTGAATAAGCTTGAAGCCATAAAAGCCAGATTTGACCAGGTAGGGATAGCGCTTACCAATCCGGAGATTATTAATAATCAGAAGGAATTTGGCGTTTACAGCAAGGAATACCGATCATTGGAAAAAATTGTAAAGCCTTACGAGGAATATCTTAAAGTATTGGCTGACCATCAATATGCCAAAGAAGCTTTGAATAGTTCTGATGATGAAATGCGTGAACTGGCCAAAATGGAATTGCCTGAACTCGAAGAAAAGAAAGAGTCTTTGGAAAAGGAGTTGACCAAGCTTTTAATTCCTAAAGACCCTCAGGATGATAAAAATGCCATACTGGAAATAAGAGCAGGAACTGGTGGAGATGAAGCCAGTTTGTTTGCAGGTGACTTATTGGGCATGTACTTGAAATACTGCTCAAAGAAAGGTTGGAAAACTTCAGTAGTGAGTGAAAGCGAGGGAACAGTTGGTGGATACAAGGAAGTTGTAGTGGAAGTGAGTGGAGAGGACGTTTATGGCACATTAAAGTTTGAAAGTGGTGTGCACCGTGTTCAACGTGTGCCTAACACAGAAACCCAGGGGAGGGTTCATACTTCTGCGGCAACTGTTGCAGTAATGCCTGAAGCGGAAGAATTAGATTTTGAATTGAAGGAAAGTGATGTGAAAATGGAAACTGCCCGAAGTGGTGGTGCGGGTGGTCAGAACGTAAACAAAGTAGAAACCAAAGTGTTTCTTACGCATATTCCAACAGGGGTAGTGGTAGTTTGTCAAACCGAACGTTCTCAGTTAGCCAACCGTGAAAAAGCAATGGTAATGCTAAGAACCAAGTTGTATGAAGAGCAGGTTAGAAAGCAGGAAGATGAAATTGCACGTCAGCGTAAGACCTTGGTAAGTACAGGCGACCGCAGTGCCAAAATCAGAACCTATAACTGGCCACAGGGAAGAGTTACCGATCACAGAATTGGATTAACATCTTATAACCTGGATGCTGTAATTAATGGGGAAATTGATGAGTTTATTGAAGCGTTACAGATGGCAGAAAATGCCGAGAAAATGCTCAATCAGTAAAACTTTCTTATATTAACAGTATGAAAAAAATACTGTTGATATTTTGTATATCATGCTGGTTGGGCAATGTAAAAGCCCAGGAATATGGAACCCGCATTTTTTTAAAAGATGCCAATGGAATTGATATCCGAACTCAGTCTGCTACCATTGAGAATGCCAACTACTTATTTCATCCCGATTATCTGAAAGCCCATCTTTACAACAAAAATGGAAAGCTAACTGGGGAGCTTAAATACAAGCTTTTATTGCAATACAATCGTTTGTATTATCAAGATCCTACAGGTGCTGATATGGAAGTGGTAAGTCCCATTTACAAAATTGAATTTGAAATGCCGGATGGCTCTCTCTCTGTATTTGAGAAGGGGTTTGATCCAATTGATGGGTTAGATCAGAGTAATTTCTATCAGATATTATCTGATGGCAAATTACGCTTATTGATGGATACGAAATTTGCTACTGAGACTAAGCAAGTTTACGGCACTGGTGCGGTAACAACAACCGATAAGCTAATTAATTTTTATGCAGCATCTGGCTCAAAAGTTTTTAAAATTACCAAAGAAGAGCAAGTTCTTGCTTTAATGTCAGATAAGGCAACAGAGATCGCTGGATTCATCAAAAAAGAGAAAACCAAATTTCGAAAGCAATCAGACTTGGAAAAACTTTTTAATTATTATAATCAGTTGAATAAATAATATTTGAATAATCGGTGAAAGTGAATTTGAAATTTTTGTTTATCATTTGTATTGGGCTCTTGTGTTCTGCAACAGATGGTAAGGCTCAATTGTCGGGCGCCTACAATGTGTATTATTTCCGTTACAACTTTGATCCTTCCTATTATCGGGATGGTAATTACTATGGAATTCCATTTGAAGGAAGTCCGTGGTTTAGTAAGGATTTTATACCTGCAAGAATCAGGCTATTTTCCGGAGAAGACATGTCTGGGGGGAATTTTAAATTGAATCTGTATAATGGTCGTGTGTTTACGGAAGATGATCGTCAACGACTTATTGTCATAACTTCACCCATCGAAAGAATTGAATTTTTACAGGAGGATAAAAAAGCTGCAGTATTTCAGGCGGGCTTTCCCAAAATTGATAAACAAAATGGCTTGAGTTTGTACCAAGTATTAGCGGAAGGGAGTGCGAAATTGCTCAAATATATTCGCTTTACCATGTCGGATAGAATGGAATATGGGCAAGGAGTAACCTTTAAAATGGATCCCTTGTTCTACTTCTATATATATGCCGATGGGGAAATGCACCCAGTTCATAAAGTGAATGATTTGATGCGTTTGTTTCCTGGATGGAATAATGAAATGAAAGGCTTTATAGAGCGCGAAGGACTTAAAGTAAAAAAGGAAACAGATTTGGTTAAAATCGTTTCCTTCTACAATTCTTTAGCTACCTTAAAGGCAGATGACTCTGAAGAACCTTAGTTGTTTAATGCCTGATCAGCTTCCTTCTTCATCTTCAATTCCCATTTCCAAGCAGTATCCATCATATCTTTAATGCCGTATTTAATTTTCCATCCTAACTTGGTTACAGCAGCATCGTTATTGGCATATATAGCAATAACATCTCCTGGTCTTCTGGGCCCTATTTCATAATTTAATTTTACGCCACTTACTTCTTCAAAAGTATGTATGGCTTCCAGTACACTAACACCATCACCAGTACCTAAATTGAATACATCACAATTGGTCTCATTTTTATCTTCTAATAAATACTGAATTGCTAATGTATGTGCATGTGCAATGTCTGAAACGTGTATATAGTCTCTTACACATGAACCGTCTTTTGTTGGATAGTCATTTCCATGCACCCACATTTTAGGAAGTTTTCCAATAGCAGTTTGCGTAATGGCTGGTACTAAGTTCTGCGGTTTTCCTACAGGCAGCTCACCAATGTTACAAGAAGGGTGAGCTCCAACTGGATTAAAATATCTCAATAAGATTGTTTTGGTAGGAACCGCTTTGGTAAAATCTTTGATTACTACTTCACCCATTTGCTTGGTAGCGCCATATGGGGATTCTGCTGGTTTAATGGGGGAACTTTCCGTTACAGGGATAGCATCTGGATTACCATAGACGGTACAAGAAGACGAAAAAACAAAGTTGGGTACAGAAAATTCCTGTACACATTTTAATAAGTTAATAAGCCCGAACATATTGTTTTCATAATATCGCAAAGGCTCTTCTACAGACTCACCTACTGCTTTATATGCCGCAAAATGAATAATCCCGTCAATATCAGGATTCTCCTGAAACACAGCTTGCGTTTCATCGAAATTTTTTAAGTCGACAGTATAATTCTTTACTTTTTTACCGGTAATTTTTTCAATGCCAGCCAATGCAATAGTGGTTGATCTTGAAAAATTATCTATAGAGATGACATCAAATCCATTCTCAAGTAAATCTACGATGGTATGGGAACCTATATAACCAGTACCGCCTGTAACTAAAATTTTTGGCATAAAAAAAGCGTATAATGTTTTCTGCAATATACGCTAATTGAAGGCTCTAGTTGATTATTTTAAACAATCAATTTGATGATGGTATAAAAAATACCTGCAATCATTGCAGAAATTGGGATAGTTAAAATCCAAGCCCATAAAAGGTTAACCGTTACGCCCCATCTTACTGCACTTAATCTTTTAGTTGCCCCAACCCCAATAATGGCACCGGTGATTGTATGTGTTGTAGAAACGGGAATTTTAAAGTGTTCTGTCATGAAAAGAGTTATGGCGCCTGCTGTTTCAGCTGCGACACCCTCGAGTGGGGTAACTTTGGTAATTTTAGTACCCATGGTCTTTACAATCTTCCAACCACCGCTCATTGTTCCTAGACCAATACATAAGAAACTAGTGAAAGGAACCCAAGGATAGGCAGTTACAAATGAATTGAAATCCATAATAACCCCATTGGTATTTTTCTCGTAAAAAATGATGGCAGCCCCAATAATCCCCATTACTTTTTGTGCGTCATTTCCTCCGTGTCCAATACTAAATGCTGCAGAAGATACCAGCTGCAGTTTTTTAAACCAATTTTCTGCTTTATAAGGGTTCGATCGTTTACATAAATGCACAATGATGATGGTGATGATGAAAGCAATGAACATCCCGATTAATGGGGCAAAGAAAATAAATAAGAAAGTGGGAACTACTTTTGCATAGTTGATTACATCCCCTGCTTCGCCACTCAATCCCCCGGCGTGTGCCAAAGCAGCTCCTATAAATCCACCCATTAATGTATGCGAAGAGCTGGAAGGAATTCCAAACCACCAGGTGATTAAATTCCAGGTAATGGCTGCCATAATACCTGCCATTAATACTTCCAATGTGATAAATTCGGCATTAACCCACTTGGCAACAGTATTACCAATACCGAATTCTTTGAAAATATATTTTGAGATAAAGAAAGCAGCGAAGTTGAAAACAGCTGCCCACAAAACTGCCTGAAAAGGGGTAAGTACTTTTGTAGAAACAATGGTAGCTATTGAATTGGCTGCATCATGAAAACCATTGATATAGTCAAAAATGAAGGCCAAAACAATAATGATCACTAATAGTGTAAACATAACTATGTGTAATGCCTCTTAGGCGTATTTAATAATGATGGATTCTATTACATTGGAGGCGTCCTCGCACTTGTCCGTTGCAATTTCCATAACCTGATAAATTTCTCTTTTCTTGATTACTTCCTTGAAGTCATTTTCTTGTTGAAACAACATTTCAATGCTCATATCAAAAACATCATCCGCCTGATTTTCAATGCTATTTACTTTAACCATGGCTTCAGTCATTTCTCTTAGATTCTTCATGTCTCTTAATCCAAATACTGCTTTTTTAATTTCAATGGTTCCCTGAAGAATCAATTCTGCCATTTTCTGGATGCCTGTGTCGTTAGGATTAACGCTGTAGAAATTAATTTTTTTAGCTGATGCAAAAATATAGTCTGCAATATCATCCAGTGCCGTAGCAAGGTAGTGGATATCTTCTCTGTCGAACGGAGTGATAAAATTGCGGCCTAATTCTGTGAAAACTTTATGGGTATTATCGTCATTCTTGTGTTCAAGGTCTTCAATTAGTGCCAGAATAGCTCTTCTTCTGTCTTCATCTGCTTCACTTACCATCTCTTTTAGCTTAATCCCCATTTCGTGAACTTTTTCTGCCACATCTTCAAATAATTCGTAGAAAAGCTGGTTTTTCGGCATGAAAAAGCGACCGATGTTATTAATACCCATAGTGTTTATTTTGAACAAAAGTACCTTAATGGGTAGGTAGGGTCAAAAGAATACAAAAACTTAATAATTATATAATATAGTAAAAATAAATATGTGTTAGTTCTTGGTAGGCAATGTGAACCCAACAGTAGTGCCGACATCTAATTTAGATCTGATATGCATTGTCTGTTTGTGTGCTTCAACAATATGTTTACAGATGGCTAACCCTAAACCCGTACCTCCCACATCCCTGCTTCTGCCCCTATCGGTTCTATAAAATCTTTCAAAAACACGGGGTAAATGCTCTTCAGCGATTCCAATCCCATCGTCACTTAATTCAACTAGAACATGTTCTTCATCTGTTTTGTACACACTGGCAATAATTTGTCCATGTTCTTTTCCGTATTTGATAGCATTTACAACCAGATTATTGATTACCTGTCTTATTTTCTCTTTGTCTGCATATACAGTTATGGGAAATTCACAACCTTTTTTAATGCAAGCATTTATTTTTCTGGCGTCAATTTTTATGGAGAGTGTTTCAAAGATTTCCTTGATTAACTCCTGAATCACAAAATACTCCTTGTGTAATGGCTGTTCTCCGGTTTCCAGTCTTGAAATGGCATCTAGGTCTTTAACCAGATTTACCATTCTGGTTACATTTTTGGCTGTATTTTCCAGAAATCGAAGACTTATCTCCCTATTTTCAATTGCACCATCCCTTAATGTGTCAATATATCCCTGAATAGCAAAAATGGGAGTCTTGAATTCATGTGCAAGGTTTTGCAGAAACTCTTTTCGAAAAACTTCATTTTGCTTCAGCAATTCTATTTCCGCACTTCTTTGTTCTGCCCATTTTTCTACATCTTCTCTTACTTCATCAATTCCTTTTTGGGGAAGGATATATTTGTAATAGGTTTCTTCCCGTTTACTGGCTTTTGTTTGATATATGAACTTATAAATGAGTTTAATTTTTCTGTAAATGAACGACTCTAAAACAAAGCCAATAAGAAAATAACTCCCCAGAAATGTTACAATCAATGAGATGAAGGCAATTGTAATATCAGGTCTGATGATCCAGATACCCAGTGATATGGGTATGGCAAGTATGGCAGCTGTAAAGGCAGATAACTGTTTAGGGGATAGATTCTTGGTATTCAGCATGTAAGCAAATTACAGAATTGTAACTTAAGCTTTTGTCAAATTTCAAACTTGTAACCAACCCCCTTGACTGTTGTAATACAGTCAATGCCCAGTTTTTGTCTTACTTTTCTTACGTGTACATCAATGGTTCTGTCACCAACAATGACTTCATTTCCCCAGACCTGGGTAAGAATTTCATTTCTTAAAAAGACTCTTCCTGGTTTAGAAGCCAGCAGATAAATCAATTCAAACTCTTTTTTGGCTAAAACAACTTCGTTGCCGTCAATGGTTACCAGAAATTTAACTGGATCGATACTAATATTGCCAATCTGTAAGGTTTTTCCAGCTTCTTTACTGGATACACGTCTGAATAAAGCATTCACTCTACTAACGAGTACTTTTGGACTGATTGGTTTGCTGATATAATCATCTGCACCCGTTTCTAGTCCTTTTATCTGAGAGCTTTCGTCGCTCATGGCAGTTAAAAAAATTATCAGGGTGTCCTGAAAACTAGGTTGAGATCTTAAAATGGAGCAGACTTCAACGCCATTTTTTCTCGGCATCATGATGTCTAAAATAATAAGGTCCGGATAAAGTTGCTTGGCTTTTTCTATGGCTTCATTGCCGTCTTTAGCTGTATGCACTTCGTAGCCTTCCTTTTCCAGATTATAGCGGATTATTTCTAGGATATCTGGTTCGTCGTCCGCAATTAAAATCTGTTTCGGCTTAACTTCCATGTTAACATTCTGTTTACACAAAGTTAATTTCATTCCTCCGCATAAACAGCATTTTGTATTATTATCTAATTGTTAACTGACTGATTGACTATTTTTACACTAGATATGCATAAATATTTCTATCTCTTTTGCTTCTTTTTGCTTACCCTTCAGTGTGGCTTCGGTCAACAGTCCGACTCATTGCCCGTTATCCCGGCTATGAGACAACTACATCATGAATATATAATAAGATCCTGGGATGCCATCCGCAGTAGTGCTGCAAAGTATCAGTTGCTTACAGAGGCAGAACAGCAAAAGGCTGAACAAATCGTTTTTCAACTCAGAAATTTTATTGAGCGTTCTGAACTGATTGATAACAATGGAAAATACACTTGGCTAAGAGGGGTAAATGAAATTTTAACCGGGTTCTCTAATAATTTTGCGCTCAATAGGCCGCAGTCTACTTCGGTTTTACAGGTTTTGCAAACCTATCAAACTGCCATGCTTGCTCAGTTAAAAGGAGAATCCATAGCCCCGCTTATGAAGTTTCTTGACCTTGAATCTGCCAGTTTGTTTGCTGAAAATATTGCTCTTGCTTCCAATCCAGGACAAGTTGCGGTAAAAGATAGTATAATTGTTAAGCAATGTGTTAGGAATCCGGAAAGAATATTACCTATCCTTATGAAAAATCCTGCAACTGCTTCTGCTGATACTTTGATTATTCAGGCTGCTTACAGAAATCCAGAAGAACTATACAGTTATGCTGCTGCGCCCAATGCATTGGGTAAAAAAATACAATCGGTAAAACATCCATTTGTAAAAATTGTAGCACAACTGGCGTTAACGAGTACCGGTAGAATGTATTTCCCGTTTTTAGATCAATTGTATACGGGGAAATTGAAAATGGATTCTATTACCCGCTTTGTGGGTAATGATACTTCATCGGGGTATTACAGTTTGTTGGTAAGAACCCGAATAGACTATGCTAAAAGAATACAGGCGGGTGATACGCCAATGGCCTCCAAAGTTTTGATTGATAAATTAAAGTCGAAAGGGGTTGAACTTTATATCAACGAAATAAATGCCCTGCACAATGAAAACAGTGATGCGGTTCGTTTTAAAATTATCAGTCGTTTAAGCCCACAGGAATTATATTATTTAGCAGTAACAGGGGAAGAAGATTTATATACCTCCAGTTTTGTTAATGGTGTTTATCCGCGGATATTTTCTGGAATGAAAGTGCCCAGGGCCGATTCCATTTTAAAATGGGTAAATTATGATTACTATAAAAAATTTATCAAAATAGCTGCTGCATACAATAAGCTGGATGATTTTCTTGGAAAGATGGACAAGCAAGATGCAGAAAAATTAATGAAAGGATTTGTGAATGGATTGGAAAAAACAAATTCCCTGGAAGATGCTGTTGACGTAGCAGATTCTTATGCAAGTATTTACAACCCTTCATTGAAACAGCTAATGCTTAGTCAGGTTCGATTAGAACTAAAACGTTGTATTGAAATCAATAACAAGCGAGGCAAAGTTATTTATGAATTATTGGAGACCATTTTCTCCTCTCTGGAGCCAAATAATAAAATTGATTTATCTGCAAAGCTAGGCATCATGCCTGTTTATGAATTACCCAATCAACTTTTAAGAGACGACTCAAATGGAAGAGTTGTGATGCAGCAGTTTTTTTATGGGGACAAAGATGGGATGGTTATTTTCAATGCTTTCTTAAATCGGTTCAGAAATTCTAATTGGAAAATTACTAGAAAATCACAATGGGTGGAAGTGAGTTCAAGAACTGGTGTGCCCGTTACCATTTATGCTAACCTGCCATTGGACGAGACAGAAGATCTGGATACGCAATCTCAGGACAGTTTAATTGCTTATTTGCATGAGCAGAAGCTGCATCCAAGTGTGGTTATTCATCGTGGGCATAGCTATTATTTAAATCAAACAGTACATAAAATGCCATCCTCTGCCAAACTGGTATTATTGGGCAGTTGTGGGGGATACCAGCGTTTGAATGAAGTGCTGGAAATTGCTCCGGGGGCTCATATAATTTCTTCCAAACAGATTGGGACAGGGGTCATTAATCAGGGATTAATCAATGTGATCAGTGAGGATATCCGCCTTGGTAAAAACTTAAAGTGGCCTAATTTATGGAACAATCTGGCTGCAAGATTCAACGGAAGTGCCAAAGAGAAATTTGATGACTATGTGCCACCTCATAAAAATCTGGGTGCCATTTTCATTACAGCATTTAATACAGCCATGCAACAAGACTGATAATGCTGTCTACCTGTTACTGTAAAAAAGGATTGTTCCTTTTTTCGTAGCCAATGGTAGTAGTTAAACCATGTCCTGGATATACTTTTACTTCATCAGGAAGCGTAAACAGATTTTCCCTGATACTTTGTAAAAGCCGCTCATGATTTCCACCCGGCAAATCTGTTCTGCCTATACTTTCCCTGAAGAGTACATCGCCCCCAATTAAAAATGCTTCCGACTCGCTGTAAAAACAAATACTTGCGGGCGAATGTCCAGGAGCAAAAATTACTTTCAAGGCATCATTTCCCAGTAAAACAGTATCTCCTGGGTGCAGGAATTGTAAAGGTCCGTTGTAGTTTTCAAAAGGAAGTCCCCATTTCTCTCCTGAAACTGGCGCCATTTTGAGCATGGCTTCTTCTTCGGGATGTATATGAAGCGGCGTCTTGAAAGTTTCAAAGACCCATTTGTTCCCAAAAACATGGTCCAAATGACAATGTGTGTTCAACAATTTAACCACTTCCAGTTTGTTTGTTTGAATAAACTGAAACAATTGTTCCTGTTCTGCAGGGAAATAGCAGCCAGGATCGATGATGATGGCTTTTTGATCTTCATTGTAAAGAACATACGTATTTTCCTGGATGGGACTGAATGTAAAAACCTTAACCTTTATCATACACCTATTTTACCTGCTTTTAATGGTAAATGACTAATTTTAAAGACCAAAGTTCGGATATGCAATTGAATAGAATCAGTAAACTCATTTTTTTTCTTGGAATCCTTGGTTCAACAGAGCTTAAGGCACAGGTAAACAGTGTTGAATTTGGTAAGAATAGAATTCAACACCAGAAGTTCAACTGGAAATTTTACCAGTCGCCCAATTTTAATACCTATGTTACGCAGGGGGGTGTTGAACTGGGCAAATTTGTTAGCCAGGTAGCTGAGGAAGAATTAAAGTCTATAGAAAACTTTGTGGAATATTCATTGCAGCGGAGGGCAAATATTGTAGTTTATAACAACTATAACGATTTCAAAAGCAGCAATATCGGATTAGGGTCCGACTGGCAAAATGCTGGAGGGGTAACCAAATTGGTGAATAATAAAATCATTGTTTATTATAACGGGAATCACAATAAACTAAAAACACAAGTAAGAGAAGGCATTGCCAAGGTGCTTACAGACAATCTTTTATTTGGTGACGATATCGGGGAATTTGCCAGTAATCAGGCATTGCTGGATCTTCCTAAATGGATGGTTGATGGATATGTGTCTTATGCAGGCCAGACATGGAGTACAGAAAAAGATGATGAACTTAAAAGTGCCATGTTAAGTGGCAGGTACAATTCCTTTTATCAGTTTGCATTTGAAAAACCAGTACTTGCAGGTCATGCTTTCTGGAATTATATAGGTGAAAAGTACCGTAAAGAAAACATAACTTATCTGCTTTACCTGGCAAGAATGTATAAGAATATCAATAATGCCTGTCTTCGAATTTGCAAGAAAAAATTCCAGGAAGTATTAAATGATTTCATGCAATTTCAACAGGACCGTTATATAAAGGATATTCGTCAACGCAGAAACCAATTAAAGGGGCAACTTACTGTTACGGAAGAAATTGGAAAAAGAGATTATTTCCGATTTCAGGCAAACCCTAATCCTAGAAGCAACACCTATTCTGTGCTTGAATTTAAAAAGGGAATCTACAGCGTAAAGTTGATGGAGAATTTTTATGATGCAAAAGTGTTGCTGAAAAGTGGTGTTTTAACAAATGGTCAGGAAGTAAATCCTAATTACCCTATCATGGCTTGGGATGGGAAAGGTACCCGTCTTTTGGTTATTTACTGGGAAAAAGGTAAGATCAATATGTTTGTTTATGACTTAATTGCACGTTATAAAAGATTCAAACAAACCATTGATGGATTTGATCAGATTCTGGATGCAAGTTTTATGCTGGATGCCAATACATTGGTTTTAAGTGCTGTAAAAAACGGACATGCGGATATTTATACTTATAAAATAGAAGAGCAGAAAGCCACTCAAATTACCAATGATATTTATGACGATTTAGATCCTACAATTGTATCTTTCCCTAACAGGGTAGGAATCATATTCGCCTCTAACAGACCAGGTAACAACGCTCCCAATAAAGATACCGTGCTTCCCAGCCGTTATCCTTTCAATATTTACATGGTTGATATTTTGAATACCAGCAATGAAAAGCAAATTTCTCAGTTAACTAATGTGAAATTGGGAAATGCTCGTTATCCAATGCAATACAATACGAATCATTTTACATTTGTTTCAGATGAGAATGGTATTGCCAATCGATGGGCTGGTTTCTTCTCTACTCAGCGTAATGGATTAGATACCTTGTATTATATTGGAGAAGAAATTTTGCGTAATCCAGCACCAAAGGAATTTGATTCTACATTAACGGCCTGGCAAAAGCAGGAACCAGACAGTGTAAGTTATTTCCAGGTGTATAAAGATTCTACCTATACTTTCCCGATTACCAATTATCAAAGTTCATTACTCGAAACAAGAATTGCAGGAAACAATGGACAAGTAAGTGAAGTAAGAAGAGAGGGTGATTTTAAATTTGTTTACAAACTGAAAGTAGATGAACAGACTTTAGCAAGAAGGAATGTTACCGCCAGGAATACTGAATACATAAAGAAAATACTGGACGAGAAAAAACTTTCAGAAGGTAAAGCTATTCAATACAACAATAATAAACCAGCCAATGATACGACTAAAAAAGTAGTTGTTTTTCAGAATGAATTTGCCGATGAGTTGCCTGATACAACTGTGAAGATGAATACAGTTTTAACTCCTCAGCAAAGGCAATCTAGCCTTACAAGGTCTAAATTGTTTGATTATCGGTTGAAGTTTAGTTCAGATTATTTGCTCGGCGGTTTTTCTAATAATGTTTTAATTAATCGCTATCAACCTTATGCTGGGGGTGCTGGTCCTATTCGTTTAAACAACGGTAATGACTTCAATTTTACCTTCCGTGTTGGTGTAAGCGATTTGATGGAAGATGTGAAATTTGTTGCCGGAATGCGTTTTGGAACCAGCCTTGCAGATAAAGACCTTTTACTCTCCTTTCAAAACAATCGCAGAAAACTGGACTGGGGGCTTACTTATTACAGAAGTAATATTACCAACTTCTACAATACCCAGTTTAATAATATGTTGTACACCAATTTGTATCAGGGTAATATAACCTACCCGATTAATGAGGTAAAAAGCATTAGAGCAACAATAGGTGTGCGCTCCGACAGAGGAGTATTAAAGTCATTTGATAATGTAGCTGGTCAGCCCAATCCCAATGCGCTGGCATATAGAGATACGGTTTCAAAATATGTTTTATCCAGACTCGAGTTTGTGCATGACAATACCATCAATCCAACACAAAATATCTGGAACGGACTTCGTTATAAAGTATACATGGATATAAATATGCCTACCCAGAAAACAGCTTTGAATAATGGGAAAGCAACCATGAATTTTGGTTTTGATGGAAGATACTATCATAAAATTTATCGCAACTTTATCTGGGCAGGTAGAGTAGCTGCAGACTTCTCTTGGGGAAGTCAGAAATTAATTTATTACCTGGGTGGGGTTGACGGATGGATAGGACCTAAATTTAATAACGGGAATCAACCTGCTGCTGATCAGAGCTATGCATTTCAGTCTCTCGCGGTAAACATGCGTGGATACAGTCAAAATATTGCAAATGGTAACAATGCTTTTGTTATCAACAGTGAATTCCGTCTGCCTTTGTTTTCAACGCTTTTTGACAGACCGGTTAACAATGCATTCCTGCGTAATTTCCAGTTGGTACAGTTTGTTGATCTTGGGTCTGCTTGGAATGGTAAATACAATGGCATTAAGCGTCCCGGAGAAGTTATCACCAATAACCAAACGCCGGTTGTGGTAAGAATTGATGCAGGCGGTCTTGGACCTTTTGCAGGTGGATACGGATTTGGAGTAAGAAGTACTTTGTTAGGCTACTTCATGAAGTTTGATGCTGGATGGCCAATGAAAGGAGTATTTAAAGGAGCCCCTGTTTATTATTTCGCACTGGGTTTTGACTTCTAAGCATAAATGATTTTAAAAAAGAGAAGCAGGTGAAGGAAAATCACCTGCTTTTTTATTGTGTTAAGTAATTAACAACCTAATTATTTTGCCTGATCAGCATATCCTTCCTGAGGGGCTTCAATATGATGTTCTCTTAATTTAACAGGTGCTGTTTTTCTTCTGGCTTTCATGTTTAATAATTCTACAATAAAGGAGAATGCCATTGCAAAATACACATAGTGCTTTAAGTGTAATTCATGTGCCTGTTCAGCATTCCAACCTTCTACCAATAAGACCATTCCAATCATTACCAGAAAGGATAAAGCCAGCATTTTAAGTGTTGGATGTTTGTGGATGAATGCAGAAATATTGGGACTGAATAAGAACATAATAATCATGGCTATGACTACAGCAGCAATCATAACCTCGAGGTGTTTGGCTGTACCTCCAGCAGTAATAATACTATCAAAGCTGAAGACCATGTCTATCATAATGATTTGAGCAATACCACTGGCAATGCCCAATTCTTTTGATTTTTTTCCAGCAAGTGCATCTTCCTCGCCCTCTAGTTTGTGGTGTATTTCCTTTACGGTTTTATATATCAGGAATAGTCCTCCAAACAACATTACCAAACTAGCCAGGTCAAAATCCTTTCCTGCTGCGCTGAATACAGGCTTGCCTTTTTGTGAAAGCAACCAGCTTAATCCAAACAACAGTATAGTTCTTGAAATTATGCCGGTAACCATCCAGATCAAGCGGGCTTTCTTGTGAAAAGCTTTAGGCATTCTGTTCATGATGATGCTCACGAAAATTACATTGTCAATACCAAGTACAACTTCGAGAATGGTAAGAATTAAAAAACTAATTAAGCTTTCCGTAGTGAATAATTGCTCCATGTATATGGTTATTTATTTTTTGATAAGTAAGTACAAATATTTTTTACAATGGATGGTCCTTCATAAACAAATCCAGTCCATACCTGAATCAAAGATGCCCCTGCTTTTAATTTTTCCATTGCATCTTCCCCGGTAAATATTCCACCGCTGGCTATAATTGGAATGGTTCCATTGGTTTGTTCTGAAAGGTAACGGACAATTTGTGTTGATTTTTCTTTGACAGGTTTGCCACTGAGTCCGCCCATGCCAATATCATTGCTCAACGCGGCAGATATAGCACTAAGATTGGTTCTGTCCAATGTTGTATTAGTTGCAACAAGGCCACTCAGCTGCATTTCCATGGATAAGTCTACAATGTCATCCAATTGTGGCTGTGTTAAATCGGGTGCAATTTTTAATAAGATGGGCTTTGGTACTTTTTCACCCGTATTTAGGGATTGTAGTTCTCCGAATATTTTGCGAAGCGCATCTTTTTCCTGAAGTTCCCTCAACCCAGGCGTATTAGGAGAGCTTACATTCACAACAAAATAGTCCACCTCATTGTGGAGCTCTTTAAAGCAAATGGTGTAGTCTTTCCATGCATCTTCGTTAGGCGTCACTTTGTTTTTACCAATATTTCCTCCAACTATTAGGTCACTGTTCTTTCCTCTACTATTCCAATTAACCAGTCTTTTTTTAATGGCTGCTACTCCTTCATTGTTAAACCCCATCCTGTTAATTAATGCCTGATCTGCAGGTAGTCTGAACAAGCGGGGTAGGTCGTTTCCAGCCTGTGCTTTCGGTGTTACTGTTCCAATTTCTACAAATCCAAATCCCAATGCCTCCAGTTCATGCAGATATGCAGCATTTTTATCGAATCCTGCCCCCAGGCCAACAGGGTTTTTGAATTGTATACCCATGACGGTTTTCTCCAGGTCTTTTCCCTTGTATTGAAAGGAGTTTCTGATTAAAGTATCTCCCAGGCCAAGAGAAGTGGCTATTTTAAGGCTATTCATTGAAAAATAGTGGACTTTTTCAGGAGGCGCCTTGAATAATAGATTTCTGATTAATGTATACAATCTTTAAGTTTTTGCGAAAATACCCCCAAAGGGTCATTTAAAATTTAGTTGCATAAACAACTTTTAAACCTTTTTCTTACATTTGATACTAATAAATTCAGTTTATGCAAGAAGCTTACATTGTAGCAGGTTACCGAACCGCAGTAACGAAAAGTAAGAAAGGTGGATTCCGATTTTTCAGACCTGATGATTTGGCTGTAGAAGTAATCAAGGGATTGGTTGCTTCCATTCCTCAGTTAGATGCCAAACTGGTGGATGATGTGATTGTGGGAAACGCAGTGCCTGAAGCAGAACAGGGTTTACAGTTTGGAAGAATTATTGCAGCAAAAGCACTGGGCATAGATGCTGCTGGAATTACCATCAACCGTTATTGTGCAAGTGGTTTGGAAAGTATTGCAACTGCTACTGCCAAAATTAGATCGGGCATGGCTGAATGCATTATTGCTGGTGGAACAGAAAGTATGAGTATGGTACCTACTGCAGGATGGAAAACCGTTCCTTCTTATGCCATTGCGAAAGATGAACCCGATTATTATCTAAGTATGGGTTTAACCGCTGAAGCAGTTGCCAAAGAGTTTAATGTATCGAGAGAAGACCAGGATGAGTTTGCTTATCAATCTCATATGAAGGCAAAACAGGCAATTGAGAATGGCTATTTTAAATCTGGTATTTTACCTATAACAGTTGAGGAAACCTATTTAAATGAAAAAGGTAAAAAAGCTATTCGTTCTTATGTGGTTGATACAGATGAGGGATTAAGAGCTGAAACTACTGTTGAAGGGCTGTCTAAACTGAAGCCGGCTTTTGCGGTTAACGGTTCAGTTACTGCGGGTAACTCTTCCCAAACCAGCGATGGTGCTGCATTTGCCATTGTAATGAGTGAAAGAATGATGAATTCTTTGGGGCTGAAACCCATTGGACGATTAGTGAATTGTGCTTCTGCCGGGGTACATCCCAGAATTATGGGTATCGGACCTGTTGCAGCGATTCCTAAAGTATTAAAGCAAGCTGGAATGAGCCTTGCTGATATTGATTTAATTGAACTGAATGAAGCATTTGCTTCTCAGTCATTGGCTGTCATCAGAGAATTAGGCCTGGATCCTTCCAGCGTTAATATAAACGGAGGCGCAATTGCTTTAGGCCATCCATTGGGCTGTACTGGTTGCAAATTAACCGTACAACTTTTGAATGATATGAAGCGATTGAATAAAAAATACGGAATGGTGACTGCTTGCGTAGGTGGTGGACAAGGGATTGCGGGAATCATAGAAAATTTATAATTCATGATTTTTTTCATTTTTTGTCTTGAAATTTAGTAGGAACTTCATGCTAAATCAGCAAATCATGAAAACCATTGTTTTACCTACCGATTTTTCAGCAACTGCAAGCAATGCAGCAGACTATGCAGTACATTTTGCAAAGCAGGTAAATGCAGAACGAATCATTCTGCTGCATGCATACGAAATACCTGTTGCCATAGATCCCATGATGCCTGGCATTCAAATTCCGGAAGTAGATGGATTCAGAGAAACGGCAGAAAACAGACTGATGCAGTTCAGGGCTGATTTATTGGTAAAATATACAGACAGTCATTTAATTTTTGACACATTGGCTGTTTATGGTTCTATTCTTTCCGCTTTGGAAGACCTTCAGGAAAACAATCCAATTGAATTAGTAGTGATGGGTGTAACCGGTGGCGGTGCATTGGAAGAAACTTTGATAGGTAGCAATACTGTTCATGTAGCAGAAAACACCAATGTTCCATTGATTATTGTTCCTGCCAATACCGTTTTCAAGCCGGTTAAAAAACTCATGTTTGCTTGTGATTTTAATGATGCAGAAAAGTATATTCCTGTTCATCAGATAGCAGCATTTCAGCAATTAACTGGTGCGGGCTTGGCGGTTTTCAACATTGAAGGGGAACCTACTGAATTCGAGGAAACATTCCCGGGGACAGTAATGGGTGAAAGTTTTGCTGTACACACAGTAATGGATCAACTGAATCCAACCTACCATTATTCTCATGCAAAAAATTTTCTGGATGGTGTGAATCAGTTTGTTGATGAACAGGGAGTTGACCTGGTGATTACTGTACCTAAGGAGCACAATTTCTTCTCGAGAATTTTTTCATCGAGTCATACCAAAAAACTTGCTTTTCACAGCCACGTGCCGGTTTTGGTTTTAAGCAAACAGGACTAAAGCCATTTAATTTTAACTCAGATATTTACCTACGATTGGCATTCTTCGTCCTACACCAAATGCTTTGGGTGAAATACGAATAATGGGGCAAAACTGGTTGCGTTTATATTCATTGTTGTTAACCATTTTAATGGTTCGGTCAACCAATGCAGTGTCAAATCCAAGTGCTTTAATATTTGCGGGGCTCTGACGTTTTTCAATGTACTGGTATAATAATTTATCCAGCACTTCATAGTCTGGTAAGCTGTCGCTGTCTTTTTGGTTGGGTCTCAGTTCTGCACTTGGGGCTTTATCAATAATATTTACCGGTATGATTTCCTTATTACGATTGATGTATTTAGCTAGTGCATACACTTGCAGTTTGTAGCAATCACCCAATACGCCAAGACCCCCTGCCATGTCTCCATAGAGTGTACCATAGCCTGTAGCTAGTTCACTTTTATTGGATGTATTCAACAATACATAGCCGAATTTATTGGCAATTGCCATTAATAAATTACCCCTGCTTCTGCTTTGAATGTTTTCTTCGGCCAGTGAAAAAGGCAGGCCATTGAAAAGTGGATCCAGTGTTTGTAAAAAGGATTGGTAAACAGTATCAATCTTTATAATATCATATGGATTATTCAGATTTTTGCTGAGCATTACTGCATCGTTTACAGAATGTTCGGTAGAATATGGTGAGGGCATTAATATGGCCCTTACATTTTCAGCACCCAGTGCATCGCAGGCAATGGCAAGTGTTACCGCTGAATCAATCCCTCCGGAAGAGCCTAGTATGGCTTTGGTAAATCCCATTTTATTGAAATAGTCTCTGATGCCAGAGACCAATGCACAGTATACTTGCTCTATATTTAATTCAGCTTCTAGTTTGGCAGGATTTAATTCTTTTTCAGGAATACGGCTGGCGGGTTCCAAGACAGGTCCGTTGATGCTACCGTTGTCGTTTAACTCAACATAATCTAATGCTTCCTCAAACATCGGAAACGCTTTCATTAAATTGGCTTCTTTATCAAAAACCAGCGAAGCACCGTCAAATACAATTTCCGTTTGACTGCCAACTGCGTTGCAGTAAAAAAGTGGAATCTTGTATTTCTGCACATTGGCTTTAATAACCGCCTTCCTGTCTTCATCGTGGGTGTAGTCAAAAGGAGAGGCGCTTAAATTCAACATGATATCCGGATTGAATTTCATTAATTCATCCATTGGGCAAATTCTATATAATGGATTATCTCCCAAATTCCAGATGTCTTCGCAAATGGTTACTGCGAGTTTTTTGCCTTTAAAAGGAATGATATTCCATTCGTAGGCAGGCTCAAAGTAACGATACTCATCAAAAACATCGTAAGTAGGTAATAGCGTTTTGTGTACAATAGCTTTTACTTCTTTTTCGTATAAAAAGTAAGCCGCATTAAATAGGTCTTTGCCTCGCTGATGATTGTTTTTAACCGGACTTCCAATCAGAACGCCTATTGTGTCTGCGTGTTCCTTGATGATATTTACCGCTTCCGTGCATTTTTCAATGAAATCTTCAAACTCAACAAAATCTCTTGCAGGGTATCCGCAAACGGTCATCTCACTGAATAGAATCAAATCGCCGCCTGCAGCTTTGGCTACTTTAATTGCTTCGATTATTTTTTCTGTGTTGTGTGCAAAATTGCCAATATGATAATTTTGTTGGGCTATGAATATTTTCATGCTGCAAATTTCATCAATTTAACAATAGGATGGCAATCCTTTCCGTTAATTCGCATATGAAAAGATTTTTCCTGTTATCTGGACTAGCCCTAGGTTTGCTCTCCTGTAACAACCAGGAAGCCACTCCGGATGTATCTCATATTAAATTAGCTGTTGAAGTTCAACATTTCGAAGATGATTTTTTTGCCATGGATACCACACAGCTGGAAGTTTCTATTCAGGCTCTGAATCAAAAATATCCAGGATTTACAACTGATTTTCTTTCCAATATCCTCGAACTGATGCCACAAAGAGAAGCAGCAGATCTCAAGGGTTTTTATAAGGCGTATCAACCGTTGTACAAATCCAGTGCTGCTATCTTTAAAAAACAAAATGAAGAAGTCAGCAATATTAAAAATGGATTACAGCTGGTGAAATATTATTTTCCACAGTATGTTCTGCCCAAAAAACTCATCACATTTGTGGGGCCTGTTAACAGTTTTGCTTCTATTATAACGGAAGATGCCATTGCCATAGGATTACAATTGTTCATGGGCAAAGACCATCCGCTTTATACCAGCGAACAGGGACAAATATTATACCCGGCTTATATTACAAGAAGATTTGAGCCGGAGTATATTCCGGTAAGTGCTATGAATGCGATTGTGATGGATTTGTACCCTGGTCAGTATTTTGGAAAACCATTGATTGTTCAAATGGTGGAATCAGGAAAACGAATCTATTTGGCTGATCATTTACTTCCATCAACAGCAGACTCTTTAATTATAGGGTATCAGCAAAAACAGCTGGACGCCTGCTATTCCAATGAGAAAAATATTTGGGCTTTTTTTGTTCAAAATGACATGTTGTATAAAACCGATCCGCAACTGATTCGGGAATACGTGACAGATGGACCCTTTACCAATGCGCTTGGAAAAGATTCTCCCGGAAATATTGGTCAGTTTGTGGGTTGGCAGATTGTAAAAAAGTGGGCTGCAAAGAATAAAGGGATTAGCATGGATTCGCTCATGAAAAAAGACCCTATTAAACTATTTGAAGAATCCAGATACAAGCCAGGTTAGCCTGCTATTGCTGAGGGTTAATTCATTTTAGATGGTGCTACTAAATCAAAAGCTGGAATAGGCACTTTAAATGTTTCCTGCGAATATTGATTAATAAGGGTATATGTTCCCTGCATTTTCCCCATTTCAGTTTTTAAATTACAGCCGCTTACGTAGGTATATTGCTCCCCGGGAGCTAGTATCGGTTGTACTCCCACAACCCCTTCTCCTTCTACTTCCCTGTGTTCTGCGTTGCTGTCGAAAATAAACCAATGTCTTCTGAGTAATTGTACCGAAAATTTATTGTGATTCTCTATGGTAATTCGGTAGGCAAACATGAATTCCCCTTTCAGTGGATTACTGTAATCGGACTGATAGAAAACTTCTACTGTGATTTCAATTCCCGCTGAAATTTTAGAAACCATAGATATTGTTATTGATCATTGTAAATGTAGGTAAATTAACATTCTATATGGTCTATTTTAAGAAATTAACCTGTGAATAATTGCTTAAAATCATTGATTCGGCTGTACTTTTGCACCACAAAAATTAACGATTATGACAAAAATTGCTGTAGCTAAAGGAGATGGAATTGGTCCAGAAATTATGGACGCTGTTTTGTCCATTTTTAATGCCGCCAATGTACCCCTTGAATATCAGGTAGTTGAAATGGGAAAATGGGTGTTCGACAAAGGCTACAGCAACGGGATGACTCCGGAAGCGCAGCAAACCATTGAGTCATTGGGTATATTATTTAAAGGGCCTATGGAAACACCAAAAGGCAAGGGAGTGAAAAGTGTGAATGTAACTGCCCGCAAAACATGGAATACTTACGCAAACAAAAGAACATTCCAGACACTACATGGCGTAGATACTGTTTTTAGTAAAGCCGGAGTGCCTATTGATATAACGATTGTAAGGGAAAATATTGAAGATACTTATGGTGGTATTGAGCATATGCTTACGAACGACGTTGCATTGAGCAGACGATTCATTACACGTCCAGGTAGTGCTCAGGTAATCCGTTATGCATTTGAAATGGCTAAGAAGAAAGGGTGCAGAAGAATTACCTGCGGACATAAAGCCAATATCATGAAACTTACTGACGGTTTATTCCTTGAAGTATTTTATGAAATTGCCAAGGAATATCCGGAACTAAAAGCGGATGATGTAATTGTTGATGATTTATGTATGAAGCTGGTTAGCCGCCCTGATTTATTTGATGTGGTGGTACTAACTAACTTACAGGGTGATATTGTAAGCGATCTTTGCGCTGGTTTGGTAGGCGGGCTAGGATTTGCTCCTTCTGCTAATATTGGGGATCATATTTCCATATTTGAAGCAGTGCATGGTACTGCACCAGATATAGCTGGTAAGAATATTGCGAATCCAACAGCTTTGTTGTTAAGTGGGTTTGGCATGCTTCGTCACCTCGGATTGATGCAGTCCGCAGCAATGATTGAGAATGCTCTCTTGTACACCCTAGAATCTGGTCAGCATACAGGTGACTTTGGTGATAAGAACACAACTGCATTAAATACCACTGAATTTGCCAATGCCATTATTGCCAACTTTGGTAAGCAACCTGCTCACAATCCAAAACCGCTATTGAATGATGCGGCCATCACCCCAACTGTTTTCAAACTAGAGCACAACCCTATGTTGGAATCCAAGGAGGAAATGAATGAATTTATTGTTGGAGTAGATATGTTCATAGAAAGCAATGAACAGCCTACTATAGTAGCAGATAAATGTTTACAGCATACCCTTGATTTATTTAAACTGGTAACTATCAGTAACCGTGGTACCCAGGTATGGCCTAAAGGTTCGGTGTTCACCAACCTGGTAAACCAATACCGTTGTCGTTTTGAGAGTGTGGGTGACCAACCACTGACCCAGACCGATATCGTTGAACTATACAAGCGCCTTACTGCTGATTTTAAAGTATGTTCAACAGAAATTTTGAATATGTGGGGCGATAAAAAAGCCTACAGTCTGGCACAGGGGCAGTAATTGAGTTGATTTTTAACGTAATTTCACGGCTCATTTAAAGCAGATACGAACAATGGCTGAAGTGATATTAATGCCCCGATTGAGTGATACCATGACTGAAGGGGTAATTGCCGCATGGCATAAAAACGTGGGAGACACAGTTAAAAAAGGTGATCTTCTGGCAGAAATTGAGACAGATAAGGCTACAATGGAGCTGGAAAGCTACCAGGACGGTGTCTTATTGCATATAGGTACTCCCAATAGCGGAAAGCTACAAGTAAACGATTTACTTGCCATTTTTGGTAAGCAAGGAGAAGATATTAGTGAATTGATTAAAATTCACGGGAGCAACGGAGCTGCTTCAGCGGCAACTGCAACTCCTGTAGCAACTGAGGCACCTGCTTCAGCAGCTGCACCAGCGCCAACAGCAAGTAGTGCTCCAACAGTGGATATTGCTGCAATGGAAGAAGTAGTATTAATGCCTCGTTTGAGCGATACCATGACGGAAGGCGTTATTGCTTCCTGGCAAAAAAATGTGGGTGATGTAGTAAAAAAAGGAGACGTACTTGCAGACATTGAGACTGATAAAGCCACAATGGAACTGGAAAGCTATAAAGATGGTATTTTGTTGTACCAGGGAGCTCAACCAGGAGAGAAAATTTTAGTAAACGAATTACTTTGTATTATAGGTAAGGATGGATTGGATGTGGCGGGAATTGTAGCAGCTGTTAAAGCAGGATCTGGTTCTACCGCTTCTGTGGCAGCACCGGCTACAGCAGCTCCTACACCAGCACAGGCAACACCAGCCTCTGTGGCAGCACCAGTGTCTGAACCAGCTGTAGTGAATACAGGTAGAATTTTTGCTTCTCCTTTGGCCAAAAGAATTGCAGCGGAAAAAGGAATTGATCTTAAATATGTGAAAGGGTCAGGTGACAATGGAAGAATTACTAAAATAGATATTGATCAGTATACGCCTGCTACGGCTGTTGCTGCATCTGCACCTGCTGCAAAATCTGCAGCGCCTGCAATCAGCAATGCAGTTGTTGGACAAGTAAGCTTTACCGATGTTCCTGTTTCACAAATGCGTAAAGTAATTGCCAAGCGTTTGAGTGAAAGCTTGTTTACTGCACCGCATTTTTACTTAACCATGCAAATTGACATGGATGCAGCCATTGCAGCAAGAACTAAAATCAATGAAGTAGCAACAGTAAAAGTCAGCTTTAACGATTTAGTGGTGAAGGCAACAGCTATGGCTTTGAAAAAGCATCCAAAAATCAATAGTAGCTGGATGGGCGACTTTATCCGTTACAATGATCATATTAATATTGGCGTAGCAGTAGCAGTAGATGAAGGCTTATTGGTTCCGGTTGTAAGATTTGCAGACAGTAAATCTTTATCACAGATTGGTGCCGAAGTAAAAGATTTTGCTCAAAGAGCAAAAGACAAAAAATTACAACCATCAGACTGGGAGGGAAGTACTTTCACTATTTCTAATTTGGGCATGTTCGGAATTGATCAGTTTACTGCAATCATTAATCCTCCGGATGCATGTATATTAGCAGTGGGTGGTATCTCTCAGGAACCTGTAGTAAAGAACGGTCAGGTTGTTCCGGGAAATATCATGAAGCTCACATTAAGTTGTGACCACAGAGTTGTAGATGGAGCAACAGGCGCTGCTTTCTTGCAAACTTTGAAGCAATTGTTGGAAGAGCCGGTAAGAATGTTGGTATAAATTAATTCCATTACATTGGGCGTGTTGATATACAAAAACAAGACATTATGACCCGTCCTAAATAACCGATACGGTTATTAAAGTATAAAAGTAGTTTATTCAAAGGTAGCAGGAGCGTTCCTGCTACCTTTTTTGTTTTTATAGGTTTTAATAGGA
>Ga0208492_1000038_pt1 | contig 147394 bp, 123 predicted proteins | sample Subbioar_CSW14AB_FD_184820 | JGI IMG/M metagenome (GOLD analysis project Ga0208492, IMG submission 184820) | Serpentinite rock and fluid subsurface biosphere microbial communities from McLaughlin Reserve, California, USA - CR12Mar_CSW14AB (SPAdes) | ecosystem: Environmental > Terrestrial >...
GATCCCGGTCGTCAGCGCCCCCATCGCCGCCGCGCACTACCGGTGGCGTGCGTTGCCGTTCCGCACGCCGACCCCGTTCAACGCGCGCGATCTCGTGCGGCTCGCGCGCGCGTCGTCGGAGCGGCTGTTCGCGATGGTGGCTCTCACCCGGGCAGCGGCGCACGACCTCCAGATCGTCGGCATCGCGCGCGAGGGCTTCCGCCACGACGAACACGCTGTGCTGAAGCTCATCGCGCCGTCGCCGGGGACGCTCGAAGTGTGGTCGGGTGGCGAGCGCGCGATCGAATACCGGCGCGGTCTCGTGCGCACGCCGCCGGAGAACGTGCTCCTCGCCACCGGTCCGGTGCGGCGCGCGCTCGAGTCGTTCGCGCGCGATCAGTGCGCCCCGCGAAGGTTTCTCTCGTCCGTCTCGGAGCTCGTCCGCGCGATGGCGGCGCACGGGTACGGCGGGATCTTGATCGTGAGCTCCGAGGCGTCGCCGACGCTCTCGGCCGAGGCAGGCTATGTCACCGAGTCCGACGTCCCGATCTGCGCGCTCCTCGAGCAGCTCGAGCGAGAGGATGTCATCGTCGCAGAACGACATTCGTGGCTCGGTGCCGCGCCGGCGAACGACGCCGCACAGGTCGTGCGCGACGCGGTGGAGGGCGAGATCGAGCGCACCATCGAGGAGGTCGGGCGGCTGACCGCGCTCGACGGCGCAACGATCCTCGATCGTGGCCTGGGCGTGCGCGGGTTCGGGGTCGTGTTGCCCGTCGCACCACGAGTGCCGATCGTCGAGGCGCTCGACGCCGAGGCCGCACGACGCGCCGACTTCCCGCTGGAGCGTCGCGGTGCGAGGCATCGCGCGGCGGCGTCGTACGCTTCGATGCACCCGGGGAGCGTGGTGTTCGTCGCCTCCGTCGACGGAGGGCTCGCGTGCATGCTGCGCGAGTCGCCGCGATCGCAGGTCCTCGTCTGGCGGTTCGCCGCGCAGACGGTCGGAGCGCGCTGAACCCACGAGGGGCTCCATTCGTGCCGCGCGCGAATGTGCTAGAGGCCTCGACCTCCATGCGCTCCACTCTCGCCAGCTTCGTTTGCTTGTTCATGCTCGGCGCCTGCAGCAACGCCCCTGACAAGGCGCCCGCCGCGCCCGGGTGCGGTGATGACGCCGCGGTCGCGACCGACACCGGCTCGCCGATCGACACCGGCGTCGTCACCGATGCCGCCGACGCGTCGAGCACGAGCCCGGCGCCCGAGGCGCTCACGTGGTCGGTCGAGTTCCCGACCGGCGGCAAACTCGGAGAGATCCCCGCGATCACGTTCCGCGGCGCGTTCGGGCTCGTGCCCGCGCCGACCGAGGTGACCGACACGGCGGGCACGAGCGTGGCGCTCACGATCTCGCCGTTCGAGGGCTACGGCGGCGACACGAAGGACGCGACGGCGCTCGCGAGTTGGTACGCGCGGGTCCTCGCGTGGACGCCCTGTGACGGCTGCGACGCCACCCGCGAGTGGATCAAGGTGAGCGCCGAGCTCGTGCGACCGGCCGTCGTGTCGGCGCAGACGAAGGACGGCGAGTGGCTCGCGCGGTGGACGATGGCCGACGCGTGGCCTTCGGACTACTTTGGCGGCAAGCGTAAGGACGGCGGGTTCGAGGTCGCGTCGCTGAGCCTCGCCGGCGCGCCGACGACGTTCGAGATCAACCCGAACAACCCGTGGCTCGCGCGAGCGTTGAAGTCCGCGGGGATCGCGCCGACCAAGCTGCCCGACGCGGCGATCGGGTTCGGCAAGGCGCCCGACTTCGCGACCGCGGCGCTCGCGCGACCGTTCCTCGGCGTCGACGGGCTCGTCTCCGGGCTCTCACGGTTCGCGACGAGCACGCCCCTGTACTCGGACTCCGGCGCGTCGGGCGAGAGCCCGCTCTTCGAGCCGACCGATCGTCGCATCCTGCCGCCGACGATCGAGATCCGCGAGGGCGCGACCGTGTTGCTCCGCGCTGTCGGTATCAAGCGCGAGATCGAGACCATGGAGTGGCGGAGCAGCGACAGCTCGATCACGCGCAAGCGCCCGGGAAGGACGAAGTACAAGAACATCGTCATGCGTCGCGCCGACGTCGTCGATCCGTCGGCGATCTCCTGGCTGGACTCGAACCTCTCCGGCAAGGGGTTGCGCAAATCGGGCTCGGTGATCCTCACGGATCGCATGGGCGACGAGGTGCTGCGCGTCACCGCGGTGAACGCGGCGCTCGTGCCGATGAGCGCGGTGCCGGCGACCGTCGGCCCGACCGACTGGATCGTGCCCGAGGCCTCGGCGCGGTGGCAGCGCCAGGGCATCGGCCACACGATCGTGGTGAAGCTCGTCGCCGACGCGATCGAGACGAAGTAGGTTCGAATCGCGCTGCGTCGAGCAGGCGTTCGACGGACTCGCGGTCGGGCCCTACGATCGCGCCATGTCGCTGCCTCCCGGACCGACCACGGCGCCGGCCCTCCAAATGGCGCGCTGGATCCGCGCGCCCATTCCCTTCATGCACGACTGCGCGCGCAAGTACGGCGACACGTTCACGCTGCGCTTTCCGCGGATGCCGCCGTTGGTTCTCTTCTCCGATCCGGCGGCGATCAAAGACATCTTCACCACCGATCCCGACGACGCACACGCAGGAGAGGCGAACCTCATCCTGCGGAGCATCCTCGGGGAGAACTCGCTCCTGCTCCTCGACGGCAAACGCCACCTCCGCGAGCGGAAGATGATGATGCCGCCGTTCCACGGGGAGCGGATGCGCGAGTACGGCGAGGCGATGCGCGAGGCGACGGTGCGGCGCATCGAGGCGTGGCCGCGCGGAAAGCCGTTCGCCATCCACGGCGAGATGCAGGCGGTGACCCTCGAGGTGATCCTCAAGACCGTCTTCGGCCTCGAGGGAGCCGAGATGGCTCGGATGCGAACCATCCTCACGCGCTTCGTCGATCTCGGGACCTCGCCGCTCGGCACGCTCCTCTTGCTCCTGCTTCCCCCCGACATGACGGAGAAGCTCCTCGTCACCGACTCGATCGACATCCGAGGTCGCCACGTCGACGTCTCGCGTCTGCTCCCGTGGACGCCGTTGGTGCGCGCCGGTCGCGACGTCGACGAGAGCCTGTACGCCGAGCTGAGGCGGCGTCGCTCGAGCACCGAGACCGCGCAGCGGAACGACGTCCTCTCGATGCTCCTCTCCGCGCGCGACGAGCAGGGGAACCCGATGTCGGACGAGGAGTTGCGCGACGAGATGATGACGCTGCTCCTCGCGGGGCACGAGACCACCGCGACGACCCTCGCGTGGACGGTGCACTTCATCTCCAGGCACCCCGACGTGCACGCCAAGATCGTCGCGGAGATCGAGCGCGTGCGTGGCGACCGTCCGCTCGAGGTCGACGACGTCGGCAAGCTCGAGTTCCTCGACGCGACGATCAAGGAGTCGATGCGGCTCATGCCGATCATCTCGCTCGTGGGTCGACGCTTGAAGAAGCCACTCCACATCGGCGCGTACGACCTCGACACCGGCGTGGGCGCCGTCGGATGCATCCACCTCACCCACCAGAACCCCGCGGTGTGGAGCGACCCGCAGCGCTTCGATCCGCAGCGATTCGTCGGCCTCAAGCCGTCGGCCTACGAGTGGTTCCCGTTCGGCGGTGGGACCAGGCGCTGCATCGGGATGGCATTCGCGATGTACGAGATGCGCATCGTCCTCGCCGAGATCTTCGCACGCACGAGGCTCCGCGCGGTCGACGCAGGGGAGGTCGTTCCGGTGCGCCGCGGAATCACGCTCGCGCCCAAGGGCGGCGTCCGTGTGATCGCGGAGTAAGTCTGGCCATGCTCCCGCGCGCACTTGACCGCTCGCTCCGACTCGCCTCCACTCGGCGGCGAATCATGCAGGCCGCAGCGCCGCCGCGAGCATTGTGGGGAAACGATCCACTCGCGGAGCGCGAAGAGCTCCTGCGTGAAGCCGAGCGCATCGCCCACGTCGGCAGCTGGGCGTGGGACATGCGCACCGGCAAGGTCGCGTGGTCCGACGAGCTGTACCGGATCCTCGGACAATCCCCGAGCGCAACCGAGGCGACGTTCGATCGCTTCATCGAAGCGATCCATCCCGACGACCGCTCGGCGGTGCACGCGCTCGCCATGCGCGCGTCGTCCGGCGATCTCGCGGCGCACGCGGACTATCGCGTATTGCGGCCGGATGGGACGGTGCGCGACGTCATCGGCATCGCGCAGATCTTCCGCGCGGCCGACGGCACCCCGCATCGCATGGTCGGCGTCGCGCTCGACGTCACCGAGCGCCGCCGCCTCGAGAGCGACCTCGCCCGAGCGCAGAAGCTCGAAGCGCTCGGGAGACTCGCCGGCGGCATCGCCCACGACTTCAACAACCTGTTGAGCATCATCCTCTTGAACGTCGACGTCGTTCGCCGCCGCGCTCGGGACCTCGGTCTCCCCGAGGACGCCCTCGCGAACGCGCATGCTGCCGCGGCCGAGGGCGCGCAGCTCACCAAACAGCTCCTCGCCTTCAGTCACCACTCGCCCGGCTATGCGATCGACGTCGACGTCAACGAGGCCGTGAACAACGCGATGATGCTGGTAGGAACGCTCCTCAGCGACAAGATCACCCCGCGCTTCCGCGCCAGCGAAGCGCCGGTGGTGGTTCGAGCCGATCCCTCGCAACTCCGGCAAATCGTCGTCAACCTCGCGATGAACGCGCGCGACGCGATGCCGGACGGCGGCGAGCTCTGCATCGAGACGAGCGTGGTCACCCGCATCGACGGAGATCGCGTCGCGCGTTCGTACGTTCGCCTCGACGTGCAGGACACCGGCATCGGCATGGACGAAGCGACGCGCTCGCGACTCTTCGAGCCGTTCTTCACCACCAAGGAGTCCGGCAAGGGAACGGGGCTCGGGCTCGCGACGGTGTTCGGCATCGTGTCGCAGAGAGGCGGCATGCTCGAAGTGCAGACCAGCCCCGGCCGCGGCAGCACGTTCTCCGCGTTTCTGCCGCGCCTCGACGAGTCTCAGAGCGGCTGATCACCCGATCGGCCACCTCGCCATCGTCGTTCCTGCGATGCGTTTGAACTCGAGGCGGAGCGTCTCGGCCACGGGTCGCGCGTCCGGGTCCCTGCGCAGGCACGCGGAGATCGCGGTCGCGAAGTCACGACGCGCAGGATCCTTCACCATCTTGCGCAACGAGTCCGGTCCGCCGTCGTGTCCGAGGTGCGTCTGCATCAACGCCGTAGCGTTCGCGCCGTCGAAGAGCTGACGGCCGGTCAACATCTCCCACGCGAGGCATCCGAACGCGTAGACGTCCGCGCTCATCGGCGTCGCTCGCCCCGATACGGTGTGACCCCACACCTCGGGCGCGGCGTACGGCGGCGTCGCGCACCACGGGCGGATCCGGCGGCCCGAGAGACCGAAGTCGACCAGCACCGGCTCGACGCCGCCGCGCAACACCACGTTCGACGGCTTGATGTCGAGGTGACCGATCCGACGCGCGTGCATCTCGATGAGACCTGACAACACCCCATCGAGGATCGAGAGCGCGCGCGGGACATCCATCCGACGCTGGGAGAGCAGGGTCTCGCAGTCGACGCCCTCGACGAGCTCCATCACCAGAATCGGCTTCGGCCTCGCCCGTGCGTCGAACGTGACGAAGCCGGCGAGGTTCGGGTGGTCGGGGAGCGCGAGGAGCGCGCCCGCCTCCTCGCGGAACAGGGCGAAGAACTCCGCTTCCGACACGCTTTGTGCCGCGACGGCATCGAACTGCGGCACCTTGAGGGCGAATCGCTGCGGGTTCGGCTCGTCGCGGTCTTCGGCGCGGCACACCTCGAACACGCAGGCCGTGCTGCCCGAACCGAGCGGTCGGATCAGGTGAAACCCACCGATGGTGCGACGGCTCGGCACCCACTCGGGGAGCGGCGCTTCGTTGGTTTTCGCCGGAGGCTGCGCGCTCGCACGCTCGACCGGGAGCGACGGCAACCTGCGCAGCGCGTGATCGAGCGTCGCCGACAGCGGCCCCGGCAGCGCGTGCGTGCTCCACTCGACGGTGAGACCAATCGTGCGCTCGAGGACCTCTCGCGCACCGGGTCGGCCGTCGACGACGGCTTCGATGGCAGGCCGAAGATCGCCCGGGATCGGCGTCAGCTCCACGTCGCCACCGAGGTGCCGCTCGGCGCGTGTCACCATTTGCGCGACCCGCGCGAGCGCGAGCTCCAGCGTCACGATCGGCGGCGGCGATTGGGTCGGGTCGACCATCGCGCGCAGAACGGCCGTGCGATCGACAAAATCGAGGGCGCCCGAGAGCCTGCCCAACGCCTGCCACAGATCGTCGAGGCGCGGTGAAGGGTTGTCCGGCAACGCCTCGGCGAGCGAGCGCAGCGCCGCGATCCTCGCCGCGGAAATCGACGTTGGCGTGAGCGTCGAGTTCTCGAGCAGCTCCTCGCAGCTGCGCACGAAGCTCGCAAAGAGGCGCAGGATCAACGCGAGCTCGGGGCGCTTCGTCGACGTCGCGGCGAGCGACTCGAGGTCCTCCGGCGCGTGAAGGCGCATCGCCGCGTGGAGCAGGAGCGCGGCCGCGTCCGCATTGCGGTCGTCGACCCGCTTCGAGTCGACGTTCTCGAGCAGCGCGATGAGCACGTCGAGCCGCGCGGGATCGACGTCGAGCGCCGTCATCAAGAGCGACATGACGTTGTTCTCTTCGTCCGTGATGACACCGTCTGCGTACGCCACGGCGGCCCCGAGCAGGAGCGCCGCCTCGGCGCGCACCGGATCGTGCGCGAGCGACCGCGAGAGGACCGCTAGCCGCGCGTCCCACCCATCGCGGGCGAGCGCTTCGTGGGCCTCGCGCATCATCGTGTCGACGTGCCGCGAGCGGAGACGCTCGTCGAGCTCTCGCAGCGCGCCGCGGATGACGTCGCGCTCCACGCTCGCGAGCGTGCCATCCGCAGCCATGACGAGGTACATCGCTTCGCAGAGCGGCCCGTATTCCTCGACCAGGGCGGCATCGAACGTGTCGCCCTCCATGCCTCGCGCAGGTCCGCCACCGCGTGCGCGGAGGCGCGCACGCAACGCAGCGACGGCGGCCGTCGGCAGGCGAATCACCTGACGAGCCTATCCCAAAAAAGCCCAACCTGCTCTCGGGGAGCAGGTCGGGGTTCGTTCGCGCGTGGTGGATCAGAGTGTCGACGAACGCGAGGTCCGAAGAGTTCGCCCGCCGCGCAACTGGAAAGGGGGTCCGGTCGACCTGCCTTCATGAGCACCATCGACCAGAAACAGAAGATCTCCCCGTTCCCGTCTCTGATGACGTCCGGGGCGCCCCCGTCCTCGTCGACCAGCTCGCAAAAGAAGCCTGCCGTCGACCACGAGTACTTGCCTCCGATGCCGGGCGGTCCCTCCGGGCTCGGCGCGCTCTTCGCGCCCAAACCGACGCCGCTCACCGGACCGTCGCCGTGAGCGCGTACCGCGATGGTACGAGCCCCGGCGAGGCGCGGAGCCTTCAGGTTCGCGCGAGCCCGCGGTGGCTCGGGCCCCTGTTGATGCTCATCACGCTCCTCCTCGGCGATCGGGTCGTCGTCGTTTCCGGCTCGCTCGTGCGCGGCCTGCTCGCGCGCGAAGCCGCACGGCTCGACGCGCAGCGGATCGCGTCCGGCGCTTGATCGTTTCGACGCGGGGCCAGGCGAGCCCGCGACGGGGTAGTCTCGCGGGGGATGGTCGGAGACGGAGAGAGCACGGACGAGGCTTCGCGGCGCGCGCCGGGTCTAGACGGGATCCGCGGCGTCGCGGTCGCCGCCATCACGCTCTACCACCTGCGATTAATCGACGGCGGCATCTTGGGCGTCACGGTGTTCTTCACGCTCAGCGGGTATCTCATCACCTCGATCCTGCTCGCGAGCGTTCGGAAGACATCGACGATAGACCTGAAGACCTTCTGGCTCCGTCGCGCGCGACGGCTGCTTCCTGCGCTGTTCCTCGTGCTCGTGGTCGTGCTCATCGCCGCGGCGATCGCGCGTCCGAGCAAGCTCGTGACCTACGCGCGCCAAGCGCTCTCGGCGACGTTCTACGTGGCGAACTGGGCGACGATCGCGAGCGGCGACAACTACTTCAATCGATTCAGCGGTCCGGGGCCCCTCGACCATCTGTGGTCGCTCGCGATCGAGGAGCAGTTCTACGCGATATGGCCGCTCCTCGTGCTCGGGCTCTTGGTCGCAGGTCGGCGCGTCCTGCGTCGACCGACGCGAAGGGAGGAAGTGCCGGCGTGCTACCTGCACGCCGGCCGACCGACCGTCGTGCTCATCGCGGTGACCGTGCTCCTCGCGGTCGCGTCGACCCTCTCGATGGCATGGCGGTACATGCCGGGCGCGATGAACAACACGCGCGCCTACGAGGGCACCGACACCCGCGCGGCGCCCATGCTCGTCGGAGCGTTCACCGCGATGCTCCTCCCCCTCGACGAAGTCCGGAAGGGCGGTCGTGGGCGCGGCGTTCTCGAGGTCGTCGGCGCAGCGGCCGCCATGGTCCTCTGGTGGGTGGTCGCGACGACCGACGAATACTCTGCCTTTCTCTATCGTGGCGCCGAGGCGGTGGCCGCCGTAGCGACTGCGGCGCTCCTCCTCGCGGCCGTGCACCCCACGACTTTCGTGGGGAGGGCGCTCGGCATCGGCCCGTTGCGGTGGCTCGGGGAGCGCTCGTACGGCGTCTACCTCTGGCACCTGCCGGTCGTCGCGTTCATGCCCGCGACGATGCTCTCGGGACACTCCTTCGCGCGCGGCGCGCTCCAAGCTGCCCTCATCGTCGGACTTGCCGCGCTCTCGTTCGAGCTCCTCGAAGATCCGATCCGTCGCGACGGTTTCATGGCCACGTTCGCGAAGGGCACGGGTAGGAAGCTCGGGCTTCGGTGGGCCGGGGCGATGGTCCTCGTCCCGCTCTCGACGGGCGCGCTGGCCGTGTGGCCGGTGGTGTCACCGCCGGCGAAGGACTTCGACGCGCTCACCGCCGAATTGACGGTCGACGCCCCTCCGAGCCCACAGCCCATCGAGCTGGCGGCGGCGACGGTGACTGCTCCTACTCCAAAGGAGGCTGCGCAGACTGCCTGCACGCAGGTGATCCACGTCGGCGACTCGACGTCGCTCAGCCTCGTGTCCAAGTCTTACATCCCGCTTCCGGAGGACCGGCTCGACGCGCGATACCGAGCGGTTGGCGTGGAGCTCTTCGTGCCCCAGATCTCGGGAGGACGAGCCATCGTCGAGAAGCTCAACGGTCATCCCAGCGCCTACGAGGTGGTCGCGGCGAAGATCGACACCGGGTACAAGGGCTGCTGGGTGTTCGCCATCGGAATGGGCGACAGCGCGACGATCTTCGGGAACGTCCCCGGTCTGTCGAAGCGCATCGACTGGATGATGAACGCGGCCCAGGGCAGGCCGGTCCTCTGGACCACCAACAAGACACTGTTGACCAAGGGCCCCTATCGCAACGACCACATGCAGAGCTGGAACCGCGCGCTCCTCCAAGCGTGCGAGCGTCACGACAACATGCGCGTCTACGACTGGGCGGCTGAAGTCCAAGACGACTGGTATCTGCTGGACCAGATCCACCCCAACGACGTCGGCGCCAACGAGCGCGCACGCCGCCTGGCCGCAGCCCTCGCAATCGCGTTCCCGAAGGACCGACCCAAGGCTCCCGACTGCTTGATCCGCACGACGCCGCTCCCCAGGTGACGCGTAGCGGCGTCCCGATCGCGTGGTGACTGTCACGCCGACGGGACGCAGTGCTCCGTGATTGCGCCAAAACTCTCGGACAAACTACCAAGTGCGGAACTTGCGTGGCGCGCGCGTGATGTTCCGGAAGCTTGCGTTCATCGCCGTCGTCGCGATTCTTCCCCGGGTCTCGGTCGCAGCGATCTCGACTCCGTTCGGCGGCGTCACACTGATCGAGGAGCCGGGTCGCAAGATGGCCATCGCCAACCTCTGCGCGCCCGGCGTCTCGATTCGCGCGACGAAGTACGGCGAGCGGAAGGGGACGCCGCAGGATTGGGCGGGCAAGGTCGGCGCCGAGATCGCGTCGAACTCCGACTTCTTCGAGTTCCCGGGCTGGTCGTGGGTGCAGGGGCGCGCCAAGGGCGGCGGTGAGAATTGGCCTGCAGGCGCGCAGTGGATCAGCGAACGCGACCGTTCGTATTGGGAGTTCGGGCCGTACTTCGCGCGCAACGTGGCGCCAGGCACCGTCGAGCCGACCGCGGCGGCGACCGACGTCTTCGGCGGGCACGACATCATCATCAGCGGCGGGAAGAAGGCGGGGCCGTGGAGCGGTGATTTCTACAACGGTCCGCACACCCGCACCGCGTTCGGGATCGACGCCGGTGGGACGACTGTCTATCTGATGGTCACCACCGCTGCGGTCGGCGTAGGGACCGTCGCCGACTGGATGATGGGTGACGCCGCGACCGCGGGCGCGCCGCCGATCGCGACCGCGACGAACCTCGACGGCGGTGGATCGTCGCAGTTCTACGTCAAAGGGCGTGGACAGATCATCAGCACGGGCCGCTTGGTGAACAATCACGTCGGCATCTTCGCCAAGGGCTCGGGCCCGGCGCCCAACTGTTCGAACCACCCGCCGCGCGGATACCTCGACTCGGCGACTTGCGACGTCATCAAGGGATGGGCCCAGGACGAAGACGCCGCGGCTGCGCCCATCGACGTGCACCTCTACTTCGACGGCGTGCCCGGCGGAACGCCCGCGGGCGCGTTCGCCGTGAGGGCCGATCGCAAGCGCGACGACCTCTGTGCCGCCATCGGCTCCTGCGAGCACGGCTTCGAGTCCGAGGTCCCGCTGTCGCTCCAGGACGGCAAGGAGCACAGCGTTCGCGCGTACGCGATGGACACGGGAAAGGGCAGCAACCCCGAGCTGCCGAGCGCGAAGACGTTCACCTGCATCGCCCGCATCCCCAAGGGCGTCCGACGTCACGTCGTCAGCCCGGACAGCCTCGCGAGCTGGCAGTTCCGCACCTTCCTCGATCTCGCTGCGATCGACGACGCGGCGTACGATGCGATCCCCAAAGGCAGCGATCTGCCCGCCGTGCGCGGCGCGATCATCCGCGCAGACGACGGCTCGCCCGAGGTCTGGATGATCGACGGGGCAACCCGGCGCCACGTAACGAGCCCTGCGGTCGCTCGCCGATGGCAGCTCGATCTCGCGAAGGTCGACACCTGGCCGGCGGCGAAGGTCGGCGCGTTGAGGCTCGGACCGGCGCTGCGCGGCGCGCCCTTTCTCGTGAAGGCGAGCGGCCCCGCCGTCGATCTCATCGACGACGATCCGAACGCCGTGGAGGAGGCCGACGCTTCGGTTACGGGCGTCGACGAGACCGGAATCGGCGCAGAACCCGGCGGGGGTTCGATCGATGCGCCGAGCGACGACCTTGCTGGCGCCTGCTCGTGCGATCTCTCCCGGCGAAGTCGCGTCGATCCCTCGTCTCTCGCGATCTTCGCGCTCCTCGGGCTCGCGCTCACCGCGCGCTTCCGAGCCGGCCGGTCCGGCATCGGCGCCTGTCGAGGGGCACCGATGCCGGAGACGTGTCGTGGTGACTACTTCATCGTCTTCACGAGGCCGAGGGTCCAGGTGGTGTTGGTGGCGGACGTTCCGGCGCTGCACGGGAGCGCGCTGCATTGCGATCCACCGGCCATCGACGTGCAGCACAGTCGATAGCAGGTGCCACCCTCGGTCGTCGTCGTGCACGGCGCGGTGGTGGGAGGAGGCGGCGGGGGTGCAGGCGGCACGCACGCGCGTTTCCTCGGGGCCCGGTTGCAGGTCATGTAGCCGCCCTTCGGTGAGGACTTGTCGGGCACACAGTCGCTGCATTCGATGTCGGGGATGGGATCGCCATCGTCGACCTTCGGGAGCTGGCCTTCGCCCTCTGCGAGAGGCGTATCGTCGTCTGCGGCCGGCGCCTGGCTGCTGCACGCCGCGTAGTTGGAGAGCCCCGCAAGGATGAACATTGCGGCTGCGGTGGAACGGATTTTCGGGTTCATGACAGGTTTCCTCGGAATGAATTCAGGGCTTGGGGGCGAGATCGCCGAACCGGGCGTTCCAGGCGGCGGTGGGGTACGCCTCGCTGAGCTTGACGAGGCCGGCCACGACGCTCGACTTGGCCTTGGCGCTCTTGGCGATACGCACGTCGATCTTGGCGCGCAGTGAGCGGAGCATCGTGTCGATCTGCGCCGGCGTGGACTTGGAGATCGTGGTCGTGACCGTCGCGAGCGACACTCCTCCGAGGATGGCGAGTGCGTCCGGCGCGCGGACCTCGTCGTCGTCGTCCTCTTCTTCAATCACGGCCGCCTTCGACATGACGGTCGTGAGGCTCGGGGGCACCGCCGAGCCCGCGACCGAGAACCGGTAGTCGTTCTTCAGCGCAGTCCCGGCAGCGGTCAGGCTGGCGTTCGACGCGCCGACGCGGATGGTCTTCCAGTTGACCGTGTACTTGCCGGTCCCCTTTTCGCTCCTCGTCGAGCCGGTGCGGCCGTCGATTCGCGGCAGGAGCGTGGCGAGGCTCCCCACGCCGCCAGTGTCCCAGACGGGATCGTCCTCCCAAGCCGTGGCGGCAAGCGGGATCCAGTCGCCGGGACGGAGCATGACGTCACCTGCGAGCAACCCATCGGCACCGGTCGCACCGCTGACCCATGTCGAAGACGAAGGCGTGTAGGTCGTGCTCGATTCGACGCATCCGTCGCAATCGAACAGCTTGAACCAGCTCTTCTTGGTGCTGTGGGTGCCCACCCAGAGTCGCCAGTCGCCGTCGTCGAAGGGGAACTCCCACTCGGCGTCGTCGTGAACTCGCACCGACGGGATGGCGAGCCTCCACTGCTCGACTCCCCAGTTGTCGGCAGAGGGATAGACCCACCCTGCGACGATTTGCTGGCCGAAGCTCGTGCCGCTGTAACCGGTGAGGTCGTAGGTCACGCGCAGGTACGTCAAACCGCCCTCGTCGACGGGGACGATCTTGGGCTGCGGCGCGCTGCCGCCGACGTAGGACGGGTTGCGTTGGACCGCGTAGTAGAGCGGCGCGGCCTTCGGGTTCGTCATTCCCAACTCTTGGGCGACCTTCTGCGGGCTCTTCGGGAGGTACACGTTGAACGTGAACGTTCGATTCAGCGGCGAGGGGCCGTGGATGCAGGGACCGAGATCGTTCGGCTGACCGAGCGAAGTGGGCTGGCAGACGTGGACGCCGCCGACGGTCGGGGCGTAGGTGATGTCGCCGCCGTTGGCGTTCACCCAGACGTCACTCACCACACCCGAGACCCAGGCGTTCGAGCCGACCGTCTCGCCAGCGACACCATCGCGGTCGAGATCGAGCTTGGCATCGGCGGGGAGCTGGATGACGCGGGGGCGGTGCACTGCGGAGAGCACCGGCGGATGGATCTCGGTGCGCGCATGGATGCCACCCTGCAAATGGCCGCAGTCGAGGATGTGATATCCGAACACCGAAATGCGGTCGCCTTCGTGCGGCCGGAACGGCTCGGGGTAGGAATCACGCTCCCACTCGACCTCGATCGAGTCCTTGTTGGTGTCGGCGTTGAGGAGATTGCGGTACGGCGCGTCGGGCTTCAGGTGGATGTTCCAGTCCTGCGACGAATGGTTGAGCGGGTTGTCGTTCTGGGCGATGTGCGAGCTGTGGACCGTGCCCTCCACCAACTTGTAGGAATTGGCGTTCGCGAAGTAGTCGGCGGTGATCCACTGCGGGCTCACGATGCCTCCCACGACATTGCCGCACATCGCGATCTCGTAGGGGAACCCGAAGGTCCGCGGGCTCGTTGCGCGCGCGCTCATGTTCGGGACGTCGGGTTGGACGTCGGGAGGGGTCGAGATCTCGGTCTGCGCGGTGATCGTCAGGTTGAAGACCTGGGGCCCGAGCTCGTACGCATCGATCCCCGTTCCGAACGTGCAGTTGGAGGGACAGACCGTGAGCCGTACCTGGTAGCTGCCAGCGCGGTCGAGCGTGAGGCTCCGACGGCTGGTCCCCGTGCCAGAGAGCGTCGCGGTGCTGCCAACCGGCTTCGAGGCGATCGACCAGACGGCGGTGGTGAGCCCCCCGGAGACCGCGTGTCCGTCCTTGTACAATCGGACGCTCGACGAGACGTCGACCGTGCGTCCGAGCAGCGGCATGCTCTCGAGCTTCAAGGAGCCCATGAAGTCGTAGGTGCTCGGCTCTGGCACGCCTCCGTCGAGCGGCGGCGCGGCATGGGCCTGACTCTCGCTGTTCGGCGAGGACAAGAGGACGAGGGTGAGCAGCGACGCCGGCGCAGCGATGCCGAGCGCGCGCCGAACGAAGCGGGCACGATTCATGGGACGATCCTCCCAGGGCGCGGCACCCGGGATTGGGCCGTTCGCTCCTGACCCCGCCCCTTACGCGGCCCCACCTCGGAATCTGACAAGCCCCAGAAGAACTTTTCTCGGGAGAGGCGCGCCAGCTCTCATGGCGGAATGGGAACGGGCGCGAGGCCCGCCGATTGGGCCTTGCAGGTCGTGACGACGTCGCCACATCCGCAGCTGTTCCCGCTGCCCTCGTCGATCGCGCCGAGAGAGCCCGGCAGGGTGCCGGAGCGGATGAGGACGCGGGGCTCGACGTCGAGATCGATCCCATTGCAGCGGAACGCCGTGCCGACCATCGCCAGATCGGCCGCAAACACGCTGATGCCGCTGCGCGCGCTCCCCGTGATGGACACGTTCGCCAGGGTGGCGCGCGCCGGCCAGATGCCTTCGCCGAGGCGCACCGTGGCGAGCGTGATTCCGTCGCCGAACTCGGCGGTCGTGGCGCTCGCACGCGTGTCCTCCACGCGGCTGTCTTCGAGGGTCAACACCGCACCGTTGACGACGATCCCGGCAAACGCGTTCCGACTCACGAGAGATCGACGTACCGTCAAGCTGGTGGCGGCGGCCTCCGTCGGCTCGAACTGCGCACCGACCCCGATCCCGAGCATCCCGTTCGCCAGGATCGCCGCGGTGTCTCGGACGATGACGCCCTCGAGCACGAGGCGGCCACCTATGAGCAGCGCTCCCGCATGGTGATTGCGTTCGAGCACCGAGTCGAGCACCGTCGCGCTGGCGTCGATCGTCACCTGCACACCAGGGCCACCGATCCCATCCGAGGTCCGCCCGCCGGTGTCGCGGATCACGGAGCGCTCGACGAGGAGCGTCGACCGTTTGACCCCGACGCCCTGAACCTCGTTGCCCGAGAGGAGGGAGCGCTTGATCGACACCGTCGACGGATCGCCCGTCTCGACCGCGGCTTGTGCGAACGCGCCGCCGCCGACTCCGCCTTCGCCTTCAGCGCGGTTGGCGAGGAGGACGCACCCGTCGAGGTCGACCGTGCTCCCGATGGCCAGCACGCCGAATGAGGCGTTACCCTCGATGACGGAGCCACGAACGCCGAAGACGCTCGGCGCGCGGGTGTCCGGGTCGATTTGCGCCACGAGTCCCTCGCCGCCTTTGGCGCCGGTGGCGAGCGCGGTGCCGCGCACGACGCTCGCTTCGACCTGCACCGTGGCGGCCGTCGCCACGAGACCGAACTTCTTCGCCCGCTCGATCAGGGAGCGACGCATCGTCAGACTGGCCTTGCTCGTCGTCGCTTGCACCACGACGCCCGCGTTGCCCACATCGTGGACCCACACCTGTTCCAACAACGCGCCGCTCGCGCCGAAGACCGCGACAGCCGGTGTCGCACTGGTGACCGCGACGCGGTGGAGCTCGCTGCGATCCTTGAGAATGATCGGCCAGGAATCAGGGAGCGAGGGCACTCCGCGCACCTCGACCATCGACGGACATCGTCCGAAGACCCGAACCCCTGGGGGAATCGACAGGTCTTCGACGTACGTTCCGGCGGCGATCGCGACCACGCTCCCGTCCTTGGCGGCGTTGAGAGCGCGGACGACCGTCGTGAATGGGTGCCCGCGGGTCCCGTCGTTCGCACCTCCCGTGTAGGCGCCATCGACGAACACGACCTCGGAAGCGGCGGGCAGCTCTCCGTAGGGATCGGTCCCGCACTCGGCAACCGGGTGACAGCCCCCCTCGCCCGGCACCGCGAGCTGACCTGCCGGACAGGGCTCGACCGGGAGCGTCGGCTCGCAGGTCGACGAAGCGTCGTCGTGGACGAACCCGGGCGCGCAGCCCCCGCGCGGCACGCCGACCTCCATCGGTGGCGTTTCGCGGTCGGCGTCGGGCTCGGTGCTGCTGCACGCGGCGAGCGCCCACGGGAGGAGCCAGAGGTAGCGTGTCATCCCTTCACCCCCAACCTTCGCGCCACGGTCGACCATTCGGGTCGACGCATTCGGTGGATCGATTCTACGCTGAGGCGTGCCGACCAAGGACGAACAGCTCGCCTCCAGTCGCGGAAACTTCCGCGGGAGCGGTGTGGTAGGCGCCTGGGCGTACTTCGAGGAGCGCTACGGGCGCGCGGCCGTTCACGGCGTCGTCACCGCGATCACCCCGGAGCTGCGTGCGTTGGTCGCGCCGAACTCGGCGAACCTCGGGTTTCTTCCGACGAAGCTCTACTCGTACCCGCTGGTCGGCGCGATCGTGCGCGCGATGATCAACGTCGTGCGACCGGCCGACGAGGACACGTTCATCCGCGAGCTGGCCCAGGCCGGAATGGATCGCACGCTCACGACCGTCAACCGGCTGATGCTCCACTACATGGTCACGCCGGAGAGATACGCCGCGCGTGCCCAGCAGATCTGGTCGCTCTATCACGACAGCGGCGTCGTCACGGTGCTGCCTTCGAAGTCGAACGAGTACCGCGTTCAGCTCTCCGACTGGCCGAGTCATGACGCGGTCGTCTGTCGGCTCTGCCTCGAGGCGCGTCGTCGCTCGCTCGAGTACATGGGCGCAGTGATCACCGAGGCGCGCCGCGAGAAGTGTCAGTCGTGGGGACACGACGTCTGCACGCACCTCTTTTCGTGGAGCAGCCTCGGCGGCAAGGTGCGCTGAGCAGGCCCCTTGCGCGAGCGCAGGGACGGTTCGTCCCGAGCTGCGAAGGCCACGAAATTGCCTCGCCCGTGCACGCGAGGTCGTGTGAGATTGGGCGATGCTCAGCATCGCCTCTTTCCGAAGCCGTGTCCTCGCAATGCTCATCGGAGCGTCGTGCGTGGGGGTGCTCGGATGTGACTCGAGCGAACCGCCTCCATCGACGGCCGTCGATGACACGGGCGTGGCGTCGAACGACGCGCACGCAGGAGACGACACGGGCACTGTGGAGACCGACGCAACCGTCGAAGCGGCGATCGACTCCGCCATCGAAGGCGGCGAAGACGCGACGAGCGATGGACTCTCGGGCGACACGCCCTATGGCGCGCCTGACGCCGTCGACGTACCCGCGTTGCCGGTCGTCGATGTTAGCAAGCTGCCCAAGGACGACGCGGGCCGGCCGCTGCTCTTGGACGGGCCGCGCGTGTCGATCGCGGTCGGTCCGGCCTGGAAGAACTCGGCGAGTGCGCTCGCGCGCTGCGCGGCCATGGTCACACACTGCGTCGACCTGCCGACCAAGACGCTCGATGCGTGCATGTTCTCGGTGCCCCGCTGCAAGACCGACAAGCCATGGGACGAGGCGACCGCCTGTTGTCCGACTGCGTGTTGGGACCGCTACGAGCTGCTTCGAAAAGCGGGCGTCTCGCCCATCGCGTCGTTCGACCAGGTGCTCTTCGTGAAGAGCTGCATGCCCGGCGCGCCGGCCCTGATCGGAGGTGCGAAGTGAACCGCACCTCGTTCTTCGCCTTCCTCCTGGTCACGTTGGCGACCACGCATGCCGCCGCATGGGACTCCAAGTGCACGGTCTACGCAGACAACACCGCGGACTCGTCCAAGCTCACCGGGGGCGCCCCGTGTGCGTCGGGTCCTCCGGCGGCGCAGGGCCGGCTCCGCGCCGACAAGCTCGCCGAGCACGGAGACATCTTCCGAACCACGCTGATCAAGGCCGGCATCGCCGTCAGCGCGTTCTCTCCAGTGTTCGACACCGAACGAGTCCCAGTGTGCGCATACGACGTCGCGGCGCCGTATGGCGGCAGCCTGCGTTCTGTCTCGCCGGTGTCGTTCGCGGGGTGCGAGGTAGGCAAGATCCGTGCGTTCGCCGTCGACGAGCTGCCGATGTTGCCGGACTTCGCGTACTCGCTCTCGGACTGGGCCTACGGCAACGAAGCCTGCCCGCTCGCGGGCTTGAAGGACGAGCCCGCCGATCGTTGTCACGACTTCGCGACGGACATGGGCCCGGCGAACTCCAATCACTTCCCGCCGCAGAGCGATCGCGCGTACAAGCGGCTTCACGCGAGCGCGGTGGCAGAGGCCAAGGCGTGCGCGGCGATGCGCGCGAAAGTCCCCGCGACCGACCGCTATCGCTTCCAGGATTTGTTCCGCAGCTGTGAGCGTTCGGCGCTGGCCATCGAGGCCGTCGCGCACCACTACCTGCAAGACGACTGGAGCACCGGTCACATGTGGGAGCGCTGGGGCTCACCCGAGATCACCGGCTACCCCCGACTCGGCAACACATTCTTCGCGACGACGCCCGCGACGGATCTCGATGCCCAGCGTCTCCTCGCGCAAGCGACCGGCGCGATCTCCGGCCTCATCCACGGCGTCGGACCGCTCGCCAACGACTCGGGGTACGGCTGGGCGTTCCAAGACGCCATGTGTTACCCGTCGAGCAAGGTTCGGTTCAAGTTGCCGTCGGGCGTCATCACGCCCGGCGCGGGTGACGACCAGTGGAGCGCGCTCCTCGCGGCGGCCCCCGACCCGGCGCTCGCGGTGCAGCGGGAGAAGATCTACGCGTGCGGTGTCTTCAGCGTGAACGAGGTCTACGACGCATTCGGCACAAATCCCGCGCTCGGCGCGCGCGTGACGCCGTCCTCACCGCCGACGGTAACCGTCACCTCGATGGACGACTGCATGGGCATGCGCGCGACGAACGTCGCCTTCGACGCCGGGTTCGGGATCGACCTCACGGTCGCCGGCACGCTCGTATCGGCCTCGCTCGTCGATCTGCTCGCGAGCAACCCGATCGTCCTGGGCCTGGCCGCGCTAGGCGGCGGCGTCGCCGCGGCGAAGTACGATCCGTTCAGCCTCGCGGGCAGCATGCAGCTTGCGACGGAGGTTACCCGCCTCAAGAGCCTCGCCGAGCTCAACGCCAAGTACTTCCCCGACGGCACCGACAGCGCGAAGCTCCAGGCCTACTCGGCTCCGGATGGCACCATGACCCTGCTCGGCGTTTCGCCGAACGGCGCGTACGACACGGCAGCGCCGGCCTACTACGACCCGCCGTACCCGTGGACGGGCACCGACACCGCATCGACCACCTTGCGACGGTTCTTCCATCGCGCCGATGCCGTGCAGGTCTGCGACGACGTCTCGGGAGCAACGCTCACCAAGCTGAAGAAGCTCGTCACCGACGCGCCTCCTGGTGCCCAACGCGACGCCAATTGTGCGCTCTGCATCGACTTCACCGCGCGCCACCTCCGAGTTGGCCGCGACGCCACGGACTACGACACCACCGCCGAGCCGATCTGCACGTATCTCGCGAGCAAGACGCCCGCGTATGTCTATCAACCGATGGCTGGAGCCGCGAGCGACGCGCGCTCGCTCGCTGGCGTCTACTGCGGCTGCGAGCACCGTTTCGGCGCAGTGACCGACAAGGGTTGGGTCGACGTCGTGGCCGACAAAGACACGGTCGTCGCCACGGGTGATGCGATCATCCCTCTCGCCCCGGGCATCCCACGCGACGCCGTGACGGTGGGCGATTACCGCGCCCTCGTCACCAACAGCGTCGGCGACGTGATCGCGCTCAGCCTTCGGCTTCGCAAGGAGATCGACACCGATGCCGACTCGACCAACGGCATCACGCGCATGAGCGTCAAGCCCGGGACCGACGCGCGCGGCGTCGCGGTCGCCCGGCCCACCGGCACCAAGCCCTTTGCGCTCGTGCTCTCGCCGACCGCCCAGGAGATGGTCGTGTTCGATCTCGACACCTACCTCGAGTGTCGGCGTTTCCCGCTCGGCGGCGTCGATCCCTGGGACGTGGTGGTCATGCCCGACCAGAAGAAGGCCTATGTCTCGTTCCGCGGAACGGTCAGCGCGCCGACCGATCTCCTCGAGGTGATCGACCTCGCGGCGGCGACCGACTGCACCAAGGCGATCGATTGCTCCACCCCGGGCACCGGCTGCGTGAAGAGCAAGTTGACCGGCATCTTCGGCGCGAAGGCCGGCCTCGGTTCCATGGCGCTCAGCCCCGACGGTTCACGCCTGGCGATCACGGCGCGTCGCTCCGGCACCTGCGGCGCGACGGTGAATACCGGGCTGAGCTCGACGACGACGATGCAGGTCGGGTGCGACAGCATCGTCGCGTTCGACACCGCCTTCGAGAAGGTCATCACGCTCCCCGGCTCGTTCACCGGCTTCTATCGGACTACGCCGGGTTCGTACCCGTATGCGGTGGGGTTCTATCCCGATGCGAGTCGGGTCGCGTATGCGATGTTCTCCGGCCCCGACCCCTGGCCGCAGTTTCCCGCGACGTGGGCGCTTGGGTTCGTCGGCCTCGTCAAAACGGCGGCCTACGATGGAAAGGATGACTACGCGGTCGCCCTAAAGGCCGGCAACGTCGTCGGCGAATCCTTGATCGTCGAGAGCGACTACCTCTACGTCGGCACGTCGACCGGCGACATCACCGCGCTGGCGACCTCGCCGACCTTCTGGAGCGGCGCGCCCGCGAGCTACGAGTCATCGCTCCACGGCGTCTGGTACGGCGGCTACACCGGCGCCTGCGGCGTCGGCATCTGCGCGAAGAACGCGCCCGTCGCGCTCGGACTCGGCTCCTCGATCCGAGCGATGCTCAAGTACTGATCGGCGCAATACGCAGCGTGAGGATCGAGCGTTCACGGACGGTGGGGTCACGCCTGTGAGACACTTACAGCGCCACGGGAGCCCCACGCGACACGATCGCCCCGGATTCCCCACGGCATCGTTCATGCTTGATGGCGACCGATGCCCCTCGTTCGTCGATGGCTGTACACGGTCACGGCGTTGTCGATCTCGATCGTCGGTTGTGGTGCCTCGGAGGAGTCGCCGAGTGCGCCTTCGTTCGCGGACTCCGCCACGAGCGCCGACGCGGCGACGAGCGCGGACACCGACGACAACATCAGTCGCGACGACGACGCGACGGTCGATCCGCCGCTCGACGCTGCGATCGTCGACGAAGACGCGACGACCGAAGCCGGTCTGCCGAAGGTCGAGAGCCCCGTCGAACGGACGTTCGCCGATCCCTTCGTGTTGCACGCCGGTTCGGCGTTCCACCTGTACTCCACGAAGTCGCGCGGCAAACACGTACCGCACGTCGTGTCGACGAAGCTGTCGTCGTGGAAGCTCGCCGACGAGAACGACGCGATGCCGAAGCTCCCCTCGTGGGCGGCGGCCGACGAGACCGTGTGGGCTCCGTCGGTGCTCGAGGTCTCGAAGTCCCGCTACGTGCTGTTCTTCGCCTCCAAGCGTGCGGGCTCCGCGCCGCTCGGCGAGAAGGGACAGATGTGCGTGGGCAGCGCGGTGGCGAACGACCCGGCCGGTCCGTTCGTCGACACGTCGAGCGCGCCGCTCTACTGCGAGCCGACGCGGTGGTCCCTCGATCCGAGCGCGTTCGCCGCCGCCGACGGGAGCATGCACCTCGTGTGGCGACAAGACGTCGACGATCCGACGCGCACGAGCACGCAGAACGCGGTCTATTCGCGCAGGCTATCGGCCCTCGGCGACTCCTTCGCCGCGGGCTCGACGAACGCCGAGCTGATGCGTCGAACGAACGGCTCGTGGGAGGATCCGATCATCGAGAACCCCGCGATGGCTCTCATCGGCGGCAAGTACTACCTGTTCTATTCGGGGAACCTCTGGCGCACGGCGAGCTACGCGATCGGCTACGCGGAGTGCGCGGGGCCGCGCGGACCCTGTACCAAGCAGTCGACGAAGTCGCCGTGGCTGGGGTCGGTGACGAAGATCGGCATGAAGGGCCCCGGCGGCGAGGAGCTGATTCGCACTTCGGGCGGTGCCGTCGACCTCACGGCTGCGGGTGGGATGGTGATGACCATGCATGGTTGGCTCGGAAAGACGATCGAAGAGGCAGGCTCCGGCACCCCGGGGATCCGCGCGCTGTGGCTCGCCCACTTCACGATCGAGGGCGGGACGCCCGCCGTGAGGTGGCCGTGAGTCTACCCAGGGTGCACTTCCGAAAGGGCGAGATCCTGGTACGCGTGAAACAAGCGATGGCAAAAGTCGTCCCATCGCGCGCAGACGTCGAGCGTCTCGTCGTCGGGAAGAGCCAGGCTCGGGTGTGCGATCAGCGGCTCGATCTCGGCCGAGAGCTGCCGCACGACCGCCTCGGGCGCCCCGGCGAGCACGCGTGCGACAAAGGCTGACGGCGAGAGCCAGCTCGCCGCCTTCTTCAGATCGCCGTGGATCTGCGTGAGGAGGACGTTGCGCGGCCCCTCCCAGAGCTCGTTGATCGCGGAGTCGCGGTACAGCCGCGGGAGCGACGAGAAATCCTCCATCACCCCGTGCCCGCCGAAGAGCGACATCGCGACGCGGATGACGTCCGTCGAGTCGAGCGACGCGGTGATCTTCTGCAGCATGACGAGCTCGCGAACGACGAACTTGTCATCCTTGGTCGCGCTCGCCTCGGCGGCGAGGAAATCGCGGTAGAGCCTGAACGCGCCGGCCGTCGTGCGCTTCGCGCTCCGTTCGATGCGCCGGAGCTGCACCTGCACCATCGGGAACCGCCCGATCTTCGAGCCGAATGCCTCGCGGAACTCGGTGTACAGCGAGGCCTCGCGCACAGCGCGCGTCATGAACGCCGCGGCCGAGAGACCGACCGTCAGACGCGAAGCCGTCAGCACGATGCCGACGACGTTCGCAACGCCGCGATCCAAGGGTCCGACGGGATGGGCCACCGCGCCGTCGAAGGTCAGCTCCGCGGTCGTGAGCTCGCTCGTGCCCATCTTCCACTTGATCCGGTCGATGGTGCAGCCGTTGCGAACCTCCCGCTCCTTGTCGCCGGGGAGCCAGGACGGCATCACGAACAGCGCGACCGTCTCGGAGCCGCGTGGCTTCGCCGTGATCACGGCGTAATCAGCGTGCGTCGCGGAGCAGAAGAATTTGGTGCCGTACAGGCGATATGCGCCTCCGTCCTCCACTGCCTCGAGCACGTTGGCGGGGACGTCCGATCCGCCTTGGATCTCCGACAGGTACTGCGCGCCGATCGCGAAGTCCCCGTCGATGCCATCACGACAGTGCTCGAGGATGCGAAGCGTCTCCGGGGTATCGGCGTACCGCTCCAGCAGCTTCACCAACCCTTCGGTGCAGGTCAGCGGGCACGCGATGCAGGCCTCGCCGTTCTGATAGACGAGGAACATCTTCACGAGCTTCACCCACGGTGAGCGCTCGCGGTCGAAGAGCTTCTCTCCGAACACCTCGCGTTCCATCTGCAGCGTCTCGGGCGGCCTCACGATCCGATCGACGCGATGGTGGTGGCCGTCGTAATGGACGACGTACGGACGTCGCTCCGGTGCGGCTGCGGCCTCGGCGAGGTCACGCCAGCGAAACGACGCCTTGCGCGAGATCGCCCGAGCCTCCGCGTCCACCACACCAAAATCGTCGCCGCAATATCGCCGCAAAACCTCCTGCACGAACGGGTCGTCGGCGTAGTAGTCGACGCCTCGACGAAGCTCGAGGAACTCGTCGAAGCTGTAGGGGTTGTGCCGCGTCGGAGGGGTCATGGTGGGTAGGGGGCACAGTCTGCGCGACGGGCTCGGGCACGATCAAGCGGGTCCGCGTGCACATCGACGTGTCGCACCCGTCGGCCGTCAACATCGTGCCTGTCGGTGAGCTCGGCAGCGAGCTCACCTTTCTGCGGTATCCTTCAGGGATGCCGTCGAACCTCACCTGGGCCGCGCTGGTCGGTCTCCTCGCCACCTCGAGTTGTGCGACCTCGAGCGCGAGTCGCTGCGACACGGACAAGCTGCCGCCGGCGGACCCTTGTTACAAGAAGGGTTGCTGCGAGACCGTGCCCATGCCGGTCGACGCCGGCCCGGGCGTCGACGGGGGAACGACCCAGCGGTTCTGCGGCGCCTGCAATGGGTGATCGCGCGTCGTGGCTCCGCGCCTTCGCCGATCGGCGGAGCCCCGCCGAGCCTGACCTCGACGCGCTCGAGCTCGAGCGGCTCCATCCCGACGCGGTGATCGCGGCGCGGCTCGTGTGGCGAAGACGCGTGGTGAACGAGCGACTCTCGGTCGACCTCGCGCGCAGACTTCGCCTCACGGCCCCCGAGCCGGAGCTCGATCTCGCGCTCGCGCGGCTCGAAGCCGACGAGCAGCGACACGTCTTCCTCACGCAGGAGGTGCTCGCGCGACTCGGTGCGTCGGAGCCCGAAGCAACGCCCGACCTCACCGTCGACGAGCCACACCCCGTCGCGTACTTCCGGCTGGTGCTCACCGGGCTCGCGCTCTCCGAGACGGTCAGTGCCGCACGGTTCGCCGTGGTCCGCGAGCACACCGATCTCGACACGTTCCGCGCGTGCATCGACGCGTTCTTCCGGGACGAGCTCGCCCACTCCGAGCTCGGGTTCGTGCTCCTGCCGTCCGCGCTCGAGCAGCTCGTGATGGCGATCGGGAAGGACCGCGCCGATGCGCTGGCGCTCGACGAGCTCCGTTCGGCATTCGCGCATCTCGACGAAGTCGTCGGCCTCGACCTCGAACGCCGCGGAGGCCCACCGCCCGCGCGTCCGCAACCGCCCGACAATCCCGGCGTGATCGAGCCGGCGCTCGATGCTCTCGCGTTCTACCGAGCCGTTCACGAGGAGCTCGTCCCGCGCCTCGAACGGGCTGGCCTTCCCGCAGAGCGGGCGTGGCGTCAGCGTTGCGCGCCGCCGCTTCTACCGGGACGATGACACCGGTGGAGCGCACTCTCGTTGTCGTCGTCTGTCTCGCGTCGTTCGGCTGTCGCTCCGAGCGGCCCGCGAGCCACGGCGACCATCCGGGCACCTGCTCGATCACTCCCGAGCCTCTGCGCGCCGGCGCGCTCACCCGCACTCGCACACGCGTGGCCGAAGTTCTCGACTTCCCGGCGCGCGGCAAGGATCCGGCGGTCCACCAAGAGGCGCTCGAAGAGCGTGAAGACAGCACGACCGTCGTCGAGGCGAGCGGTGCCGTCGCGCACCGGGTGAACTTCGAGGTGTCGCGTCACCGTCTGCGGATGGCGAACGGCGCGATGGCCCCGGGCCCCCTCGACGGGCTGAAGGCGGAGTTGGTGATCGTCGACGGAGCCGTCGTGGTCCATCCCTTTGCCGGGAAGATCGACGATCGTGCCCAGACCACGCTGCTCGACCTCCATCGTCACCTCGGCGAGCCCGATCCGTTCATCGCGCTCGGTCCCACATCCTCCGCGGTCGGAGCACGGAATGCGCCCTACGAAGCCGTCCTCGCCCGATGGATGCGACGAGACCGACCCGACGCCTCGGGTCACGTGCCGGAGGTCCGCGCGATGCTCACCCGCTGCGACGCGGCATCGGCGACGTTCTCGGTGAGCTTTCGCGTGATCGGACATCAGCTCGGTTGGGACCTCGACGGCCACCTCGAGGGCCAGCTCGTGCTCTCGCGACGTCACGGCCGACCGACGAGCGTCACCCTCCACACGGTCGCGACGGCCACCGCGCCCGATGCCGACGGGAAGGGCAGCGTCCGCGGCGATCAGTCCGTAGAGAACGTTTACGAGTGATGGTCGTCCGGCCGTTGCGCGTTGAAGGAAGAGCAGCCCCCTCGCGGACCGTTGGTGATACGAAAGAGGCCGAAATGCCCCGCCTTCGCCCCATCGCGCTCATCGCCTTCGCGCTCGCGGCCTGCACCAACGACCCGGCGCCGGTCGCTCCCGTGGCCGCCCCCGCGCCGACACCGGTCGTCAGCGCGGCGCCCGTCGCGTCCGCCAAACCGGCCACCGAATGCCTCCCGGCGAGCGTTGCCAAGGGCGGGGTCGTTCACGTCGAGGCGAAGGACGGCAAGCTCCTCGCGTGTTTCCTCGACGAGCACGTCGCCGAGGGCTCGTCGTACGCGAGCGCGGGGCAGAGCCATCCCTGCGCGCTGGTCGATCTCGACACCGGCGCCATGAGCGCCGCGCCGGCGTACAAAGTCGCCGAGATCGTGGAGCCACCGAAGCCCGAGGTGAGCGTCGAGACGACGACCGACTCGGTGAAGGTGTGCAAGGGCACGCAGTGCAAGACCGTGAAGGTCGCGACCAAGCCCGCGCCGAAGGCCGCGCCGAAGAAGGCGACCAAGCCCACCAAGGGCAAGAAGCCCGTGGCCCCGATCGTCGACGCCGAAGCACCGCGCGGGCTCTCGGCGTTCGCCGACGATCAGATGACGAAGGTCTTCGTCTTCGTCCCCGACCGCGCCAAGGACGGTTCGTTCGTGCTCCACGGCGACATCTTCGACCTCGCGTCCGGCAAGCGCACCGCGCACCTCCCGCTCAACGGTGTCCTCGACGGCATCTTCGTCGACAGCACCAACGAGTGGAGCGGCCAGTGGATCGGCTCGCGCCTGGTGCTGCGTGATCAGGTCTGCTGCGGCCCCGGCGCTGCGATCGTCCTCTTCGATCCGGCCAAGGGGAAGATGAAGCTCCTCCACGGGTATTCCGGCACGCTCGCCCAGGACCCGACGAGCAAGACCTGGCTGTCGATCGACGGCAACGTGCTCTCGGCGGTCGACATGGACGCGATAACGGTCACCCCGCTCGTCACCCCTCCCGGCGTGCCGCTCGACCCCGAGGCGACGAGCGCGACCTGGCTCGGAGTCGGCGGCAAAATCGCCTTCGTTCACGCCAATCCACCAGGATTCGCGGTGGTCGATCCCGCGACGAAGAAGGCGGGGCCGCTACGTCCCCTGCCCCTCTGCGCGCCGTGATGACATCCTCCCGAGTCGTCAGGACGTGGGGTCGTCCACACGACCGACGAACAACAGCGCGCCCGTCGACTGATCCTTCAGGGCCCACACGAACGGGTGGTCGGCGCGGAAGGTGACCTTCTTCGGGGGCATCGCGGCACCTTCGGTCATGACGATCGCCGTCGCAGCAGCGGCCTCGGTTCCCTCCTCGTTCACGTCGACGAACGCCTTGTGGATCGCGCGGCTGATCGAGAGCGGAACCTGCTTGGTGATCCCGGTGAAGTCCGCCGCCGCGGAGAACGCGTCGACCATGCCGAGCGATTGCAGGGTGGACCCGAGCTCCAGGGGCATCGTGGTCTTGAACCGCGGGAGCGACATCTCGACCTCGGGCGAACCGAACGCCTTGGTCCCGAAGAGCTCGAACAGGCGCTTGGCCGGGAGCTTCGCCGCACCGTCCTTGTCGCGTGGCAGGACGATGATCATCGAGATGCCATGATCGGCGCTTTCGCGCTTGTACGGGAGCTCGAGCACCTGCGCGTCCGTCGTCTCGGCGTAGGTCGCGTGCCGCGTCGCGTGCATGGTCGGGACCTTCTTGGCGCCAAACGCCTCGTCACGCGTTGCCTTCTTGTCGAACGCAGTCACCCACGCTCCCTTGAAGTACACCGCATTGGTCAACACCAGGCGCGTCGAGCCGTCGATGGCGCCGGCGGGCAAGAGATCCTTGATGCGGTCCTTGGTCTGCTTCTCGACCCATTGATTGATGAACAGTCGCGAGGGCTCCGACGCCTTGACGAAGTCGAGCGCTTCGAGCGAAGCGCCGTATTGGGATTTGGTCGTCGCGAGGAACGGCGCCTCGAAGGCGAGGCCCTTCTGCCCGAACAAGCGATTGGCGACGTGCAACTCGGGATTGCCGCCGCCGCTGCTCTCGAGTCGCGCGAGCAGCGCCGAGTATCCACCGTGCACGTCGAACGGACCCTCGGGAATGTGCAGCGTCTTCTCCATCTGCAGCGCCGTCTTCCCCCGCGCGCCGGCGTAGGTCATGGCGAGCGCGGTGGCGATGCTCGCAGGCGAGAAGACGACGTTGCCCGGGCTCTTCGCGACGAGCGCGTAGACGTCGCTGGCGAAGGCGTTCTCGGACTCGACGAGCTTGGGGGAGACGGGCGCGAGGGCGGTGACGGCGGCGAGGATGGTGGGAAGCATCTGTTTCCCTCTCCTACGCGCCGGAACGTCGCTGGATCTGATCGAAATGCGCAGCGATCCGTGATGGACTTGGCTCGCGATGTCAGACACTCGAGATCCGAGGAAGGCGATCCTCGCGCGGCGAGCGCGGTTCGTCGCAGCTGCCCTGGCCGCTGCGTTGCCCGTTGCCGGGTGTGACAAGAAGGCTCCCAAGCCCGACGACGACACCGTGCAGCCACAGGCCTGCCTGAAGATCGCGGTCGAGCCCGGTGGCGACGGCAAACACGGCAAGACGGCAGACGCGGGCGTCCCCGACGCCGAGACCGACGCCAAGTAGCACGCACGAGCTGCGTAACGCGCAGCGCGCGCGGGGGACGCGCGGCGATTCAGGCCGATTCGCCACGCAATTGCGCGCATGGAAGATGCAGCCTCGGGCAACATGTCCTTCCGCCCCGAGCTCATGGGTCCGCATCTCGCGTCGATCGCGATCGCGCTCCTTTTGGCGGTCGCGGCCTGGAAGAGGCCGAACCTCGGCCGTGCGCTCTTCGTCGTGCTGTTCGCGCTCGCGTCGTTGCTCAACACGTACGTCGCGCTCACCGCGCCCGATCAGTACCTCGACTACGCGAAGCTCACCGAGTCGCCGGTCTACCGCGCGATCATCCTCGGCCCGTTCGCGCGACACATCGTCGAGTACGTGCTGGCGATCGCCTGCGGTCAGGCGATGATCGCTCTCGGCCTGACCATGCGCGGTCTGCTGGCTCGCGGGGCGGCCGTCGGGGGCATCGTGTTCCTCGTCGCGATCGCGCCGCTCGGCGTGGGTTCGGCATTCCCCTCTTCGCTGATCCTCGCGGGCGGTCTCGCTGTCCTTCTCCGTCGAGGCCTCGACGAGACCCTTCTCGGCGTTCTCCACTTGCGTCGGGCTCGTTCCTCGGCACGCCCATCGTCAAGGGCCAGGGCTCGATCTCCAAGACGCGCACCACGTCCGTCTCGAAGGACATGATCGTCGCCAAGTGATCCTGACCCCGTGAGACCCGTCGGCCCCGTGCGAATCGTCGCGCGGGGCCGCTGATTTTTGTACACTGCGGCGTCTTGCCGGACGCGTCGCACCCCACCGTTCTCTCGGGCGAGAGCCCCGAGGCCGAGACGCTGCGGCTGGCGACCGAGCCGGAACGGTTGCGTCAGTCCTCCATCCGCGCCGCAGCGATCACCCCGGTGACGCCCGCGCCGACCCCTGGCACGGCGATCGGTCGGTACCGCATCCTCCACCCGGTCGGCGAGGGTGGCATGGGCTCGGTGTTCGCGGCGCACGATCCCGAGCTCGATCGCGACGTCGCGATCAAGCTCCTCCACGACAGCGTCGACGAGGCGAGGCTCGTGCACGAGGCCAAGGCCCTCGCGCGCCTGGCCCACCCGAACGTGATCACGGTGTACGACGTCGGCCGGGCCGATGGTCGCGTGTTCGTCGCGATGGAGCTGATCGACGGGCTCACGCTCCACAAGTGGCTCGTCGAGCCCGGGCGCACGTGGCGTGAGGCGCTCCCGCTGTTCGTCGACGCCGGTCGCGGGCTCGCCGCCGCACACGCCGCAGGCCTGGTCCACCGCGATTTCAAGCCGATGAACGTGCTCGTCGGCAAGGACGGACGGGTGCGGGTCCTCGACTTCGGCATCGCGGGCGACACCCGCGCGACCACCGCGGAGCACGGCGTCATCCTCGGCACGCCCGCGTACATGGCGCCCGAGCAGTTCCTCGCCCAGCCCACGGACGGGCGGACCGATCAGTTCAGCTTCTGCGTGTCGTTGTGGGAGGCGATCCTCGGCAGTCGTCCGTTCGTCGCCGACTCGTGGTCGAAGCTCGGCATGACCGTGTGCAAGGGCGAGCTGCCCGACGTGAGCGCGCGCACCGACATCCCCGGGTGGCTCGTTCGCGTGCTCGCACGCGGCCTCTCGGTCCACCCGATCCAGCGCTACCCGTCGATGGGCGCTCTGCTCGCTGACCTCGAGGCCGGCATCGCGCGCGAACAGGCGTCGGCCGGCATCGTCGACGGGCGCTACGAGCTGCTGCGTCGCTCGGCGGAGGACTCGCGCGAGGCCATGCAGCGCGCGCTCGACCACCTCACTGGCGAGCTCGTCACGTTGGCGTGGATCGCGCGCGAAGACGACGGCCCCGGAATCCGCCCGGCCCGAGAGTTCGAGCGACTCCATGCGCTCCGCCACCCCAACCTCGCGAGCGTCCTCGAGTTCGGGGTCGACGAACGCGCGCAGCCGTTCCTCGTGCTCGGCGTGCGCGAGAAGTTCCAAGGGATCGTCGAGCACGCACGCACGCTCTCGTTTGCGCAACAGGTCGAGCTGCTCGCACAGGTGCTGCGCGCGCTCGAGTACCTCCATCGTCACGGCCTCGTCCACGGCGGCCTCGGTCCGAGCTCGGTGATCGTCGTTGCACAACGCGCGGTCATGTTGCCGATCGGTGCGAGCCCGCGCGAATCTGAAGATCACCGCGCCGACCTCCAGGCGTTTGCCGTCCTCGCACGACAGCTCGTCGAGCCCTCCGGTCCGGTGGTCGAGTTGCTCGACTCGGTGCTCGCCGGGGCCCCCGAAGCCCCCTCGAGCGCGCTCGGAATGCTCGACGCTCTCGCCGCCGCGAGCGGACGGAAGTTGATCGCAGACACCGCCGAGTCGCGCGAGAGCTTCCTGCGCGCGGCGCCGCTGAGCGGTCGCGAGCGCGAGCTCGCCACGCTCTCGCAGGCGATCGACGAGACGATCGCCGGAACGGGCAGCGCATGGTTGGTCGGTGGGGAGAGCGGCGTCGGCAAATCGCGGATCGTCGATCGGCTCCGCACCCTCTCACGCGTCCGCGGCGCGCTCGTGTTGCACGGGCAAGAGGAGAGCGGCGCGGGCAGCCTCTACCGGCTCTGGCGCGAGCCACTGCGTTTGCTCACCGTCGCCGCATCGATCAGCGATCCAGAGGCGGGCGCGCTGCTCCCGATCGTTCCCGACGTCGCCACGCTCATCGGACGCCCGGTGGCTCCTGCGCCCCAGCTCGACGCACCGTCGATGCACGCGCGCCTCGCCGAGACCGTGGTCGCGATGCTCCGCCGCGTCGGCCGCCCCGTGGTGCTCCTCCTCGAAGACCTGCACTGGGCGCGCGCCGACAGTCTCGCCCTGCTCCGGAGCGTCGTCGGGCACACCACCTCGGCCAAGCTCGGACCGCGCGACCACGCGGTGATGCTGGTCGCGACCTATCGCAACGACGAACGTCCCGAGCTCCCCGACGAGCTCGCCGAGGCCAGACGCCTCGAGCTCCCGAGGCTCGACACCTCGGCGATCGCAGCGTTGGCGAGGTCGATGATCGGTCCGGCGGGAGCGAGTGCCGCGCTCGTCGAGTTCCTCGAACGCGAGTCCGAGGGCAACGCGTTCTTCCTCGTCGAGGTGGTCCGCGCACTGGCTGACGATGCGGGCTCGCTCGAGCGCGTGGGCACGGTCGACCTGCCTGCGCAGATCTTCGCGGGAGGCGTCCGGCGCGTGGTGCTCGAGCGCCTGCGCGCGCTGCCGCGGCCAGCGCGACCGCCCCTCCTCACGGCGGCGGTGCTCGGACGGCGTCTCGATCGCGAGGTACTCGCCGCGCTCCACCCCGATGCCGACCTCGATCATTGGATCGAGATCTGCACCGGCGCCGCCGTGCTCGAACGACACACCGACGGCGTGCGGTTCGCGCACGACAAGCTGCGCGAGGGCGCGCTCGCCGACGTCCCCGAGGCCGAGCTCGCTGCGTTGCACGGACGCGTCGCCGAGGAGCTCGAACGGAAACACGGCGAGGAGCCTTCGCGGTTTGCTGCGCTCGCACATCACTTCGGCAAAGCCGGCGACCGCACGCGCGAGGCGAGGTACGCGACCCTCGCCGCCGATCACGCGGTCTCGAACGGCGCGCAGGCCGAGGGCGTCACGCTCCTCCAACGTGCACTCGCGCTCCGCGAAGAGGCCGGTGCCGGTGCGCTCGAGCGCGCGTCGCTCCATCGGAAGATCGGCCAGGCGCGGTTCTACGAAGGCCGCTTCGATGCGGCGACGGTTCACTTCGAGGCGAGCCTCGCGTTGCTCGGACAACGCCTGCCGACGCGCCGAGGCGGGTGGGCTCTGCTCCTGTTGGTCCAGGTGTTCACCTACATCGTGCTCCGCGCCTTCTCCCGCAAGCCAAAGCAGAACCCCGAGGAGCACGTCGAGCGGTCGCGCGCGGCGGTCCACCTCTCGCTCACGCGCGTGTTCCGTCTCGACGATCTCCCCGTCCTCGGGCTCGGCCTCATCGGCGCCAACGAGGCGGAGCGCGCCGGACGCCCTGATCCACGAGCGCTCGGCATGTTCGCCTTCGCCATGGCGCTCGCCGGCTTGCGCAAGACCGCGCAAGGCACGTTCGAGCGCGCCCGCGCGCGGGCGACCGTCGAGCAAGACACCGAGGCGTTCGCCGACACCCTGGTGATGGAGGGAGCGTTCCTCATCGCCCTCGGCGAGCTGCAGGCCGCGCGCGCCCGGGCGCGGGAGGCCCTCGCGACCGCCGAACGGGACGGCCACCGGCTCGCCGCGTCGAGCGCAGACGCGGTGTTCGGGCGGTGCGACGGGCTCACCGGACAGCTCATCGGAATGCGCGATCACTTCGCGCGCGCTGTGGCCGCGATGTCCGGCTATGGGCGCGAGCACCAGCTCGGCCACATCGCCTGCCTCGCGGGCGCCGAGAGCGCGCTCGGTCACCACGAGGAGGCCTGGAAGCTCCTCGAAGAGTGTCGGCCCGGTGGCGCGAACGAAACCTTCGAGCCCGGGATCAATGCGCTCCAGATCGCCGCGCAGCGCGCGACGGTCGCCTCGCGGAGAGGGCAGGTCGACGTCGCCATACGTTGGGCGGACGAGGCCGCGTCGATGATCAAGAGCCCGTCGTCGGTACCGACGCCGTGTCTCGAGCTGCTCGAAGGTCCGGCCGAGGCCTACGCGACCGCGTGGCAACGCGCGCTGGACGAGGGCCGCGATCCATCGCGCTTCGCCGCCGCCGCCAAGCGCATTCTGGTGACGTTCCGCGCGTGGGCGCGGCTGTTCCCGATCGGCGCGCCCGCGGCACTGTTGTTCGAGGGCCGGGTGCGCCTTCTCGAAGGCGACGTCGCCGCCGCGCGCACGGCGTTCGAGAAGGCGGTGGCGCGTGGACACGCGCTCTCGACGGTGGTGCACGAAGCGCAGGCTTGGATCGAGCTCTCTCGCCTGTCGGCCGAGGGCTCGAGTGAGCGAGCGTACGCCCTCGCCCGCGCACGCTCGCTCCTCGCCACCACGGGCGGCGAGCACCTCGTCAAGCCGTCGTGAGCGCGGGCTTGGTCCGGAGGAAGTCCCACAGCAGGTACGTGTAGAGCGCGTCGAAGAAGAAGATCCCGACGTACAGGTAGTTGGTGAAGGCGAAGCTCTTCATCTGCGGGTGGATGATCGGCAGCCAGTAGAAGCACATCACCGACGTGCAGGCGGTGCCGAGCATCTTGGTCCATGCCACGCCGAGCGAGAGGCCGCGTGGGTCCTGCTTGCGATTGAACAGCATGAACACGAACAGCACGCTCATGAGCAGGTTGATCATGAACGCGTCGATGTTGCCGAGCGGATCGTAGTACGTGCGGGTGAACGTGAGGTGGAACCCGAACGCCATCGCGAGCGTCACCCCGAACGTCGGGTACCACCAGCGCTTGATCTCCGGGATCGTCTGCTGCTCGCGGCCGTTGCGCAGCAAGAGGTAGACGATCACGCAGTCCATGCAGAAGCCGAGCCGATCGAGCCAGGCGAGAATGGGGATCTCCACCGGGCGGTCCCAGACGAAGCCGGCGAGGAACTCCCACGAGACGTTCAGGCAGATGGCGACGAACGGGATGCCGTAGGTCTTCTGCTTGAACCCCTGGTAGAGCACGATCCCGTAACAGATCGCCCAGAGCACCAGGCCGACCAGCCCGACGAGGAAGTACGGGCTGACGATGCTGAACGAGCCGCCCTGCTGGAGGCGGAAGACGAGCGTGAAATGCACGGGCTCAAAGCTCCCACGCCGCGCGCAACGTGTCGGGGATGGCGAACGGCGCCCGCTGACCGCCGCGCTCGACCAGCAGCATCGCGTTGACCATCCCGCGCCCGAACCAGCGGAGGAACTTCGCCCCGAGATCGAAGTGCTTGGAGACGATCTCGAGCGCATCGCCGATCACCGTGGCGACCCGGGTCAGCTCCTCGGTCCAGTCGGCGGGTGGCACGTCGAGCATCGCTGCGACGTTGCGCTGGGTGAACGGATCTTTGTCGAGGAAGAAGTGCAACATGCTCGCCGGCATGCCCTTCAGGTGCTCGTCGGGCATCAGCGACTGATAGCCCTCGATGAGCGCCTTCGCGAGCGCGGCCCCTTCGGGCGAGGGCGCGAGCTGACGCGTGTGGATGCGATCGGCCAGCGTGCCTGCTTCGGCGAAGCTCTTGGGCACGAGGTCCTCGTGCAGCCCGAGCACGCGAGCGATGGAGCCCCACGCCTGGACGTAGGCCTCGCGATCTTCGCGACCGACCTCGATCTTCATCTTCTCGAGGCCGTCGATCACGACCCAGGTGAAGGTCGTGAGAGTGCCGGCCAGGTCCTCCTGGTTGATCGGCAGGCCGAGCTCGTTCGAGTCCCACGGACGCGCGGGATCGGTGGTCAACAGGTGCCGCGTCGCCGCGTGCATCAGCCGGACCTTCTGCGCGGTACGCAGGCCCTTCCCATCGCGGGAGAGGCCGCCGGGAGAGAGCACGTCGACGACCATCTGCGTCGTCTCGAACACCCGGCGCACCGGGCGCTGCGCGAGATACGCGGTGCGGTAGAGCACCTGCACGCCCTTGCGCGCGGCGTACGCGGCGGGGAGCGAGTAGAACCCGAGCACCATCAGCATCTCGGGACCGAGCAGGCTGAACAGGTTCTCGGCGCGGCGCTGCGCCTCGGGATCGAGGTCGGGGACCACCGACGTGGCCGCGAGGTAATCGCGCACGACCGGGGGGAGCTGGTCAGACGGGATCCCGTCGTTGCGCACCAGCGTCTTCATGAGCGCGTCGACCGCGTCGACCTCGCCCTTTGCATAGATCTCCGCAACGACCGCATCGGCGAGCGGGTCGGCCTGGTTTCGCATGTCATCGAGGAAGGAATCGGTCCAGAGCATCGGCGCATCCTCGCCGCTACGCGACTCGAGCGGCAAGTCCTACGGACGTGTTGTAAGCTCTCGGCGATGGGGGTTGGGGAGGACAAGACCGTCAGCGCGGGCAGCGCGGAGTCGCCGTCCACCGAGGACGATCTCGCGGCCGGAACGCAGGTTGGTGAGTACGTCGTCGAATCGAAGCTCGGCGAGGGTGGATTCGGCGCGGTCTACCGCGCGACGCACCCGCTCATCGGCAAGACCGCGGCGGTGAAGGTCCTCAATCGGGCGTTTTCGACCAACCACGAGATGGTCTCCCGGTTCGTGAGCGAGGCCCGCGCGGTCAATCAGATCCGCCACCGCGGCATCATCGACATCTTTGCGTTCGGTCAACTCCCCGACGGGCGGCAGTACTACATCATGGAGCTCCTCGAGGGCGCCCCGTTCGACAAGCACCTTTCGGACGTGGGCCGGATGAGCCTGGCGAGCGCCCTGCCCGTCTTTCGCGCGATCGCCCGAGCGCTCGACGCCGCGCACAAGGCGGGCATCGTCCACCGCGACCTCAAGCCCGAGAACGTGTTCCTCGTGCCCGGCGACGAGGGCGGGTTTTCGCCCAAGCTGCTCGACTTCGGCATCGCCAAGCTGTTGCCACAGGCCGATTCGAACGGCTCCGGCGGCCACAAGACCCGGACCGGCGTGCAGATGGGCACGCCGTACTACATGTCTCCCGAGCAGTGCCGCGGGGTCGGCGTCGATCACCACACCGACATCTATGCCTTCGGAGTGATGCTGCACCGGGTGCTCACCGGCTCGATGCCCTTCGACGGCGAGAGCGTGATGGACGTGATGATGAAGCACATCACGACGCAGCCTCCGCGCCTCTCGGAGTTCGGATATCCGGCAGCGCTCGACGCACCGGTCGCACGGATGCTCGCGAAGGAGCCGCAGGATCGGCCCGCGACGGCGAGCGAGGCGATCGAAGCGGTTCAGGTAGCGGCGACGCAGGCGGGGTTCGACCTGACCGTGCTCCCGCCTCTCGGGAAGACCGGCACGGTGATCGCGCAGGCGGCGACGCTGGGGACGACCGATCTGGGGATGGTCCGGTCGGAGGCGCCGGTCGGGCGGCGGTCGATGATTTGGGTGGTGGCGGGCGTGATGGCGCTGGCGATCGCGGGAGGGGTGGTGTGGAGCCTGAAGGCACCGGTGAACGCGAACGCGAACGCGAATGCGAATGCGAGTGCGAATGCGAATGCGAATGCGAATGCGAACGCGAATGCGAATGCGAGCTCGAGTGTGCCGGCGGCTGCGGTTGCGAGTGCGGCGGCGAGTGTTCGGGTGACGTTCGAGGCCGTGCCGGTCGCGGAGATCTGGGATGGGGAGCGGAAGGTCGGCAGCAGTCCGGGACCGTATGTGTTTCCCAACGGGGCTCCGGTGAAGCTCACGTTCAAGGCCGCGGGACATGCGCCCAAGACGGTCGACCTCGTTCCGACGAGCGACACGACGCTCGCCGTGAAGCTCGAGCCGGTCGCCGCCGCGCCGATCAAGGCCAAACCGACGATTCACAAGGATCTGGACGATCCGTTCGCCAAATGAAGCCGACCGACTCGAAGGGAGGAAGTGCCGGCGTGCTACGTGCACGACGGCTCGCTGCTCTTCCGCTGCTGTCGCTGTTCGTCGTCTTCGGCGAGAGCTGCGCCGACCTGCCGGACGTGCCCCGCAATGACTGCGGGAACGGGGTCGTCGAGGCAGCCGAGGAGTGCGATCGGTTCGAGAAGGATGGCGTGCGCTGTCGTGGCGCCGACGAAGCCTTCGCGTGTCGTTGGGACTGTACCAACGGCAAGTGTCCGAGCGGGTTCGCGTGCAGCCCGGCCGACAAGATCTGTCGCCAGCCGATGGGAACGTTCGCGGCGAAGGCTTCTTCGTCGTTCGAAGCGAGCGCCGCGCGGCTGCAGCTCGCGGACTTCGACGGAGACGGGCGCGCCGATCTCCTCGCGATGGGCAAGGCCAACGAGACCGGGCAAGCGACGACGCGCCTGTTCTTCTTCGGCGATCCGACCAGTCCTCCGGCCAAGTCGATCGCGATCCGAGCGAACACGCTGGCGCCGTTCGCCACCGACGTCGATGCCGACGGGCGTGCCGACCTCGTGTTCAGCGCGGGCGCCGCGGGAATGAACGTGATGCTCGGCCGGGCGGATCGAACGCTCTATCCCGTCGGGTACGCGCGCTTCCCCCTTCCTCCGGGTGCCCACGCGCGCCTGGTGCGGGTCCGCGGGCTCGCGACCGCCTTCGGGCAGACGGCGCTCGTGTTCGCCGAGCCTGCTCCAGGCAGCTCGTACGTGACCATCGCCGATCTCGCGAATCCGACGGTGTCGCCGGTGATCGCTCCCCTCGCGAAATCGCCGAGCGCGGTGCTCGTCGCGCCGATCGGGGCCAACCTCGTCGATGGCGTCGGTCGGGAGTGCGAGGAGGTGCTGTGGGCTTGGACGGGGAGCAGCGACGTCGAGCTCCTCGAGCCCTGCGACCTGGGCAACAAGCTCCGTGACAAGCCGACGGTCACGCGCAAAGCCCTGTCGTTGCCCGGCGACACGGTCGCGCGGGTGCCGGTGCCCATCGATCTCAATGACGATGGCCACCTCGACCTGCTCATCGTGGGCAAGAGCAAATCGTGGGTGGCCTTCGGCCGCGGCGACGGAACCTTCTCGAGCAAGCTGGACCTCTCCGCCACGACCGAGTCGGTCGCCGAGATGGACTGCACCACCCTCGACGGCGCGGGGAAGCCGGTGGTGGAAGGCGACGCGTGTCTGCCCCTCGCCGGATGGTCGCCGCCCAAGGAAGGACGGCGTCCAACCGATGCGCCGTTGGTCGTCACCGCACGATACGTCCTCGCGCTGAAGGCGACTGCGCCGAACCCCAAGTTCCCCGCACGCATCTCGCTCTCGGGATTTCGCGTCGCGACCCGCGAGAACGGCGAGTGGACCAACGCTGTGGTCGACGACTTGAACGGCAACGGGTGGGTCGACGTGGTGGCCGGCTCGACGATCGCTCCCGATCTCGACTTCTTCAACGGCACGCCGTACGGCCTGCTCAACCCGTCGAAGATCACCACCGACGGCCCGACCGGCGTGCTGACGTACGGCGACTACGACGGTGATCTCATCCCCGACCTCGGCTTCGTCGAGATCGGCGTCGGCGGCCCCGACAAAGACGCGATCGCCGTCTCGTACGGGCGCTTCATGGGGCTGCCCGAGGCCCCCTTTCGGATGGGCATCTACGGACCGATCGCCGAGGTGGGCACCGCCAAGCTCGGAGGCATCAACGCGCTCGAGCAGATCGGCGCCATCGTCCCCGGCGAGAGCGACGACATCGTGCTCCTCGACGGCAATGGGGATCGCCAACTTCTGTCGCCGTTCTCCCTCGCCGCGAACGTGGATGGAGTCGTGACGCAGTCCACCCCGCTGCTCTTCGCGCCAGGTCGATTCGACGCCGATGGGCACATGGATCTCGGAGTGCTCGGCTACGATTTGAGCGGCACGACGGGCCCGTCTCCCCTTCGCCCATGGTTCGTCGGCGGCAAGAGCGCTGCGAGATTCAACGTCCCTGCTGCGGGCAAGGAGATCACCTCCTTCGAGCTCGGTAACTTCGACCCCGCGTCGCGCTTCTCGTTCTCCGTCAGCGCGACGGTCCGCGCCGCCGATCTCGACGGCGACGGGCGGGACGAGCTGGTGGCCTTCGCCCCCGAGAAGGTGTCCGGCGGTCGCGTCCTCGTGGTGGCGAAGTTGGGCGCGAAGACCTTCGATCTCGGTTCGGTCCTCCCGGTTCCGGGCACCGAGAAGACCATCCTCCCGGACGTCCAACTCGAGCTCGCGGACCTCGACGGAGACAAGAAGCCCGATGCCATTCTCTATGCGGGTGGCGGGAAGAAGCAGCTCCTCGGTGTCGCGTGGGGCGACGGCAAGGGCGGCCTCGACGTGTCGGGCCTCACGACCCTCACCCTCCCCGAAACGGCCGGAAAGATCCGCGGGTTCTCGCTGGTCGCGCTCGATCCCGGTGGTCCCTCTTCGCTCGCCGTCGTCGCCGAGAACGGAGTCTGGCTCGTCCGCGGGCGAGGCCGCGTGCTCGCCTCCGAGCAGGTCGCTGGACCGGACGGAGGACAGGCGATCGGCTCCGGTGACGTCGATGGCGACGGCGTCGCCGACCTCCTCGTCTCGCACGGCACGCGGGTGAGCATCTACCTCGGAGTCGCCAAGAAGCCATGAAGCGTCGTTTCATCGCGACCCTCTGCGCCTGTCTTCTCGCAGCGACCCCCGTCGCCGCACAGACGGCCGCGCAGCTCGATCAGGCCAAGGCGCTGTTCAACGCGGGGGCCCAGGCCTACGCCGTCGGTCAGTATCCCGCGGCGATTCAAGCCTTCGAAGAGGCGTACAAGATCACGCCTCGCCCGGCGATCCTCTTCTCGCTCGCCCAAGCCGAGCGTCGTCAGTACTCCATCGACCACGACCCGAAGCGACTCGAGCGAGCCGTCGAGGGGTTCCGCAAGTACATCGTCGAGGTGCCTCAGGGAGGCCGACGCGCCGATGCCGTCGCGGCGCTCGGCGAGCTCGAGCCGCAGCTCGAGAAGGAGAAGCAGAAGGGCGCCACCGCCGCGCCGCCTCCACCGCCCCCGAAGGTCACCGCGCGAGTGATGGTGACCTCGCCCACTCCCAACGCGCAGATCGCTGTCGACGGCGGCGGCGCCAGCGAGGCTCCGTTCATCGGCGAGGTGAGCCCGGGCAAACACACCGTGGTGGTCATCGCTGCCGGCCACGAGCCCGAGCGACGCGAGATCCAGATCGTCGAAGGAGGTCTGGTCGCGCTCGATCTACCGCTCAAGGAGAAGCCAGCGCTGCTGAGGATCGAGCCGCCCGCCGGCTCCGAGGTGACCATCGACGGCCGGCTCGTCGGCGTTGCCCCGCTCACCGCGCCCGTCGAGCTCGGTCACGGTCGTCACTTCGTCGCGGTGATGCGCAACGGCAGTGCGGCCTGGACCAGAGACGTCGATGTGGTGCGCGGAGAGACGACCACGGTCACGCCATCACTCGCCACGTCCACCCAACGGAAGGTGGCCTGGGGGTTCCTCGGTGGGAGCACCGTATCGCTGCTCGCCGGCGGTGCGTTCGGGTTCGTCGCGCTCTCCAAGGAGCACCAGGCCTCGGCGGTGCTCGACGAGCGCGATCGTGGCTCGGCCACGCCAGCGCGTCTCGACGAGTACGACAAGCTGCGAACCGACCGCGATCGCTTCCGCACCTGGTCGATCGTCTCGTTCGGAACCGGCGCGGTGCTCGGCATGACCGGGCTGCTGTTGTATGCACTCGATCGACCGAGCACCCCGATGCGCGACGCCCCTCCGTCGGAGAAGGCGCCTTCGCCGAAGAGCATCGCTCCAGCGGAAGTCTCGGCCCTGCCGATCGTCGGGCCGACGCTGGTCGGCGCCTCGGTCGCGATCACGTTTTAGAGTCGCCCGGGTCCGCCTTCGGCGGCCCCGGACATGGGCCCTCACCCAACCCTCTCCCGGTGGGAGAGGGCTCGAGAATATCCGTTTCTCGGCCCCTCTACCTTTGGGAGAGGGGTTGGGGTGAGGGCACATTCCCCGCGCGCGAAGCGCGCGGGGTTGCTCTAGCGCGTCACCGTGTAACTCTGGGCTGCGCCGCTCGGCGACCAGACGACGACGACGTAGGTCCCTGCCCCGTTCGAGGTCTTGGTGATCTCGGTCGGAGTGGTGTTGGAGACCTGGTAGTAGCTGCCGCTCACAAGCTTCCACATCTGCAGTTGTGCGTCGCCAGCGGACGACACGAATTCGGTAGCACTCGTGCACACGTCGTCGTTCAGACACGCCGAAATGGACGTGTGACGGACGGCGCAGGGACGTGACCGGACCTTCCTCGCACCCGCACGCCCATCGGCGCTCGAATCAGCCGCCCGGAGGCCACGCCGGGTTCGGTGGGAGACAAGCGATCGGGCGCACCTTCGTGATCCGACAGCTGCCGTTCTTCGCGTCGACGCCGCACACGTGGTTGAAGGCGCCGGTGTCGAGGTCGAAGTGTGGATGGTTGTTCGAAGCACACCAGTCGCAGTCGGCCTTCGTCTCGCTGCAGCCACGTCCACAGCACGCGTCGCTCACGCCGGGCACCGGTCCCACGCACGCGCACTGCGGCACCATGTCGTTCGCGTTGACGCAGGGACCGCACTCCATGAAGCCGGAGCCCTTGCAGCGACAGTAGCCACCACATCGATCGGTCAACGCGACGATCGCGCTGCCGCCGGGCCCGGTCACCTCGTAGCAGACACCCGAGGCCTCGGTCAGACCGAGCCCCCACGGCGAGACGTACTTGCCGGTCGAGGGATCGATCGCGACCTGACTGTTGCCGACCATCATCGGGCTCGAGGCCGCGATGCCGATGCAGGTCCCCGGACCGCTCGCTCCCTCGCAGAGCGGCAGGCCGAGCCTCTTGGCGATCGCTGCTGCGTTGTCCTCGGGATACGCCAGCTGGGTGACTCCGTGGCACCCACCCGTCGACAACGTGCAGTAGTACGTCGCCCACGCCTCGGGCAGGGTCGCAAGGCCCTTGTAGCCAGCGTTGAACTGACAACTACCGCCGACACACTTCCCGAGCTTCGGCGGGCAGGTCTCGGCCGTGCAGATCGTCTTCGGCAGACAGACGTCGATGTCGCCCGTGAGCTGGAGGAGCTTCTCGCCGACGCCGCAGCCCGTGGCGACGCTCGAATCCGTGACGACGACGCTCGCATCGCCTGCGTCGGGGGGAGACCGGTCCCCGTCCTGGGGAGTCGAGTCGACCGACGCGAGCTGAAACGCGCCTCCCGTTCCCTGGGCGTCGAAGCATCCGACCAGCAGGAATCCAGGGAAAACGGCGGCGAGAATCGCTGACCGTCTGCGCGTCGAGGCAAGCATGCGGGCGGTCATCGCAAGCCGTGGACCAGTGCGTATCCTCGCCGGATGCGGGTCCTCTTCGCCGCGCATCCGAGCGTCGGCCACACCAACGCCCTGCGCGCCGTCGGCCGTCGGCTGCGCGAGCGCGGACATGCGGTCGCCTTCGCGACCACGATCGTCAAGGCGCCGCCTCGTTGGCTCCCGCTGCCCGAGGTGATGCGCACGGCGTCCGAAATCCCGGCGGCGCTCGAGCGCGACGGGTTCGAGCTCGTGCCGCTGACCACGTCGGCGCGGTCGCTGGGACACGCCGTCATGGTTCCTCTTTCACGCGGCTACGCCGAGATGCGACACGCGCTCGGCATGTTCGGCGCGGACATGGTCAGGCAGGCTCGGGACGTGGCCCTCGCGATCGACCGGTTTGGAGCCGACGTCGTCGTCGGCGACGGGTAGACCGCTCATCGTCGTGCCCTTCGGCGGAGACCAGCTCGAGAACGCGCGCCGGGTCGAGGCCCTCGGCACCGGCGTGGCCGTGCTCCCGGACGCACTGACCTCCGAGAGCATCTCCCGCGCATTCGACACCGCCTCGGCGCGACGCGCACGTGCGGCCGAGGTCTCCGAGTGGCTGCGCGGAATCGACGGCACCGCGAACACCGTCGCCATCGTCGAGGAGCTGGGAGCACGCACAGGCGGTTGAGCCGGCCATCGCGGCGCGTCACTCGCTCGAAATGTGCATCGGTCCTTCGGAGGGGAGAAGGATCGATGACGTCGCACAGACTGTTCGCCGCGCCGCTCATCGCAGCCCTCGCGTGCGTCGGCTGCTCTTCGAAGACCCGCGCGCCGCCCCAGCCCGTCAGCCAGGAAGGCATGCCGAGTCTGCTTCGGAGCGCATGCCCGATGGAGGTACCGGGGACGACCGTCGCATCGGAGGACGTCGAGGAGGGCGCTTCGCTGGTGTTCAAGACGAACGAGGGAGACGTCGTCGAGGATCTCCGCACCCACGCTCGTCGCATGGCCGAGATCCACAACCTGCGCGGCACCCTGGACGATGCGCCGCACAGCAGAGGAACCAACCCCAAAGACCCCCGCGAGAGCATGCTGGGCGTCACCTCGACCGCTTCGGTCGAAGACATCGAAGGCGGCTCGCGCATCGTATTCCGGCCGCACGACCCGTCGATGCTCGACACGCTCCGGCGCCACGTGATGATGCGCGCCCGGAGCATGATCCCCGGCCGTTGTCGATGATGGTCGAGCAGACACCTACACGGGAGCCGGGCTCGTCCGGAAGGGTCCTCGACCACGTAGCGCTTCGACCCAAGGCATCGCTACCATGGCCGCCATGCTGCGTTTCAGCCAGAACCCGCAAGAAGCCGACAAGCAGATGCGGGCCGTGATCTTCTACCTCACGACGTTCGGTTACATCGACGGCGACTTCGACGCCTCGGAGAAGAGCTTCGTCCGCGACTACATCGGCAAGCTCGTCGAAGGGCGTGTGCACGGTGCGGTCGCCGAGACCGAGACCGATCTGCGCAAGGAGCTCGTCGGGAAGTACACCACGCACTTCCACGAGGTGTTCGAGGGCATCGACCGACAAGTGCAGGAGCTGTTCACCGAGTCGGTCGCCGAGGGCGAGAACCAGACCGACTTCGTGCACGCCAAGCTGAAGCTGCGCTGCTTCGAGATCTTCAAGAGCTTCGACAAGGAGGGGCAGGACCAGCTGCTCGACACGGTCGACGAGCTCATCCAAGCCGACGGCACGGTGCACCCGGCCGAGGAGAAGTTCCGCTCGGAGCTTGCGACCCTGCTCATCGACGACGAGGGCATCGAGCTGATCGAGGACGAAGCGCCCGTCCGCCCGCGCGTGAGCGACGTCGAGGCCGAGCTCGTGCCTTCGACCGAGAACCATCCGTTCTTCGGCCGCGTCGAGATGCACTACTCCTCGCAGCCGTACAAGCTCTCGACCCAGATCAAGGCCGACCGCGCGCTGCTCGATCGCGCCATCGCCTTGTGGGACGAGCAGCGCGAGCTGGGCAAGGGCCGGCTCGCCGGTCACAAGCAGGTCACCGAGCTGCACGGCCAGGACGGGTTCCTCGACGGTCACGTCTACGTGCTGCCCGAGAAGCCCGGCGTCGAATACGAGCTCACCGTGCTCGGCGACCTGCACGGCTGCTACTCGGTCCTCAAGTCCGCCATCATGCAGTCGGACTTCCTCGCCAAGGTCAACGCATACAACGCCGACCCGAAGAACAACCCCTACCCCCTGCTCGTGTTGCTCGGCGACTACATCGACCGCGGCATGTTCAGCTACCACGGCGTGCTCCGCACCGTGCTGCAGCTGTTCGTCACCGTGCCGAACCACGTCTACGTGCTGCGTGGGAACCACGAGTATTACGTCGAGTTCAAGGGCAACATCTACGGCGGCGTGAAGCCGGCCGAGGCGATCAACACCCTCAAGCCTCACCTCCCGATCGACGTGTTCCAGCACTACTCGCGCCTGTTCGACGCGATGCCGAACATGCTCATCTTCGATCGCACGCTGTTCGTGCACGCTGGCATCCCGCGCGACTCGCTCCTGAAGGAGCGGTGGAAGGACCTCTCCTCGCTCGAGGACCCCGACCTGCGCTTCCAGATGATGTGGTCCGACCCGAGCAGCGCCGACGTCATCCCCTCGGCACTGCAGGAGCAGTCCGCGCGGTTCCCGTTCGGTCGCCTGCAGAGCCAGGCATTCCTCCGCCGCATCGGCTGCCACACGTTGGTGCGCGGGCACGAGAAGGTCGAAGAGGGCTTCCGCCGCACCTACGACGATCCGGAGCAGCTGCTGATCACCCTGTTCTCGGCCGGCGGCGTGAAGAACGACGACCTCCCGTCGAACAGCGGCTACCGCAACGTCACGCCGATGGCGATGACCATCCGCCACAAGGACGGCAACAGCGTCATCACGCCGTGGCGCGTCGACTACGAGCGGTACAACGACCCGGAGCGCAACGCGTTCTTCAAGGTCGCGCCCGAGATCGAGCACAAGGTCGACTGATCCAGTGTCGGTCGCAGGCCTCGTTCCGCCGGTGAAGACCCTCGTGCTCAGCGTCGACATCGGCGCTGGGCACCGCATGGCGGCCGAGGCGTTGTGCCAGGGGATCGCGGCGGAGCGGCCCGGCAGCGAGCACAAGCTCGTCGAGGCGCTCGAGCACACGGGTCCCGATGGAGGCGCGCTCGCCAAGGAGATGTACTTCGGTGCCCTCGAGGACGCGCCCGATCTGTGGGGGGCCGTCTATGCGCAGCGTGGGCTGTTCGAGGTGTTCCGACCGCTGAACGAGATCGCCGACGACTTCCGTCTCGGAAAGCTCGCGCCGTTGGCGCGTGCGTTTGCCCCCGATGTGGTCCTGGCGATGCACCCCACGGCGTGCGGGCTGGCGTCGGCCCTCGCGCGCAATCGCGACGTCACCTGCCCCGTCGTCGCGGTCCTCACCGATTTCGACGCCCACCCTGCGTGGGTCTACCAGGGTATCGATCACTACCTCGTCGCGTCCGAGTCGATGGAGCGCGCGATGCGGGGTCATCTCCCGTCCGGCGACGTCACCACGACGGGCCTGCCCATCCGACTCGCGTTCGAGCACGTCGGCGACGCCGCGAGCATCAAGGCGCGACTCGGCCTCGCGCCTGATCGAACCACGTTGCTCTTGCTCGGTGGCGGTCTCGGCCTGGGCCCCATCGCCGAAACCGCCGAAGCACTCGCGCGGCTCGGTGGGAACCTCCAGTTGGTGGTCATCGCAGGGCGCAACAAGGACCTCGAGCGATCGGCGCGCGCGGTGGCCGAACGCGCGACGATCCCGGTCCACGTCACCGGGCTCGTCGAGAACATCTGGGACTACATGTGCGTGGCCGACCTAGCGATCGGCAAGCCGGGCGGAATGACGTGCGCGGAGCTGCTCGCCTGCGGCGTCCCGTTGGTCGCTCTCGCGCCGATTCCAGGGCAGGAACAGGCCAACTCCGACGTGCTCGTCGATCTGCGCGTGGCGTTGCACGCGCCCACGGCCGACGCGGCGACCCGCGTCGTTCGCGAGCTGTTGTCTCGACCGAATGCCCTCGCAGCGATGCGTCGCGCCGCCCGCGCGTTGGGGCGACCGAGTGCCGCACGCGACGCGGCCCGCGTCGTCCTCGGCCTGGTCGACGCGCGACGCCCGAAGGTCCGTGTTCGCATCGCGGACGGAGCTCCGCCGCAGCAGCCGGCAACCCCAGCTCGACCGAGCACCACGCGAGACCCCATCGGCGACGAGCTTCGCGCACTGAAGAAGAAACTCGGCATCGGCTGATAGGCTGGCCCTGGGGAGGTGGACATGGCCCAGGCCCGCCACGGGTTGCTCATTGCGTGGTTCGCCGTCGCGAGCTGCGCCAAGGACGACGACGTACAGCTACCCGCGTCGTCGCCGCCGATCGCCGTCGTCTGCGGCGAGCTCGAGGTGCCGACGGGAGACGGCAAGTGCAGCTCGATTGCAGCAAGCGCAGAGAGCTGCGGTGCGAGGTTCCGTCCGATCGCGGGCGGGTGCGAGCCCGTGCTTCCTCCGACGCCTTGTGCCAAAGGCACGATGGCGCTCCCGGGGGACGAATCCTGTACACCGGTCGCGGACTGCGGCAGCGATCCGTACGGAGTGCTCCCGACGGGCGATGTCGTGTACGTCGATGCCGCGGCGCCGATCGGCGGAGATGGGTCGCGCGACAAGCCGCTGCGGACCATCGCAGAAGCACTCGCGACGAAGGTCGCCGATCCGATCGTGGCGCTCGCTGCTGGCTCGTATACCGAGAACGTCAAGGCCGATCGCCGCGTGAGGCTGTTCGGTCGCTGTCCTGCGATGGTCGAGATCAAGGGCGTCGACGCGTCGGTCCCGACGATCGACGCGCCGAAGGTCCCGATCGAGCTGCATCGCATCGCCGTGACCAGCGGCGGCATCGGCATCCGTGCGTACGACACGGCGGGCGTACGCATCGAGCAGGTCTGGGTGCACGACACCGGCGAGCGCGCGCTCGTGCTCGAAGGCCCCAACAGGCCGACCGAAGCGACCGTGCGAAGACTGCTCGTGGAGCGGCCGATCTACGTCGGAATCCAAGCCACGGGAGCCACGCTGCTCGGGGAGGACATCGTCGTGCGCGACGTCGCGCTGCGGTCCGGCTCTGGCGGGTTCGGGGTCACGTCGAACCTGCATCCTGCAGGCGGGCTTCGTGGAACGACGCGTCTCCATCGCGCGGTCATCGAGCGCGCGAAACAGGCGGGCGTCGGCGCGTACGGCGCCGACCTGGAGCTCCGCGATGTCGTGATCAAAGACGTCGGCTACGCCAAGGGCGCTGGCTTCGGGGTGTTCTACTCGCCGGCGCCCGGCGCGGGTGTTTGCGGGGCCCTCGACGTCGACCGCGTCTTCGTGTCGGGCGCCGTCTATGCCGGAGTCGCCGTGCGAGGCTGCACCGCGAAGATCAGCCACAGCACTGTGCGCAACGTCGTGGCCGACCCGAAGGGCGCACAAGGCGAAGGCATCCAACTCGCCAAATGCACGGCGTCGGTCGACCAGGTGCTGATCGAACGCGTGCAGCACGTCGGGCTGGTGGTCGAAGGCGCGACCGTGGAGGCGAGCCGGCTCATCGTCCGCGCGGTCGAGCCCGCACCGGCGGCACCCCACCTCGGGATCGGGGTCGGGACGATTCCGATCGCGGGCACGGGCCCCACTTCGCTGTCGTTGTTCGACAGCGTCATCTACGACGTGCACACGCTCGGGCTCCTGGTCGGCGGCGCCAACGTCGAGGCGGCGCGCCTGCACGTCCACGACGTGAAGCCGTCGTCCGAGGGGAAATACGGTGACGGCATCGGTGTCTCGGCCATCCTCGACGTAGGAGCCACCGTCGCCGCAACGGCGAACGTGCATGACACGCTCATTGCGAAGGTCGCCCGTGCGGGAATCCACCTGACGGGGGGGGACGCGACGGTCGCCCGCACCACCATGGTTTGCGCAGGGTTTCCCATCGAGACAACGGCTCGTTTCATCGGTGGCGAGCGTCCGCAGACGTTGAAAGACGGCGGCGAGAACCTCTGCGCCCCCTGCCAGGGCGAAGCGGGAGTCTGCCTGGCGCAATCCTCCGACCTCGAGCCGGTCGCCGCGCCGAAACCGGGTAGCTAGCGTTTAGGGCACAAAAGCAATACGGTACGCGCCGTCATGGCCCAGAAGACCGATCGCGGATTCGTCTCGAACAACCCCGGCATCATCGCGGCGGTCACCGCCGTGGTCATCGCCGTCGGATTCGTCCTGCTACTCGTGCAGAGCGCCGGCGACCACCACGGCGCGCCCGCCCACGGCGGCGCTCCCGCAGCCGCGCATCACTGAGCCGCACTACCAGAACGGCCAGTCGTCGAGGGGCGGCGGCGTATCGATCACGACGATCCATGTCTGCGGGCGTGGTCGCTCGTACAGGGCGAGAATGGTCCTGGGCTCCTCGTTCGTCCCGTCGACGACGATCGTGTACTCCGCACACGGTACGTCCGGGAGCGCGACGATCCCGCGGTCGTCCGTTCTACCGCGCGCCAACATCCGGCCGAGCCTGCGGGGCGAATCGGAATCTACAGCGCGGATCGTGTATGCGTAACCGCTGTGCACTCGGTGCTCCTCGCCGACAGGGGCGAGCACCATCGAGAGTCGACATCCGGTGTCGGCTCGGGCCGCCGTCGGGCCAGCAAGCAGCGCGACGACCACGGTGAGGATCCAGGTGCGCATGTCGAACGGACACGCGCGCGGCATGACGGTTCCCGTCGGCTAGAGCACTCGCGCCACGATCACCCTCACCTAGAACACGGTCGTGCCGTCGGGCACGACGCCCACGACCGCGCCTTTGTCGCCCGCGAGCTTCACGACCGCGGAGATGAAGAGTCGATCGCCGACTGCGGCGGGTGCCTCGAAGTGGATGCATCCCCCGCCCGGACCGATCTGCGTGCCGCGGAGCATGGCGAGCGCATCGCGAATTCCATCGCCGCGATCGCGGTAGACGAAGACGGCGAGATAGCGGTCTTCGAGGATGCGCGGATCGGGCGTGGCGAAGGGATCGCGCGTATCGAGGGTCACGGCCGTGGCACCCTTCACCGCGTCGAACCGGGCCTGCGCGTACAGCCGCCACAGGTCGCTGCGAGGCGAGGCGGAGAGCGCGGCCTGCGTGGCGCGAACCTCGATGTCATCGGGGGATTCGCCGCTCTCGGCCACACAACCCGAGAACGCGGCGACGAACCCGAGGGCGGCGAGTGTTGCGAGCTTCATGCAGAGTCATGGTGCGGGAAGCGCGACAGCCGGGCATCTCGACCCATGACCAAAATCATGGCGCTTGATTTGGCGCAGCTCGCGCCCCGTCACTCGATCGAAAATACTCGGCGTACCGAGCGTCGGCGTCGGCGCCGAACAACAAGCGGCAAGCCTCGTGCAGCCCTTCGGCCTCGCGCAGTGCGTTCTCGTGGATGACGAGCGAGATTTTGGACCGACGGCGGAGGAAGTCGTCGAGCTTCACGATCATCTCGCGACGCGCGGCCTTGGCGATCTCGCAGCGGAGGTACTCGGCGCCCTCGATGAGCAGCTCGGCGCTGTTGGGATCAGCGCGGATCTCTTCGAGCAGCTGCAAGGCTTGTTCGCCGTACCGGCGCCAGAGGCGCGTCGAGAGCGGCTCGGACGAGCTCTTCGGCGTCATGTCGTCGAGGCGGAGCAGACGCGCCTGGTGGAAGAACTCGTCTTTGATCTCGTCGGGCGGCTCGCCGTACCAGCGTGCCTTGGGGTACGGGAGCTCCACGCCGAGGCCGTGCACGAACGCGGCGATCTCTTCGCCCACGTTCAAGCAGTCGGTGAGCTTGCCGCCGAAGATGCTGACGTGCCTCTTCGCCTCGTCGACCTCGACGATGTGCTTGCGTGACAGCTGCGCCCAATCGGCGTTGCCGGTACCGCCCTTGGCGACGGCGAGGGGACGCACACCGCAGCGCTCGGCGATGATGTCCTTCTCGGTGAGCGGCTGGGGAAGGCGCAGGCGTTTGTTGATGTTCTCGAGGACGAAGCGACGATCCTCCTCGGTGACGTGGGTCACCGGATCGTCGACGCGCGTGTCGGTGGTGCCGATGCAGGTGCGCGGGCCCATCGGGATGACGAAGAACAGGCGCCCGTCATCGGCGAAGAACGTGAGCACGCGCTTGTTCTTGGTGATGCGCGGGACGATGAGGTGGATGCCCTTGGAGAACACGTGGCGCGAGCCGGTCTTGACGCCGGACTTGTCGTTCATCGAGTCGACGAACGGGCCACACGCGTTGACCACCACGCGCGAGCGCACGACGAGCTCGTCGCCCGAGACGACGTCGCGAACCCGCGTGACCCACAGGTCGCCCTCGCGGGTGCTGCCGAGCGACTCGACGTAGTTCGCGGCGACGCACCCGTAGTTGAGCGCCGAGCGCACGAAGTTCCACACGAAGCGGGCGTCGTTGTCGTGGAGGTACGCGTCGGAGTACTCGAACCCTCCGTCGCTCTTGTCGACAGCGACGATCGGCTCCTCTCGCTCGATCTGCGCGACCGAGAGCATCCGCGGCCGCTTGGTGAAGAAGCTGCCGATGAGCCAGTAGAGCCACGTCCCGAGGACGAGCTTCCACAGCCCGTGACGGAATCCGCGCTCGTGAACGACGAAGAAGCGCATCTCCTCGACGGTCGACGGGTAGCTGCGGATGAGGTGATTGCGCGAGACACAGAGCTTGCGCACGAGCGGGAACTCGAGCGTCTCCATGTACTTGATGCCGCCCCACGCGAGGTTCGACGAGCTCTGGCTGGTGAACGAGGCGAAGTCCGACTTGTCGATCAGCGCAATACGCGCGCCGCGCGCGGAGAGGCACGCCGCGGACACTGCGCCGTTGATGCCGCCGCCGAGCACGAGGACGTCGAACGTTCCCTCGGTGAGCCTGTGCACGTTGGCGGTGCGAAGGGAGGACATCGACCTCCCCTATAGCCCTGACGCGTCGCGTTGGCACCCCCCAGGCGAGCTCAGACGCGCTCAGCGACGAAGAAGCCGAACTCGCCGAGGAGCTCGTCCGATGCGAGGAGCCGAAAGCCGGCGTCTTCGAGCGCGTGCTCGAAGGTGGCGCGATCGAATCGATCCTCGAGCGGATGCACGAGCACGCGCCGCCAGACCGGATGGAGGATGAACTTCGCGAAGACCTCCTCCGCGAAGAACCTCCCGCCCGGGCGCAGCACCCGATGCACCTCGCGGAGCGCGTCACGCCACTCCGGGATGTGATGGATGATGCCGAAGTCGAAGACGGCGTCGTAGACCTCGTCGCCAGCGTCGATCTGCGTGGCGCTGCCGACCCAGAGGCTCACCTGCGCGCCCCGCCGTGCGAGTCGAAGCCGGGCGCGCGTGATCATGTCCGGGTCGAGATCGATGCCGTCGACGTGCTCGGCGCCGAACGAGTCGAGCACGATCTCGACGCCCACCCCGCGACCGCACCCGATCTCGAGGCAGCGCGCGCCCTCGACCCGCCCTCCCATCGAGCGCAGCTTGCGCATCTCGTACTGGCGCTGCACCGCCTCGCGGACGGGGTTGTTCATCATCGCCTTCTCGACGCGATTGAGCAGCATGCGGCCAGTATGGATCCCCGAGGAGCCTCGGTCACTGCGATGCGTCGTGGCCCACTGAGGCATCCTCCGCGTGGCCTCGTCGCTGGGCATCGCGGTGGGATCCACCGTCGGCGCGTGTCTCTGGTTCCGCCGGCGGTCCGCCGGTGGACAGGAGCAGGTGTCCGCCGGTGGAGCGTCCGTGCAAGTGGCTGCAATCACCCGCGCTCGCGCGCGGCATCGCACTTGCCACACGGCCGGCATGCCGAGTTCCAGGTGGTACGCTCCCTCCATCGACATGCCCGATACGCGCGGTCCCTTTCGCCCCGAGCACGTGAAGGACGGCGATCGCTACGAGGTCTCGCGGGGGCATCCGGTCTATGTCGCGCCCGCCGGCGCACGACATGGCCGTGAACACATCGTCGGCGCCCTGCCCCTCGCGACGGACCCCGCCGTGCGCGAGGTTGGACTGGACGTTGGATACCAGACCGACCAGGACACGCTCCGCGCGCCCGACATCGCGGTGGGCAACGTCCCCGATCGTCCGGGCTGGGCCGTGGGCGCGCCGGCGCTCGCGGTCGAGTACGCCGATCGCGGTACCGACGAGCAGGACCTGCAGACGAAGATCGCCGAGTTGATGGGCGCGGGGACCCGGTTCGGTGGTGCGCTTGCTCGGCCCGCGTCGCGTGGAGGTGTACGAGCAAGGCCAGGCCCCGCGCACCATCGCGGGAGGCGGGGTGCTCGAGGCGCCCGGCGTTCTGTCGCGACCGGTGCCGGTTGACGCGCTGTTCGATCACGATCGTGCGAACGAGGTCGCGCTCTCGAATCTCCTCGCGCGGCATGGCTTCGAGTCGCTCGACGCTGTGCATGCCGAGGGACAGGCAGTTGGGCGGCTCGAAGGGCACGCAGTCGGGCGCGTCGAGGGGCACGCCGTTGGGCGCGCCGAGGGGCACGCGGTCGGGCACGCCGAGGGGCGCGCAGAGGGCCTCCGTGTCGCCGTCGAGCGCATCTGCGCGGTCCTCGAGCTGCCCATCGACGAGGAGAGGCGCGCATCGCTCTCGCGCGCCGACGAGAGCGAGCTCGCGTCGCTGATCGACGCGCTGATGTCGCGACGGCGGTGGGCCTGACGCGCAGATAGACGTGGATGGCGCCAGCCAGACAGCTACGTCTGCTGTCGCTGGCCGGAGGGCGAGTGTCGAGCGGGCTTCGGGGATCTTCGCCGTTTGGATCAGAGCACGCGGCCGCCGACTTGGGCGGCCCATGCAGCCGCCTCGGCGGCGCGGCGGAAACACCTGCCGGTTGTCCAGCGTGGTTTGCCCGACACGTCGATGGGCAAGGCCTGGCGACCGTCAGTCGCGTTCGACGCGTCCGAGCGCGCGGGCGCCGCGTCGATGAACGTCTTGATGGAGACGAGTCGCGGCGTCGAGTCGAGCATCGGACCCGACTTTGCCATCGAGACCGACTGGCACGCCGCACGCGTGTCTCGATCCCGGGCCACGAACAGCTGCCGGCCGTCGACGTACCACGCGTATCGCTCCGTCGGATCGCCTTCGCCCGGCTCGCCGCCGAGGCGGAGGACCGCGCCGGACAGCCCCGACTGCAGCGAGGTCCCCGAGACGATGAGCAAGCGCGTCGTGAGACCGTGGCTCGTGCGGTCGACGAGCTCGACTAGCCATTCGGCGAGGCCGTCCCCATCCAGATCGGCCATTTCGGCGCGCGTGACCCACGGCGAGCCGATGTCCGCGCGTGGTAGCACCACCGACTCGCTCTTGCCCTTCCCCACGAACACGAGCGCGAACGCGCCGCCGTCGCCGACGACCGCGAGCGACGCGATCGCCGGCGCGTTCGCGGTCGGATCGACCACCAGCGTCTCGAGCGAAGTCCACTTGTGCGCCGGCGCCGGTAGGGCGCGAAACACGTCGAAGTCCTTCGTCGTATCGACCACGACGTGCGTGGTGTCGCCCGCGCGCGGTGCGATCGCGAGGGCCGCGGCGGCGAACGGGCCTAGGAAGGGGCGGCGCACGATCCCGCGCACCGAGCCGAGCTGCGCGAGATCGACCGAAGGCGGGGCCGTCCATTCGAGATCGAAGGTGAGACCGTGGACGAATCCGGTCGAAGTCGGGCCGAGCTGTAGGAGCAGGTTCGGTTGTTCGAGGAACGGAGCCTGGTCGAGACGCAACGCGCGATCCGAGGGCGCATCGCGTTCGAACGACGCACCGGCGACGTTCGCCACCGCGTGAGCGGGCAACACCACCGTCGACTTCTCGTCGGGGTCCTTTCGACGTGCATCGCCTGGCGGAAATCGATCGAGCTCGAGGCTCGTGCTCGGGCGCACACGCGTCGACGAGACCACGCGCAACGGCGCAGGCGTCCATCCCGACACTCCATCCGCGAGCAGCAGTCGACGATGCCCGTCGCCTCCGAGGCCGATCACCAGCGCCGGACTGCTCACCACCTTCGCCGTCGCACTCCCTCCGGGCGCGGACGCCACCGGCGCGCCCGCCGCGACTTCGACCAGATCGCCGATCCGTGCGTCGAGCCGCTTCGCCGATGCGCTCTCGCTGGTGACCGCCGATGCCGTCGGTTCCGGCGGCTTGGTCGACTCCGTGCGACGACGACACGCGACACCGGACGGGCTCGAGGCGAGGAGCGCGGCGAGGACGAGTCGGCGCAGTCTCATCCGGGCTTCAGGTCCATCTTCTTGGCCGTCCAGCCCTTGGCCACGAGGTCGTCTTCGGAGTGCCCGATCAGCTCGACCTCGTCGAGGAAGGTCTCCTGCACGTCCTCGAGGAACGCGAAATGCCACCACTCGGCTTTGTCGGGCGCTTTCGGAAATCCCTTTTGCGCACGTATGCGCTGGAACTTGCTCCCGCTGATGATCAGGGCCGTGAGATCGAGGTAGTTGCCAGCTGGATTCTTGTAATTGGGATCCTTGCCGACCCGGCTCGCGCCGAAGTCGAAGCACTTCAGCTCGCCCTTCTTCTTCGCCACGCCCTGGCCTGTCCCCACTCTGCACCAGACCCGCCAAAACGTGCCGCCGGCGGCAACCGCACCAGGCGGATCGGTCTCGATGAAGAGCTTCTGCTTCTTCCCACGCGAGGCGAGATCCTGATTGATGTCCACGGCTCGTCCGGCGTGATGCAGACTCGTCGAGCTCGCTCCCACCTTCGTGCCGCCAGATAGCGATTTCAGTCCGCGCAAGCAGTCGCCGTACGGGCTCGCGCTGGTGCCTCCGACGAGTCCACCTGCGGCCGTGATGGCCTTCACGACGGCATCCCACTGTTTGGCTGCGTCCTCCCTCAGCTTGGCGGTCGAGCCGCCGGGGCCGACGCTGTTCCCAGAGAGCGCAGCGACCTTGAATCGGCCGAGTGGGAGCACGAATCCGTTGGTGGTCCAGCGGTGGATCTCCTGCGCGGTCGCGTGGTCGCACACGCCGTCGACGCTGCCCTTGAAGGGCGGCGACTTCTCGTCGGCCGGGTTGCCGCCCTTCATGCGGTAGGTGCGCTTGGCGTGGCGCTGAAAACGCAGGACCGCGCGCTTGACTGCTGCCGTGTACACGCCGTCGGACTTGGCCTTGCTCGACAGATAGTTCAGCGTCTTGAGGTCGTCTTGCAACTGCACGACGTAGTCGAGCGGAGTGTTCGCCTTGCCTTTCGTCGTCTTGGCGCCCGTGCTGTCGACACTGCGATTGGTGTTGCTCTGGAAATCGAGCTTCAGGGTCTTGAAGTTGAAGTATTCGGGCGGGACTGCCTGTACGACAGCGCTCGTGTTGCCCGATACCTTGGCGGGCTTCTTCGACGGGGGAGCCATCGTGCTCAGTCCTCCTCGGGAGCGGGGACAAGGATGATTTCCCCGGGCTTGATGAGGTTAATGTCGCCACTCGCGAGTCGCTCGACGTTCTTCTTGTTTGATGGCAGATCCCCGCGGAACTCCCCCAGCTCCTTTCCGGTCAACCCGTACGGAGCTGCGATCGTCTCCATGCGGTCGCCCTTCTGCACCTCGTAGGGCATCGCCGATCCGATGAAGGGCTCGACGGGCACAGCCGCGCCGCAAACGTCGTCGTCGTCGGGATCGATGTCCGGATCGCTCGCCGGCTTGGGTCCCGCGGCGAGCACGCCTCCCCCGGGTGCGAATGCTTCCGCGTCGCCGCCGCCGTCCTCCAAACCCTCGGCATCGTCCATCGATTCTGCGTCGGATACGTCGTCGGGAGGCCCCCCCGAAAGGGTCATTGCCGCGAGCCCTTCGACGAAGACGTCGCACGGCTGCGTCGGATCGTTGCCCGTGATCTTCGCCTGCCCGAGGCCGTCGAGCTGCCCCTCGAAGAGGGTCTCACCGTTTTGCACGACTCTGACCTTCCGTCCGGCGAGCGGCTTCTCCTCCTCGTCGACGACCGTGAGCACGAACTCGCCGTCCCCAGCCGCGACCGAAACGTCGAGCTCTGTCGTGACCTGCTTGTTCCACTGTTGGTATTCGACCTCGCCCTTTTTGGCCTTCTTTCCCGGCACGGGTGGCTGGATGTCGTCGTCGAAGCAGAACAATTCGACGCGGCGATCCTCGTCCGCGGAGACGCCGTCCTTGCCGAATTGGTCGCCCGCGTTCGCGACCGGGAAGAACTCCCCGCAGCCGTGCACGGCGACCTCGATGCTCTTGGGAAGTGTCGTCCCATCGAGTGCCATGTACGCCTCGATCAGCGCTGTCCGCGTCTTCGGCCCGGCGGCGCCGTCGACGACGAGAGCGGTCCCGCGCGTGTCATTGCTCCACTGTTGGAAGCCCTTGACCGTCTGCTCGCAGGGCAGCGCCTGGATCATGTGCTTGATCTCGCTCGTGCCCCAACGCTTCTGCCCTGGCTTGCCCTCGCCGAACCACGCCTCCCACGCCGCCACGTCGTCGGCGAGGTAGGCCTTCACGGCTTCGGCCCGCTCGAGCGAGAGATCGAGGTTGTACGCGTCGTCGCCCGTCGTGTCGGTGTGGCCGACGATCAGCAGCTTGCCCGTCGGATTCGCCTTGTAGACCGACACCACCTTGCGGATGCCCCGCATCGCGGGCTCGCGCAGGAAGCACTTGTTGGTGTCGAAGTGCATGCCGACGAGGCGTACACGAGTGAGCGGCTTGGCCACGACGAGGACGCCGGGGAACTCGGACGTGAGTGACTTTCCGGGCTCGTCGATGCCGAGCATCACCTTGGTGACGTCTGCGCCGTCAGGCATCTTGCGCTCGCCAGGCTTGGCGTAGCGGGGCTTGAGCGCCTCGCGGAGGCTCGCGAGGTTCGCGACCTTCACCGAGGCGAAGGACGGACCTTCGACGTCCTCCCAACGCACGACACCAGCGCCGTTCGTCGCTAGCTTCTCCTGGCGCGACCCCTGGCTGAAGACGACGTCGAGTCCGTCGATGGGCTTTCCGAACTCGTCGACGATCTTCACCTCGAACCAGGTCTTCGGACGGACTTCCTCGGCCGCGGGGATGACGGCGGGCGGCACGTATGCGGCGCCGGGCGCGCTCGTACCCGGGATCACCTTCACCGGCTGTCGCTCGATCTTCGGCAGCTTGAACAGCTTCCACCGGGTGTAGAAGGCCTCTTCAATCGCTCGTTCGGCCCCGTAGTGGAACGATCGCGAATCGCTGCTGCCGAGAATGGTCCTCCAGAGCAGCGGAGCATGTTCGGAGCGGCTGTTGACCCACCAGGAGATCTTGCTCCTCGCCTCCGAGCTCTCGAGCGGCTCGAGCCCCGTCTTCTCGATGAACTTGGCGGCGTCCCACGAGCTCATGAAGACGTACTCGCCGGTGAAATCGTGAATGTGCTGTCTGGAGTTCCGCATGTGAGGGCGTGACCCGAGCGAGGGCAGGCGCGCGGCTGTCCTACCAACGACCGCGGCGCAACGCCACCCATGTCAGAGGGGCCACCAAGGCGCTCCACGGTGACAAGCGTCGTGCGGAAGGCAAGTCACGCTCGGGCGACGCGCTCGCCAAGGCGCTCTCGAAGCACGGGGCACTCGCCGAGGTCGACGCACGCGTGTCGAACGGAATGGTCTCCTTCTCGCGCATCCCGCTCGGCAGCCTCGATCTGTTCGCCCGGACACTGATCGCGACGAAGCTGCCGCGCGACGAAGGATGAACGGTCCACAAAGCGCCACGATCCCTCGCCTGAGCTGCCCGCTCGGAATTCTGGGAGATCGATTGTCGGGCACGGACGTCCAAGGCGGGCGGAGGGTGCCGTGTCCCATCCTGACCCCGTGCTGCAGTACTCATTCCTGGCTCGCGGCGCTCATGGCGAGCTGTTTGCTGGCGCGCGCCCCGACGGCTCGCCGGTGGTGCTCAAGGTGCGCTCGCTCGCGCAACGCGGCGATTGGGCGGAGCACGAGTGGTTCGCCAGGAGCGCGCGGCTCCTCGTCTCCCTCGAGCACCCCGGTCTGGTCCGCGCGCACGCCTTCCACCACGACACCGACCGTTCCGTTCTGGTGCTCGAACGGCTCGAGGGCGGAACGTTGCACACACGGGTGACGCGTGAGCGCGCGCGGTTCGGGTTGCCGTTCTTGCGGGCCTTGCTCGAGCCGCTCGCGTTCCTCCACGCGCGTGGCCTCGTGCACCGCGACATCACGCCGTTCCACGTGATGTTCCGCGATGGGGCACCGGTCCTCGTCGGCTGCGACGCGCTCGCCGAGTCAGGCACCCTCGATGACCACCTCGGGACACCCGGCTTCGTCGCGCCCGAGCAGGTCGGAGGCCCAGCGACGCCCGCGTCCGACGTGTACGGCGCCGCGGCCACCGCGCTCTTCGCGGCGACCGGAATCGACGTCGACGGTCACGCGCGACGACGAGGGCGGCTCGATCTCTCGCGGTGGCCTTCCCTCGCGCGTGTCCTCGGACCGATGCTCGCGCTCGATGCTCGCGAGCGTCCGCCGAACGCGGGCGCGGCGCTGCGGCTCCTCGATTCTCCCCCGGAGTTCTCGAAACGACCCTTGGCGTTGGTCGCGGTCGCGATCGCGATCGTCGGTGCCACGGTGCACCCCGCTCGCACCCCGATGATCGATCCCGCGTCTCCGCTTGCGTGCCGCATAGCGACCGATCCGCCGGGAGCCACGGTGTTCGTCGGCGATTCCGAGCAGGTGTGGAACGAGGAGCATCCCCTCGAGAGCTCGCTCGGTCGAACTCCTTTGATCGTGCTGCGGAATCGCGCGCACCCCTTGGTCCTGCACAAAGACGGCTATCGCCCGTTCGTGCTCGAAGTCGCGGAGGGCGAAGGAGACTGCGCCTTCACGGCGAAGCTCGTTGCGAAATGACATCGCGCCCCGCCGGTTGGCAGATCCTTTGGCGCGAACGGCCGTAGTCTCGCCACACCCATGGAACACGAAGCCGGTCCGGAGCAGCCCAAGGCAGACGACGAGAGCGCGTCCAAACCGCCCATGGCGCAAGCGACCACGACGCCCTCTCCCGAACCGGTCACTCCTCCTCCGCCGCCTCCTCCTCCGCCCCCGCGGTCGGTCTCGCAACCAGAGCCGCAGCGGTTCCCCATTCGCCTCGCGATCTTCGTGTCGCTGCTCCTCGCGATCGCGATCGGCGCCGGCATTCACGGGATGAAGCGCCCCGACACCGTGGTCACCGCGCGAGCGATCGGCGCACGCCTCGATCTCGCTGCGGGTGAGGTCATCGTCGACGAGAAGGGCGTGAAGACCAAGGCGCTCTCGGGCGCACCGCTCGCCATCGGCTCGCGCATCACCACCGGCAAGGGCGCGCGCGCGCTGGTGCGCACCGGCGACGGTGCCTCGGTGTTCCTCCGCGGCGAGACCGAGATCGTGCTCGAGACGCGCGGCATCTCGCTCGAGAAGGGCGAAGCCTGGCTGGACGCACCGCGCGTCGAAGGCGAGGCCATCGCGTTCACCATCGGCAAGCACCGCCTCTCGGCGGCCGATGCGGGTCTGAGCATCCGTCGCGAGGGCGAGTCGATCACCGTCTACGTCGCCCGCGGCCTCGCGATCCTCACCTCTCCTGGCGGACGCATCGAGATCGGTGCCGGCGAGCAGGGGGTCGCGCAGCCCGATGGCGCCCCCAAGCTCGCAGCCGTCGCGTTCTGGCAGGATTGGACCGGCGGCATGGGCGACAGTCGCCCCGCGCACGGCGGCGTGGGCAGCGCGTCGGGGCGCATCTACGGCATGGATCCGATGGCGCCTCCGGGCACGCCCGCGCGCAAGCTCGGCATCGCCAAACAAGCAGTGCGCGCGGTCATCCGCGATGGCCTCGCCGAGACCGAGGTCGACCAGACGTTCAGCAACCCGGGCGGACAATCGATCGAGGGTTGGTACTGGTTCACCGTCCCGCCCGATGCCGCGGTCACGAGCTTCGCGCTCGAGACCAACGGCCAGCTCGTCGAGGGCGAGGTCGTCGAGAAGAAGGAGGCCGCCGCCAAGTACGCGGCAGCGGTCGCGCAAGCGGTCGATCCGGCGCTCCTCGAGTGGGTCGACGGACGCACCTATCGCGCGCGAATCTTCCCGATCCCCGCGAGCGGCACCCGCCGCGTGGTGCTGCGCTACATCGAGCTGCTCCCCACCGTGGAGGGCAAGACCCGCTACGTCTACCCCCTGCGCTCGCCCGATCCGGTGCGGTTCGACGAGTTCTCGCTCTCGGCCGATCTGGGGGCGCCGAGCGCCGAGCGCGCGGTTGCGACGTCGCTCGACGCGACGATCGACAAGCAGGGTCGCCTGGTCTCGATGCGTCGCAGCGGCTACGTGCCGCGCGCCGACTTCCAGATCGAGATCGGCGGCGTCAAGCCGAAGAGCCCCGTTCGCGCGTGGCGCTTCGAGGCCGGCGCGAACCAGGCCGACTACCTGATGATGCGCTACGTGCCCGATCTCGACTTCGCCAAGCTTCCCGCGGCGAAGGGCGAGGTCGTGGTCGTCGTCGACACGTCCGCCGGCGGCGACGAGAGCGCACGGGCGCTCCGCACCGCCGCGGCCGAGGGCGTGCTCCGCGCGCTCGCCGACGACGATCGGTTCGCGCTCGTTGCGCTCGACGTGACCGCGAAGGTCGTCTACCCGCAGGCCGGCCTCGCACCGGCGACCGAGGGCGACATCGCCAAGGCGCTCGAGAAGCTGAGCGATCACGCCATCGGCGGCGCGACCGACATGGGGGCCATGTTCGAGCCCGCGCTCGAGCGACTGCACGGCACCGAGCAACCCGCGATCGTGTACGTCGGCGACGGCGCCGCCACCTCCGGCGAGACCACCGGCGAGGGCCTGCTCGAGCGCCTGCGTCGCTCGATGTCGGGCTCCCGCGCCCGCTTCTTCACCATCGGCGCCGGCCCCGACGCGCGTCACGAGTTGCTGGCGCAGCTCGCCCGCGCCGGCGGCGGACAACACCTCCGCATCGACGAGGCCGATCAGACGACGGGCCAGGCGCTCCGTCTCGCGAGCGCGATCAAGACTCCGACCATCACCGACCTCGAGGTCGACCTCGGGGCCGGGCTCGATCAACCGTTCTATTCGGCCACCGGCAAGCTCGCACGCGGCGAGGAGTTGATGCTGCTCGCACGCACCCACCACGCGCTCCCGGAGAAGGTCCGCGTGAAGGGCCGCGCAGGTGGACAGCCGTTCGAGGTCGCCTATCCCCTCGAGCTCGACAAGGGCGTGATCACCGGCCTCGCCCCCCGCCTGTGGGCCGCCGAGTACATGCGTCGCCTGCTCGGCAGCGGCGCCGGCACCGACGAGAACCGCGCGAAGATCCTCGAGCTCGGGCTCGAGTACGGCTTGATGACGCCGTACACCAGCATCCTCGCGCTCGACAGCGACGCAGCCTACGCGCAACAGAACATCAAGCGTCGTCACAGCAAGCTGCGTGGCGTGCGCCTGACCGCGATCGAGAACGACAAACACGAAGCGGCCCTCGGCTGCCTGTTCTCGCCGATGGCGCTCGCGCCGATCGGCGGGTGCAGCAAATCCGACTTCGCCCCGGCCTCCGAGGAAGCCGAGCAGAAACCCTCCGACGAGAAGAGCGGCGGGACCGGCACCAAGCACAAGGGCGCCGAGGGGTCGATGGGCTCGCCGGCGAGCGGCGGCGATTCTCCAGCGGCACCACCTCCTCCGGTCGCCGCCACACCCACCGCTATCGCGGCACCTGCAGCCGAGCCCGATCCAGCGCCTTCGAGCAAGGACATCGACGAGATCGTCGACGTCGCCAAGAAGAAGGTCGCCAGCTCCGCCCCGAAGCAGCTCAAGGGCGACGGTGACGACGAGAAGGAGAACCTCGACGGCAATCCGCTCGGTGGCAGCGGCGTCGTGGGCAAGATCGCAGGCAAGCCCCTCGGGGGACAGCCCCCAACAGGTCCGGCAGGCAAGAAGGAAGACAAGACGATCGCAACCAAGCCGGCCGTGCCCAAGTACGTGCCCAAGCCGCCGCCGTTCTCGCTCCCGGCCAAGCCGCTCTCACGCTGCAGCGACGCGGCCAACCGTCCGCTCGCCGAGCGCATGGTCCTCTGGCAGAAGCGCCTCAAGCAGGCCAAGCAGGCCTACGAGCTCACCAACCAATACGAGCTCGCCGCGTCGTCCTGCGAGCTCCCCGACTTCCGCGATCAATCGGCGCTGCTCGGGCTCATCCAGCAGAAGGTCACCACCGAACAGGCCGCCGAGACCGTGCTGGCCCATTTCCGTGGGCGTCCCGAGCTCCAGACGTTCCTCGCGCGCGCCATCCTCCGCCGCACCGTCGACGTGCACGTCGCCGCCGCCGTGAGTCGGGTGCTGTTCGGCGGCGTCGATTGGATGAAGGTCGACCGCGAGCTGCTCGACAAGCCCAAGGTCGAAGACAAGCTCGCATACCTGCGCGCCACGATGTTGATCGCACCCGGCGATCCGATGGGCGACGTTCGCCTCGTCAAGCTGCTCGCGCAGAAAGGCGATCGGCAAGAGGCGCTCGCCTACGGCCGCCGCCTCCGCGATCGCGGGTTCATGACGCCGACGCTCGCGCAACAGCTCGGCGACGTGCTCGCCGACGCGGGCGAGCAGGAAGAGGCCCTCCGCACCTACTCCGAGGTCGTCGAGTTCGACGGCGACAACCCGGCTTCGCGCCGCGTGCTCGGCGACATCTTCCTCCGGCAGGGCTGGTACGCGGCGGCCTATCGCCAGTACAAGACCTTGACCGACCTCGATCCGAAGAGCCCTGCTTCGTGGCTACGGTTGGCCAACGCCGCAGCGGGTGCAGGCCGCGTCGACGAGGCGCTGCGCCTCGAGCGCGAAGTGTCCAACGGCGAGGGCAGCCCGGGACCGAACGATCCGCGCTACTTCGCGCGGCTCTGGTCCGCGACGCGGCTCGGCCTCCTGCTCTCCGATCCGGCCAAGGCCGGCGCGACCCCCGACGCGATCGGCCGCAAGCTCAAGGAGCTGCAGCTGTTCAGCGGCCCGGGCACGCTCGCCCTCGTCACCTGGGACGATCTCGACGCGCGCCTCTCGCTCGTCGCCGAGATCGAGAAGGACCAGACCAAACAGGAGACGCTCCTCGGCGAATCCACCGACGCCGGCACCACCGGCCTGTTCGGGCTGTTGGCCTCGACCGAGGCCTGGGAGAAGCGCACCTGGACGGTTCGTCCCAAGACGGACGCACCCGGCGCCCGCGCGGTGAAGTTCCGCGTCGTGCTCCTCACCTGGGACGGCAAGGCGTTCAGCGTGAAGGTGAAGAAGGGCGAGCTCGGCGCCGACGGCAAACCCGCCACCTTCTGATCCAGAGAGAAGAGCTCACCACGGGTCACGGAGGCACGGAGGTCGAGAGTGATGCTGCCGCTCGCTCGCAGCACACCGGATGCACACTCTCGCGACTGGAATGTCGTCATGCTTCGAGCACGGAATCGCAAGGTGACGTGGTGGTCCAGATCGGCAGACACTCTCGACCTCCTCGTCTCCGTATCTCCGTGGTGAATTTTCTCGGCTAGGCTCGGCCCCGTGAAGCGACACCCTGCGTTCGTCCCGCTCTCGCGCGATCACCACCATGCACTGGTACTCGCGCGAGGGCTCCAAACCGACGGTCCCGCCGGAACGTTGCCCGCGGAGCTCGGCGCGCGCGTCGCGCACACGGTGCGTGTGTTCGTCGAGGAGCTCGAGCCCCACTTCCGGTGCGAGGAGGACGTGCTCCTCTCCAGGCTTCGCGGAAGAGATCCGGAGCTCGATCGCGCGTGCGACGACGTCCAGGACGATCACGAGACCCTCCGGGCCATGATCGCCGAGCTCACGATCGATCCGAACGCGCAGCGACTCGATGCCTTCGGTAGGAAACTCGAGGCACATGTACGCCTCGAGGAGCGTGCGCTCTTCGAGACGGCCCAGCGCGTCGTCCCCGAGGACGAGCTCGCGCGGCTCGAGGCGCTGGTCGAGAAGAACTTGTCACGCGACGAGCGTTGACGCTACCCGCGAGGCGCTGTCTCCTCGAAGCGTGCTTAAACCTAACCTTGCCTGGCTTCTCTCCGCGCTCGTCCTCGGGTGCGGCTCGTCCTCCGACGAGCCTGCGGCAAAGGCCGACTCGGGCGTCGACACTTCGATCGACGCGCCATCCGACACCCCGGTCGTCACAGCGCAGGGCACCGCCGACGTCACGTTGCTCACGCTCACCTCGTGGCAGGGGCAGCTCGAGCCGGTGACGGTCGCCACTGCAACCACCTCGACCGCCTACGGTGGCCTCGGGACGCTCTCCGCGTATTTCAAAGCCGAACGCGCGGCGACCACGGACGACGTCCTCCTCGTGACCGGCGGAGACGAGTTCGGCGCGACGCCCGTGCTGTCGTCGGCGTTCGACGACGAGCCCTCGATCAAGGCGCTCGACTTCCTCGGCCTCAAGGCGACCACCTTCGGCAACCACAACTTCGATTGGGGCACCGCCGGCCTGAAGAAGCTGATCGAGAGCGCCAGCTACAAGTTCGTCACGTCGAACCTCACCAACGTGACGAGTGAGCTCGGCCCGAAGGTCGTCATGCCGTACTGGATGACCGAGGTCGGCACCACCGCGCCCAAGCCGAAGGTCGCCTTCATCGGCCTGAGCGCGCCCTCGCTGCTCTCCATCCAGTTCCCCGGCAAATTCGGCTCGATCAACATCGAGGAGCCGGTCGCTGCCGCGAACAAGGCGGCCAAGGCCGCGCGTGACGCAGGCGCGAGCCTGGTCGTCGCTCTGGTGCACGCCGGCGCCGACAGCGTCGACGCGGGCGGCAACCCGGTGGGGCCGATCGTCGACATGGCCAAGGCGATCACCGGCGTCGACGTCTTCGTCGCCGACCACACGGACATGAAGGTGAACGCGACGGTCGCCGGCAGCCTGATCGTGCAGAACAAGAAGCGCGGGCAGGCCTACAGCGTGGTGAAGGTGAAGATCGTCGACGGCAAGGTCACCTCCAAGTCTGCGACCTCGAAAGAAGCGATCGGCACCGTGACCGCGTTGTTCGCCGCAGGGGCGAGCTGCACCCTGCCGGCCGACTGCGCGAGCGGCACATGCGCGAGCGGCAAGTGTGTCCTCAGCTGTCCGTCGACCGCGTGCCCCGACTCCAGCTACACGTGCACCGCAGGCGCCTGCCAGAAGGTGGTGATGGCGGGCGATGCCGCTGCCGAGGCGGTCCTCGCACCGTACCGCGCGGCGCTTCCCGCCAAGTTCGACGTCAAGCTGGCCGTCATCGACCAAGAGTACAAACGCGGCGGCACGCCCCAGATCGAGCGCATCGGCGAGACGCCCCTGGGTGATCTCGTCGCCGATGCATTGCTCAAGCGTTGTGCACCGCTCGGCGCGAAGATCGCCATGTTCAACGCGGGCGGCATGAAGAACGGCCTCCCGTCGACCTACGCGCCGGCCGACACGACGCTGCGTCGCAACGTGACGGGCTACGCGGCAGGTCCGCCGTACGACATCGTCGTTGGCGACGTGTTCAACCTCCACCCCTACGGCAACGCCGCGGTGGTCCGGAAGATCAAGGGCAGCGTCCTCTGGGCCGCGCTCGAGAACGGCTTCGCGGCGCTGCCCGCCGCCGCCGGCGGTTTCCCCCAGATCGCAGGCTTCAAGGTCATCTACGACCCGGCCGCGGCTTCGGGCTCGCGCGTGGTCTCGGTCACGCTCGACGACGGGACCGTGGTCGCCAAGGACGACCCCAAGGAGATCGGCCTCGCGACGGTGGACTTCATCAACGCGGGTGGCGACGGGTACTCGATGCTGGTCGAGACCGTCCCCTCGCCCACCCTCGACCCGTTGACCACGGTGCTGATCGACTACCTGAAAGCGAACTCGCCGGTGCCCGCCCCGATCGGCGGCCGGCTCGTGAAGAAGACTTAGAGAAGATGTGAGTGGACCTGCGCCAACGGCTGAGGTGCTCCCAGCCTTTTGCCGCGGCGCATGGCGAGTGATACTTCCCCGGAGTTATGCGCGCGGGCGAGCACGTGACCCCTCAGGTCCGCCTCGTTCGCCCCATCGGGGCGGGCGGGATGGGCGCGGTGTGGGTCGCGGAGCACCTCGCGCTCAAGACCGAAGTCGCGGTCAAATTCATCCTCGCGGGGCGTGAGCAGGACAGCGAGGCCCGCGAGCGGTTCAGCCGCGAGGCCGAAGCCGCCGCCCAGGTGAAGAGCCCACATGTCACGCAGATCTTCGACCACGGCCTGACCGAGGACGGCGTGCCGTTCATCGTGATGGAGATGCTCGAGGGCGAGGACCTCGCGCGCTACCTGCACACGCACCATCGTCTGCCGTTGCGGGAAGTGTCCGCCTTCGTGACCCAGATCTGCCGCGCGCTCGGGCGCGCACACGCGCGGGGGCTCATCCATCGCGACGTCAAACCGGCGAACATATTTCTCTGCGACGTGGGTACCTCCGAGCGGTTCGTGAAGCTGCTCGACTTCGGCGTCGCGAAGATGGTCGGTGACTCGTCGACGGCGACCAAGAGCGGGAGCCTCACCGGCACCCCCGTGTACATGGCGCCCGAGCAGCTCCTCGGCGCGCGCGATCTCGATCACCGCGCCGATCTCTGGTCGGTCGCCGTCGTCGCCTACGAGATGATGGTCGGTCGGAGGCCGTTGAACGAAGAGAACGCGGCGGCCATCGGCGTTCGCCTCCACACCCGCGGCATGCCGCGCCCCTCCGACGGGCTACCCGAGCTGACGCGCGCCACGGCCGACGCGCTCGACAAGTGGTTCGCGAAGGCGTGGGCGATCGACCCCAAGCAGCGGTTCGACACGGCGCTCGCCCTCGCCGAGGAGTTCGAGGTCCTCGTTCGCTCGATCTACGAGGGCCAGGGCGTCGAGCCGAACAGCGGCAAGTACTTCCTCCCCATCCGCCAGGGCTTGCGCGCCGTCGACGGTGACATCCTCACCATCCGTGACTCGCAAGACGCCGCGATCAGCGACGTGACGCTCGCCTCGGGAAGGCTGCAGATCGCCGAGCCATTGGCAGCCACCGTCCAGGCGCCGCCAAGTCAGGGGGGACCGCTCCCGCTGCACACCGAGACTCCGCTGTCGAAGCAGGTGCCCGATCCACTTGCGACGCAAGCGCCCGCCGAGCGCTCGAGCAAGCGATCCCCGATGGCCGCGTTCGCTGCGGTCGCGGTCGCGATCGTCGCGATCGGGGCCGTCACGGTGCTCGTGCGCTCGCGGGGCAGCGAGCCACCCAAAGAGGCAGGCAGCGCATCCGGGGTGCAGACCACCGCGACCGCGCCCCCCGTGGCGAGCCCCGTCGCATCCACGTCGGCGAGCGCCATTCCGGCTCCGTCCGTGTCCGCTGCGCAGACCGCTGCCGTCGACGCTGCCTCGGCAGCCCCCAAACCCTCGACGACCGCCCCCGCCATCGCGACCGTAAAGAAGCCGCCCGTGGCGGCGAGCGCTGCGAGCGTCGCACCCACCGTCAAGAAGCTCGAGGACATCGAGTGAAGCGCGCGCTCGGGTTCTCGGCTGCGATGTTGGCGCTCACGCTCCTCGGAACGGCGATGGCCGAACCGACCGAAGCCGAGAAGGACGCGGCCCGCATCCTCTTCACCGAGGGCAAGGAGCTGCGTGACGTGGGCAAGACCGCCGCCGCCCTCGAGCGGTTCAAGCGCGCCTACGACCTCGCGCCCACGCCGATCACGGCGGTGGAGCTCGCGCGCACGCACGCGATGCTCGGACACCTCGTCGAGGCCCGTCGCCTGTATCGCTCGATCGATGCGCTCGAGAAGAAGCCGGGCGAATCGGCCAAGACCTTGGCGGCGCGCGAAGAGGCCCAGAAGCTCGCCACCGAGCTCGATGCGCGCATCCCCACGATCGTCATCAAGGTCGCCGGAGACGAGCCGATCACCTCCGCTTCGCTCGACGGCAAGGCACTCGAGGTCTCCACGCTGTCGTCCCCGATCGCGATCGACCCGGGCAAACACGTGGTCGGCGTTCGCGGCAAGACCGAGGGCAACGCGACGGTCGTCGCGGTCGAAGGCGAACGCGATCGCGTGATCACGATCGAGCTCCCCAAGACTGCGCCCCCGCCGCCGCTCGTGCCGCCGACGCCTCCACCCAAGGTCGCTCCGGAGCCGACGAGCACGTGGACGACGGTGCGTTGGGTCTCGGGAATCGTCGGCGGCGTCGGCCTCGTGGTCGGTGCGGGCGCGGGCGCGCTCGCGCTGTCGACCGCGTCCGACGTGCGCAACAACTGCACGGGCGGCGTGTGTCCGCCGTCGCGTCACGACGATCTCGACACCACGCACCGTTGGGCCACCATCTCGACGATCGGCTTCGGTGTCGCAGCCGTTGGCGCAACGGTGTTCGTCGTGAGCATCGTCCGTGGACCGTCCGGCGAGAAAAAGGATGTCGCAGCATCCGTTACGCCGTACGCTTCGCTCGACGGTTTTGGCCTCGCTGGTAGCTTCTGAACATCGTTTCGTGCGCGCGTCCCTCGCGGGGGTCGCCGCGTTCGCGTTCGTGTTCGGAACGAGCTGCATCTACCTGACGGGCGTGCAGGACTACGAAAAGGGCGCGTGCGAGGGTCCTTGCACCGACGCCGCCACGGACGGCGACACTGCTGCGGACTCAGCGTCGCCCTGCCCGAGCGGCATGGTGCTCGTCGCCGGCGGGAGCTACGTCCCGGTGTCCAAGCCGGGCGGCGGGCTCGTGCGCATCGAGGCGCTCTGCGTCGACGCCACCGAGGTGACCGCCGCGGCGTACAAGGTCTGCGTCCTTTCCGGCACATGCACCGCAGTGGCGAGCAAACCGCTCTGCAACTACGGAACGGACGGTCGCGAGAACGACCCGATCAACTGCGTCGACGTCACCCAAGCGAAGGCGTACTGCGCCTCGCTCGCCAAGCGACTGCCCACCGACGACGAGTGGGAGTGGGTCGCGCGCGGGGGGCCGCTCGGCTTCGCGTATCCGTGGGGCAACGCGGCTCCCACCGCGGCCGACGATCCCGAGCACCTCTGCTGGCAGGGCAAGACCAAGCGGGACGACGAAACGGTGTGGTCCAAACGCCCGGCCGGCACGTGCGCCGTGAGCACGTTCCCCCGGGGTGCGCGCGACGGCATGTCCGATCTCGCGGGCAACGTGTCGGAGTGGACCTCGACCACCGACGGGACCAAGTTCGTCTACCGCGGCGGCTCGGCGTTCGACCTCGCCGACCCCGCCCTGTTCAAGGTCGGCGATCGCCGCAGCGCAGCCTCTGCGAGTTATCCGTCGATCGGCGTGCGCTGTTTCGCCAGCCCGCGCTGATCAGCGCGAGCGTCGGCGCAGCGACAAGAGCGCGAGCCCGGCGAGCGGGAGCAACGCACCGAGCGCGCTCGCAGTACCGCCAACGACGCCGCATTGACACGCGTTCGCCGAAGGCAGGTCGCCCGAGGCTACGCCGGTGCTGCCGTCCGCGCTCGCATCTCCCGGGTTGATCGGCACGCCGCTGTCGCCGAAGCCCCCGTCGGCACCAGGCGCCGAGGCGGAGATGCAGCGACCGCCCGTGCAGACCTGACCCGTCGGACACTTCGCGCCGTCGCAGTCGTCGACGCACGTGCCGGACTTGCAGTGGGTTCCCGACGCGCAAGGCTTCGCGCAGCTCGGATCGACGCAGTCGTCGGTGGTCGGGTCGCACTTGGTGCCGCCGCCGCATGCGACGCCGGAGCACGAGGTGCACCCGGGCAGGCAGAGGCCGCTGCGACAGACCTGGCCGGTCGGACACTTCACGCCGTCGCAGAGCGCGACGCATTTGTCGCCGAGGCACAGAGTTCCGTAGGGGCAGGTGACGTCGCTGCACGGGGCGACGCACGCGCCAGCCCGGCACACCTCGCCGGTCGCACAGGTCTTGCCGAGGCACGCCGAGTCGACGCACCGCCCGCTGCCCTCGTCGCAGACGGTCCCCGGATCACACTTGAACTCGCCGGTCGCACACGGCGGAAGACACCGGCCGTTGAGACACGTGTCGCCGGCACGCGGACACTTGGCCTCGTCGTCGATCTTGCCATTGCAGTCGTCGTCGATTCCGTTGCACTCCTCGGTCTTCGAGCTGGCGACGCTGGTGCAGCTCACCGTGCCCGCGCTGCACTGGGTGACGCCGAACTTGCAGGCGCCCGGCTTGCCGGTGTCGCAGGTGACGCCGCCGCCGGAGCACTGCACGCCGTCGACGCTGGTGACCAGATCGGTGAAGCCGTTGTCACCGCCGCTGAACCGGTCCTCCCAGGCGAAGTAGAACTTCGATTTGGAGAGCTTGCTGTTGTAGGTGAGCAGGTGGATGTACCCGCCCGGATCGGGGTTGTACTTGCGCTCGGAGTAGAAGGCGTATCCCTCGCCCGCCTTGAACCGATCGACCGTGGGGCAACAGTTGCCCGCGGCACACGTGCCACCCGCCGTCTTCGACTCGGGGGTCATCAGGAAGAACCCGACGTCGCCGCCCTTGTACGCGGGCTCTTTCGACAGATCGAGGACCACCGATTTGCCGGTGCCGTCGGTGCAACCGAGCATCGGGTGCAGATCGCTCGGATCGGGCTTGCTGCCGGTGACGTTGTACCAACCGAAGATGTCCTTGAACATCGCAGTGCCGCGCGAGGTGACGGTGAACGTCAGCGCGCAGGTGGGTCGGAACGTCTCCGGCGTGGTCGCCGCCTCGGCGTACGGATCGAGTCCGTCGAACTTGGTGGGGATGCACGTGTTGTCGTTGAACACGTGGTACATGCGGCTCTCGCACGTGCCCTTCTTGCCGTCGTCGCAAGAGGTCTCGCTCGCACACGGCGCCCCGATGTTGCAGATGCCCGGCGTGGTGCACGCGCAGGCGAACACCGAGAGCAAGCCGGTGGGCTTGCCGCTGTCGCACCCCGGCGCGGTGGGGATTGCCTTGCCGTCCGGCTGGGTGAGCGCGTGGGCGGCGGGCGCGGCGAGGAGGGCGGCGAGGGCAATCGAGGCGACGGCGGCGCGCATGCCGTCAGTAGTGACTCAGTTTTGAGGTACGTCAAGCGACCCAGGTCAGTCGACCGGAATCCGTCAGGATCTCAGGGCCTATCGAAGCGGTACGTCGCCTCCGCAGGCTTTTCGGCGAGCACGAACAGACGCGTGCCACGACCGCCGCTCGCGATCGGGTCGCGCCCCGCGCGTTCGAGCTTGCCGACGCCGCGGGGAGCGACAGCGCGGACGCAGCCTGCCTTCAGGAGCGCGTCGACCAACGCGGCCGGCGTGGTCGTCCCCGCAGGCTCCGCGATCAGCAAGTCACCGCGTGCCGTGAAGCCGATGGCGAGCGAGAGCTCCGGGGGCAACGCGAGCGCCTTTCCACCGACCACGATGGCATCTGCCTCTGCGACCCATCGCGCATCGGGCGGCGCGCCCACTGCCATCGTCAATCGTCCCCGATCGTCGACCACCAATGCCGCGGATGCCCCCGCGGCCTTCGAGAGCGTCTTGCCCGAGACGACGAGGCCGAGCGGATGATCCTTGGACGCCGCGCCGAGGTCGAGGGCCGCGAGAACCCGCTGAGCGTCCTCGCCGCCGAGCGGAGTCGGAGTCGTGGCCTCGAGGAGCCTCTTGCCTGCCGCATCACGCTCGTCGTGACCGGGCGTCAGCGCAAACCGGACGCGGTGTGCATCGACGAACGTGACGCGCACTCCGCCCTGGGTCCGCGCGAGCACCGCGGGCATCCACGTGGGCGGGGGCTGAACCTGCCCATCGGGGACGAACGAGGCGTCGGGTCCCGAGAGCGGCGCACGAAGGGTCGCGTAGAAGAACTCCTTCGGGTTCGGCTGGTGGACGTACCGCTTGTCGGTGATGCCCATCGCGTTCGAGAGCGCCTCGCTCTTTCCGACTTTGTATTGCGCGTCGTCGAACGACATGAAGACGAAGCCGATGTGCAGCACGTTCATGTCGAGGTGCATGCCGTAGTCGCAGCCAGCCTTCTTCATCGCCGTGCCCAGGTCCTGGGCCTCGATCGCGTCTCCCCAGAGATAGAGCAGGTGACCGCCCGCGGTGCGGCAGATGCCGCTCCGTTTGGCGCGCTGACCAACCTGGTTCTTCGCCTTGAGGATGCCGCCCCAGCGCTTGCGGCCCATCGGGTTGATCCCGCCGCCGTCGAGCAGGGGCTCGAGGTTCTGCCTCAGCGAACGCACGTCTTCGGGCACGTGCATGCTGGGACCCAGGGTGCCGAATCCCAACCGCCCGTCGTCGTGCATGAAGAGCGACGCCACGTCCTTCACCACCGGGGCGAACGTGCGGCGCCGGATGATCATCCCGTGCGCGTTCTGATCGAGCCGGAACGCACCGTTGAACGCCACGACCACGCGGGTCGCGATCGCCGGGTCGCGCGGGAGCTTGCCGCCGGCCCGCGGCCACTTGCCCGCCGTCTTCTCGTCCGGTGGCCAGGGCCCCTCGGCGCCGATGGCCATGTCGAGCTCGAGCTGGCGCGCGTCGAGGGCGACCACCTCGACCTGCGCCTTGCGGTTGGGATCGGGGCGCACTTTGGTCGTGTAGAAGGTGGGCGGTGCGCCCTCGATGCGGCGCATCCATGGACGGTCGTAGGCGACCCATTCTTCGGCGCCGTCGTCGGCCGGGCGCGGGGGAGGCCAGACGTGCTCATCGAGAGACGCGACGGCCTCGCTCGACGTCGGTGCGTAGGTCGGCTCCACCACGATCGGGCGCGACTCCACGCTCGCTGTCGCCTTGGGCGCGAGACCGCGAGGCGCCGGAGGAGCCGCCGCAGGTGCGCAGCACACGAGGGCGACCGGGACGGCGAGGCGGGCGATGCGCGACACGGTCCGGAGTATCTCCCATCGAGGCCGTAAATGGTCACACCGAGCTCGTCACCTGCACGTAGCATCACGGAACCATGCGCCGCCGCCTTGCCGCCCTCACGCTCGCCGCCGCCAGCCTGTTCGTCGCCGATCGGGCCGACGCGTTCTGCGGGTTCTACGTCGCTCCGGGCGACAAGCCTCTCTACAACGACGCCACGATGGTCGCGCTGCTCCGCGACGGCACGCGCACCGCGCTGTCGATGAGCAACAACTACAAGGGGCCGGCCGCCGACTTCGCGATGGTGGTACCGGTGCCGGTCGTCCTCCAGAAAGAGAACGTCAAGGTCCTGAACAAGTCGGTGTTTTCGCGGCTCGAGGCGATCTCGGCGCCCCGCCTCGTCGAGTACTGGGAGCAGGATCCCTGCAACCCGTACCCGCCGCCGATGGCCATGCCCACGTCCGTCGCGATGGGCGGAACCGTGAAGTCCGGGGCGCCCGAAGGCGCGGGCAAGGACTACGGCGTCAAGATCGAGGCCAAATTCGAGGTCGGCGAGTACCAGATCCTCGTCTTGTCGGCGAAGCAGAGCGACGGCCTCGAGTCGTGGCTGCACGACAACAAGTACAATATCCCGCAGGGCGCCTCGGCCGCGCTCGCACCGTACGTCAAAGAGCAGTGGAAGTTCTTCGTCGCGAAGATCGACATCACCAAGGTCGCCCTCGACGCAAACGGCAGCGCACAGCTCTCGCCGCTGCGGTTCCACTACGAGTCGAACGACTTCCGTCTCCCGGTGCGCCTCGGGCTCTTGAACGCACCGACACACGCCGCGGCCAAGCAGGACCTCCTCCTGTTCGTGTTGTCGAAGACCGATCGCTACGAGGTCGCGAACTACCCGAACGTGTTCATCCCGACCAACCTCGAGGTGACCGACGCGACGCGCACCTCGTTCGCGCCGTTCTACGCGACGCTGTTCGACGCCGCGGTCGACAAGGCGCAGGGCAAAGGCGTCGTCACCGAGTACTCGTGGACCACGCCGTTCTTCAACAACAACATGGGCATGAAATGCGACCCGTGTCCGTCGCAACCGATCACCGCGCCCGCCGACCTCGCGGCGCTCGGGGGTGATGTCTTGTGGGGCCTCGGTGCCGGCGGACCGCCGATGTCCAAGGGGCCGACCTGGGGTCCAGGTGGCGGAATGGGCGGTCTCGGCAACGTGGTGATCACGCGCCTGCACGCGCGATACGACTCGAAGTCGCTCGGCGACGATCTGGTGTTCAAGGTCGCGGGGCCGGTGGTCGGTGGTCGCGAGGGCGGCGGTCCCGCCGGCAACGAGCAGGGCGCCAAGCCGTCGTCGCAGAACAACTTCCAAGCGCGCTACGTCATCCGTCACCCGTGGACCGGCGCGGTGAAGTGCGCCAAGCCGCAGCGTGGGATCTGGGGCGGCCCACCTGGGAGCTGGAACGCGAAGCCGCCGCCTCCCGCTGCCGCGACGGGGCTCGCCTCGGTGGTGCGCACGGGCATCAAGCTCACGAGCTATCTCAAGGCAGGTCTGCCGAAGTTCGACGTGAAGGCTGCCGGACCGACGCCGCCGTTCGTCGCGCCGCCGACGCCTCCCGATCCGGTCGTGCCCGACGCGGGTCCCGAAGCGAGCGTCACCGGCGCCGATGCGGGCACCATTGTCGACGCGACCGTGGCGCCTCCGATCGAGACGGTCGCCCCGCCCTCGAGCTCGGCCGGCCCTGCGCCGGTCCCCTCGGTGCAACCCCAGCCGCACGGCTGCGGATGCGACATTCCCGGCGGCGCGAAGACCACCAGCACCGCGCTCGCGGGCCTGGCAGCCTCTGCCATTGCACTTTCACTCGCGCGCCGTCGTCGCCGCTGAGCGGTTTCGCGCGCCTCGTTCGCGTCGCGCAAAGTGTGCGTGGGTACGGACGAGCGCATGGCGAAATCGCTGCATGTTGCCGGGGCTCGACCTCCGGATCGGATCTTGCGAAGCTGCTCGCACCGTGAGCAAGCCCCGCTTTCAGTCGACTCATCTCCTCGCTGCAGCTCTCCTCGCCGGAGGCGTCGGCGCAGCGTTCGGCCTTTTCAACAACAAGTCCCCCGACGCAATCGCTGCGTTGCCGCCGACGCCGGCCCCGCAGTCGCAGCCCGGGCAACCTGCGCAGCCCGGTCAGGTCGATCACGCGGGCCCGACGACGGGCAATCTCCCTCCCGGCCACCCGAACGTCGGAGGCGGCGCGCCCGCTCCGATGGGCGCACCGGCGCCTGCGGGTGCGAACGTGATCGAAGGCGAGGTCCTCGAGGTCCTCGACGTCACCGGGTACACCTACGCGCGCATCGGCGCCAAGGGCACCGACGGCACGTGGGCCGCGTTCCCCACCGCGAAGCTCGCGGTCGGTGACAAGGCGCGCGTGAACGCCGAGATGCAGATGAAGGACTTCCCGAGCAAGGCGCTCAACAAGACCTTCCCGGCGATCTGGTTCGGCAACCTCGACAACGGCAGCGCGCCCCCTCCGGGCATGGGCGCACCGCCGGGTGCAGCGAATCCAGGCGCCATGCCTCCCGGTGCGGCGGCCGCGCCGGTCGACGCCAAGGCGGAGCGTGCGCCAGGCGGCAAGACCGTCGCCGAGATCATCGCGGAGCGCACGGCGCTCTCGGGCAAGAGCGTGAAGCTCCGCGCCGTCGTCGTGAAGTGCAACCCGGGCATCCTCGGGAAGACCTATCTCCACGTGCGCGACGGATCGGGCGACGCCAAGACGGGCAACGACGATCTCTCGGTCACCATGGCGGACGTCCCCAAGGTCGGCGACACCATCATGATCGAGGGCGTCGTCGGTCTCGATCGCGACATCGGCGGGGGCTACAAATTCCCCACCATCATCGAGGACGCGAAGCTGATCACGAAGTGACCCGGTCCCCGGCGCATCCGGGCGAGGCTTGAATCGGGCGCCGCATCGGGGTACGGCTTCGGTGTGGCGCACCCCTCGGTGCGACACGCGCCGAGAGCTCGTACGCACGTAGGATTTTCCAACGCGTGTGCGCGCGACCTACGTCGCGAGGGAAGTCCGGTGTGAATCCGGCACGGCCCCCGCCACGGTCACCGGGGACGAACCGCCGAACAGCCACTGCTTCTCCTGAGCGATCGGGAGGGTGGGAAGGTCGGCGTAGTAGGACGATCCGGGAGTCCGGAGACCTGGCTCGTCGGCGAGCGTGGTGGCAACTGCCACGCGCAATTCCGAGCGCACGGACGGGTGCGCGTACGGAGCGTCGATGTACCGATCTCTACTGGTGGTGTCGTGTCTGCTCACTGCGTGTGGGTCGGGCGCCGAAGAGCTCGTGCCGCGGGTGGACACCGATGCGGGCGTGACTACCGAGAGCCCGCTCTCCTCGGTGCGCTACGCGTCGAAAGTCGTCTCGTTCACCAAGGGCGACAAAGGCGGCTTCAACGCGGACAAGCTCCCGGGCATCGTGCTCGGTCCGCCACATGGCGCCGGGTGCTGCGGAGGCTCGCGCGACGTGCTCGCGCTCGGCGACGGCGGCGAGATCGTGCTCGGGTTCGAGACTGCGATCGTCGACGGCCCCGGCACCGACTTCATCGTCTTCGAGAACCCGTTCGAGATTGGTGGCGATCCGAACAACGTACTGGCCGAGCTCGCCGAGGTCGCGGTCAGCGACGATGGCGTGACCTGGACCACGTTCCCGTGCACCGCGAAGGAGTGGCCGTACGGGACGTGCGCCGGATGGCACCCGGTCTACGCGACCCCCGAATCCCCAGTCGATCCGCGCGACCCCGAGAAGGCCGGAGGCGACCGCTTCGACCTCGCCACGATCGGCGTGAAGAGCGCGCGCTTCGTGCGCATCCGCGACATGAACGGCCGCTTCCCGGCCCTCGAGCCCACGGCCGGGTTCGATCTCGACGGCGTCGCGGTCCTCCACTCCGCCCGCTGAGCGGGCCCGGAGGTGCACCGTCAGGGCGGTGCTAGGCTCCGCGCGAATGGACGCCGAGTCACTGCTGCGCGTGCTGCGCAAGCCGCTCGACGCGCTGCTCGGTGCCGAGCAGCGGGTGTTCCTGCCCTTTCTGGTGACGGCGGCCGTCATCGCGGCGGTCGTTTGGGCGCTCCGCGTCCGGCCGCGCACCTCGCTCGGCGAGTACCTGTTCACGCGCAGGGTCTGGCTCCATCGCTCGTCGCTGCTCGACGCGCAGGTCATCCTGGTCCGTGGGCTTTTCGGGGTCGCGCTCGTCGTCCCGGTGTTCCTCTCCACGATCGGCGTGGCCGTCGTGGTGATGCGCAACCTCCGCCACGCGTTCGGGGTCCCCACGCTGTCGTGGTCACCGGGCGCGGTGATGCTGACGTTCACGGCGATCGCGTTCCTCGCCGACGACTTCACGCGCTACGTCGTTCATCGCCTGATGCATCGGGTGCCCGCGCTGTGGGAGCTCCACAAGGTGCACCACAGCGCGCAGGTGCTCACCCCGTTCACCCTGCAGCGTGTGCATCCCCTCGAGGGACTCGCGATGGCGGTGCGGCTCACCGTCACCCTGGGCATCGTCACCGGCGTGTTCGTCTGGCTCTTCCCCGGGAAGGTGCGCGGCTACGAGGTGCTCGGGGTCGACGCGATCGGTTTCGCCTTCGCGGCGCTGGGCGCGAACCTCCGGCACTCGCACGTCTGGCTCTCGTACGGCCCATGGTTCGAGCGCATCGCGATCAGCCCTGCGCAACACCAGGTCCACCACAGCGTCGACCCGCAGCACCACGACCGGAACTACGGCGCGGCCCTCGCCGTGTGGGACTGGGTATTCGGGACGTTGTACGTGACGAAGGGGTACGAGCGGATCGTCTTCGGGTTGAACGAGACCGAGAGCAACCACGAGGACCGCATCGTGTCGGTGCTGGTCGACCCCGTCGTCGCCGCGCTGCGCGCGCTCGTTCCCTCGAGAATGCTGAAGCGGCTGAAGGCCGGGGCACCCGCTGCAGGGCAAAGCCCGCCGCGGTCGAGCTGAATCGCCGTTCTCGATTGGGTCGACAGTCGACAGTCGACATGGTGTGGCCTCATCCTGCCACCCGCGGCGACGAGATGCGGCAACGGGCGGGATGGTTTGGACGTCCTCTTGGGCCCCAACCCGAGTCGCGAGATCACGGCCCAGCTTGCTGGGGGTTGGGAAGATCAAAAGATCAAAAGATCAGAAGCGGGACGAGATGGGGCTGCCGCGTCAGGCCCGAAGCCTTCGTGAGCGACGGATCGTTCGGGCGTCGATCGGCAGGCTGCACGACCTTCTGATCTTCTGGCCTTCTGATCTTCTGTTAGAGCGAGGCGGGCCCGGCCAAGGTCGGCTCGAAGTTACTTGCGATGACCTCGGCGCCGGCCCTCACGCGACGTCACAATGAGGCCCATACCCTCACGGCTTCACCTTCGCTTCGAGCTCCGGAATCCGCACGCGCGCGGGGTGCATCGGCTGCATCGTGACGATGGCGCGCACAGCCGAGAGCGCCTCGTTCCACTGCTGGGCTGCCGAGGCCCACTCGAGGACCGCCTCCCAGTAGCCGACCAGGTTGCGGAGCGCGGTCGGCGTCTCGTCGAGCGTTCGACGCGCGGCGGCCAGGTCGCCACGCGTGACGTGCACGTGCACCAGGCGCTGCCGCGCCCCGAGCGACTGCGGCCAGGTGGCGACCGCGCGCGTGTAGAACTCGAGCTCGACGCGCCGGGCCTCGTCGCGTTTGCCATTCCGCACGAGGCGATCGGCGTACTCCTCGTACGCCTGCTGGCTGGTCGGCAGGAGCAGGTAGATGTACCCGAACAGACGCTCCTCGTCGCGCCACACCGAGGTCTGCACGGCGCACGACAATGCGAGGACCGCGAACGAGAGCGACAGCGTGCCGTGGACGATCACCGGCGCGATCCGCCTGGCCGAAGTGGCGGCCAGCCATTCGAGCAGTCGCTCCACCCCGGCGGCGAACGCGAACGCGATGCCGACCATCGCCACGTAGAGATAGGCATCCGCCGCGTAGCGCGAGATCGGGACCAGGTTCGAAATGGGCACGTAGGCGAAGACGAGCCACGCACCGATCAACGTCGCCCGAGGCTCCCCACGACGGATCGCCCACGAGAGCCGCATCGCGACCAGAACGGCAAAGACCGCCGCGACGGCGATCGCGACGAGATCGACCGTCGTCGGCGCGACGACCCGTGGCGCGAGCTCCACCGGGACGAAGAGCGTCCCGAGGTAATGCGTGAACGTGCTGCCCACGAATCCGGCCCGCCGCGCGAACGACATCGGACCGAGATCGACCACCTGCCCGACCGAACGCGCGATGTACATGTCGAGCGCGACGACGCCGAGGCTCACGCCCGCGAGCAACGCAGGCACCAGGTGCGCGCGTCGCCAGACGAAGTACGCGAGGGCGAGCGCGAGCCCGACCATCGCGCCGGTGGGCTTGGAGAGCGCGGACGCCGCGGAGCAGAAGACGATCCACCCGACGTCGCGACGACGGAGCACCTCGCCGTGCGCGCGGAGGGCATCGAGCGCGAGCAGCGCGAAGAACGCGGCGAGCAGATCCTTGCGTTGGGTGACGAACGCCACCGCCTCGGCCTGCACCGGGTGCAGGAGGAAGAGGAACGCCCCGGCGAGCGCGGCCCCGAGGCGAACCTCGCGGAGCAGGATGCGCAGGACCAGCGCCGCGCACGCGAGGTGCAGCACGAGGTTCGTCAGGTGAAACCCTTGCGCGCGCCCGGACCACAGCGCCCAATCGAGGGCGAACGACGCGAGCGTCACCGGCATCGCGTAGTGGAACTCGAGGGTGAGGAATCGATCGCGCAGGGGCGTCTGCCACCACGCCGAGACGTGGGGGTTCGACGCGATGTAGATGGTGTCGTCGGCGGTGACGAACCCGAACCGCACCACCTGCCCGAAGACCACGAGGCCGACGGCGAGGAGCGCCGCGTACGCGAGAGCGCGCGAGGAACGCGGCATCGAGATGGTCTTACACCGTTTCGCGGCAGCGTGCTCTACTCGCCGTGAGCTTGCACGAGATCACTCGAGACGATGCACGCTGGCTCGGCGGGGCCACCCTGACGTGTGCGCTCCTGGTCTTCGTCGCGTTCGGGCTCGTCGGCGATCGCGCGACCTCGCTCGGGGAGCTCCCGCTCGACGACGCGTGGATCCACCTCGTCTACGCGCGCGGCCTGCTCCGCGACGGCCTGCCGACGTACAACGACGGCGCTCCGGAGGCGGGCTTCTCCAGCCTCGCGTGGCTGTTTGCCGAGCTGCCCACGAGCCTCTTCGCACGTGTGTTCCACGCATCGCCGGTCGTCGCGAGCAAGCTCACCTCGCTCGCGTTCGCGGCGCTCGCCGCGTACGGCAGCGGTCGCCTCGTGCGGCGGCTCGGCAAGAGCCTCGTTCTCGCCGTCGCGACCGTGGCCGCGGTGTCGCTCACGCCCGGATTCGCGTTCAGCGCGATGAGCGGAATGGAGGTCACCCTCGCGACCGCGACGATCGTGTGGGGTTGGAACGCGCTCCTCGACGAGCGCCTGTGGCTCGCCGGCCTCTGCTTCGGGCTCGCGGCAATCACCCGGCTCGAGGCGACGATCGTCCTCGCGGTCGCGGTGGCCGTGGGTGGCCGGAAGCGACTCCCGCGTCTCGTGGCTCCGGGGGGCCTCATGCTCTCGGTGTGGGGGGTCTACGATTTGTTCGTCACCGATCACCCGTTGCCGAACACCTTCTACGTGAAGGCCAGCCGCGCGTTTTCCCCGGCGAACCTCGAGTACTTCTTCCGCCACGTCGTGCTCGGGAACGGTGTCGCCTGTGCGGTGATCGTCACTCTGCTGACGCTCGCCGCCGTCGCCGAACACCGACGACAGCGCATCGTGCTCGGGCTGTTCGCGAGCGCGTTGCTGCCCTGCGTGGCGATCGTGCGTACACACGCGTTCTCCAACGCGGCCTTCTACACCGAGCGGTACTTCTTCCCGTTCACCGCGTTGATCGTTCCCCTCGCGATGCTCGGCGTCGCGGTGCTCCCACGACGCGCACACGTCGTCTCGCTCGTCGTCCTCGGAGCGTGCACCGTCCCGGCGCTCGCGCGCGCCCGCGAGAGCTACCAGGGACACTGCGCGACCATCCGGCGGTTGAACAGCGAGCCCGCGTGGTGGCTCGCGGCGCACACTCCGCCAAACGCGATCGTCGGCGTGATCGACGCGGGCGCGAGCCGGTATCACAGCGGCCGCAAGGTGATCGATCTCGGCGGCCTCAACGAGCATCGCATCGCGCACGCGGGCGATCCGCGCATCGAGCGCTGCGTCGCCCTCGCTTCGAACTTCGGTTGGCTGGTGCTCCCCGAGGGCTTCCTCGCCGGCCTCCGTGGCGGCAGCATCGCGATCGACGAGCGGGCCCGTTACTCCGTCGATCGTTGGTGGATCGTCGAGCCCCCGCACGCCGCCACGGTGCTGATCGCCCACGCCTCCGCCTTCCCTCCGAACCGAGACGCGTGCGTCCGGATGTTGAAGGAACGCGGCATCGACCTGCCCTGAGCACACTTCGGGTGCTGCAGTCCCCAGGCGTAGCGCCCGCGTGACATGCCGGGAAGACGCGCGATGCGCGCGAGACCGCGGGAACTCCCGCGCGCGCGTGTCTCCAGCCACTCGGCACAACCCATGCTGAAGGGTCCGGCAGAGGACACACCATGCAAAACCGCTCCGCCCAGCACCGTTCGGTTCGCCGCGTCCTTTGCCTCGCCGCGCTCCTCGCGTTGTCGCCCCTCGGCGCCGGCTGCGTGGTCGGCGCCGAGAACGACGACGGCGACAGAGAGTCGGAGTCGATCGTCTGGACCGCAAATCGCTGGCCCGCCCCGCAGAACATCGCTGTCTGCATCCTCGATCGCGGCGGCGTCTCGGACGAGATCGTCAACGACGTCCGCAGCTGGGTCACCAATGACTTCAACCGCACGGCGCTCCGGTTCGTCGGGTGGGGCCCGTGCGGCGCACAGCACCAGAACACACCGGTGATTCGCATCCAGTTCTCGAAGGAGCATGACTGGACGACCAACGGCGGCGCCTCCGCGGGCGGGGGATGGTCGTACCTCGGCAAGACGCAGGGCGACTGGTGGAGTCCGTCCATGCACCTCAAGATCGGGAACACCGGCGCGTACCCGGCGGGGAAGTGGTATCGAGATTGGGCGATCTCGTCGACGCGCGGGACAGCCGTCCACGAGTTCGGGCACGCGGCGGGGCTCGCCCACGAGCACACGCGGACCGACTCCCCGCAGTGCGGAAGCGACACCAAGCGACAGTCGAACGGCGCGGACGGCTACGTCTACATCGGGGCGTACGATCCGAAGTCGATCATGAACTACTGCAACGGCGGCGGCGTGACGACGATGTCGCCGTCCGACGTGGCAGGCGTCAACTTCCTCTACCCACCCGGCGGTGGCGCGTCGGCCGGCAGCGGCACGAGGGTCCGACTCGTCTCCGCGCACAGTGGCCGCTCCGCCGACGTCGCCGACCGGAGCACGGCCTCGGGCGCCCGACTGATCCAGTGGTCGTATTGGGGTGGTGGCAACCAACAATTCACGCTCCGCAGCGCGGGCGCTGGCTACGAGATCGTGAGCCAGCACGCCGGAAAGTGTCTCGACGTCGACGCGTGGGGCAAGCAGAACGGCGCGCGGATCATCCAGTGGGACTGCCATCGCGGCGCAAACCAGCTGTGGACGCTGAGGCCGCATGCCGACGGCACGGTGTCCCTCGTGTCGGTCAACTCCGGCAAGTGCCTCGACGTCGCCGAATGGGGAACCAACGATGGCGCCCCACTCCAGCAGTGGGACTGTCATTACGGTGCCAATCAGCGTTGGCGCTTGGAGCGCATTCCCTGATTGCGGTGCTAATCCGCGTCGCCGCCGACGCGCGCGGGGACCTGGAGCTTCAGCACCCCGGTGAAGTCGACCTTCAGCATGTCGGTGATCGACTTGAGCGCGTCGTAGAGCTTCTGAACGGCAGGCACGTCCTTCGCCAGCCCCTCTTCGATGGTCTTGTACGGGTAGGCGTCGACGGCGGCGATCGCCGCGGCGATGTCGGTCTTCATCTCGTTGGCGAGGGTCCCGGCGCCGATCGCGACGAGCAGATCGTCGAAGGCGACGCCGCTGAAGTCCGCGCCGCAGCCCTCGAACAACCGGCGGAAGCCCACCAGGTTGCTGCGCAGCGGCTTGACGTTGTGCGCGGCGTACGGCGACTCGACGAGGTCGGCGCACGGACCCTCGGGGCAGAGCGCGAGGTCGAGCCCGAGCGGCGCGCCGAGCTTGCGATCGCGCGTCATGAAGTAGATGTAGAACATCGCGTCGGTCACGGTGTTCAACGCCGCTTCGACCGTCGGGTACACCGAGCTCCCGCTTCCCGCGGTCGCGAACGTCGTGAGGAAGCCCTTGTCCCACGTGGTCGCGAGCTCTCCGCTGCGCGCGACGAGATCTGCGGCAAGCACCTTGGCGTACGCCGCCTTCCGCGCGGCGAGCTCCTCGGCCGGAATCGCCGCCCAGGTCCCTGACGCGTTGATGTCCTCGGACGCTCCGCACCCGTTCGCCGTGCCTTCGAAGAAGAGGAGGTACTCGAGCGCGCCGAGCCCGCGCGTGGTGATCAGCGCGGTCTTCGAGAAGTCCGCCGCTTCGTACGACTTCATCGCCGTCGCGCGGTCGGTCTGGCAACGACCGAGGAGGGGCCACGCGTAGAAGTTGTCGCGCAGCCCCTGCCCTCCGAGCGATGACGTGGGCCCGAGAGGGCCGAACTGCATCACCTCCGCCTCCTGCCAGGTGTCCGACGCGGCGAGCCAGGCCTCGCGCGCCGCCTTCTTGTTGGTGTCGGTCCGATCGGCGGCATAGGCGGTGACCGCCGTGGCGAGCTTCTGCGCGCTCTGCTCGAAGCTGCGAGCGGTGGTCGCAGCGCAGGTGCCGAGGGCGGTGAGCAACGCGGAGCGATCGAACGAGCCCGCGTCGACCGTATTCGACGGCTTCGACGTCGGCTTGCTGCAGCTCCAACCGAAGGAGGAGGCGCCAAGGAGGAACGCGAAGGCGAGGGAGGAAGCGCGCATGATTCGAAAGCGACTTTCAGTTTCATCATGACGGGCGTCAAGTCAACGGGTTACCCCTTGATCAGTCCGTCGACCCATGGTACGAACCACTTACTGAAAGTGACTTTCAACTTCGTTTTCAACGAAGGAGCTCGATTCATGAAGGCGATTCTCGGTGGGTTCTGGGTTCTCGGCGCAGTGGCCGCGGTGTCCCTCGGCGCGTGCGGAGGCGGCGATGAGGACTCCCCTTCGACCGCGACCGATTCCGGCGTAGCCGAAGTCGCGACGGACACGGGCGTCGCCATCGACACCGGCGTGGGCACCGATACCGGGACGGATGTCGCCACCGACGCTCCCCCCGTTGCCGCGGCGAAGCTGACGAACCTCGAGTTGTCGAAGACCTTCCACGACCGACTCTACGGGTTGGCGTACGCGCCTTCGGGCGAGCTCTTCGCGACGGGAGTCCTCGGCGAGTCCGCCGACGACCTCGCGATGATCGTCGTGAAGTTCAAGAAAGACGGCTCGCTCGACACGACCTTCGGGACGATGGGCATCGCGAAGAAGAACGTCATCGCGAAGAAGGCCGGCGAGGTCGCGCGCGGCATCGTGGTGCAGTCGACCGGCAAGATCGTCATCGCCGGCACGGTGGAGCACGAGGGCGCGACCGACGAGCGCGATCGGGACATCGCGGTCGTTCGGTTCAACGCCGACGGTACCGTCGACAGCAGCTTCGGCACCGCCGGCGTGGTCATCCTCGATTTGAGCGCGGGTGAGCTCGTGGGCACGACCTACGTCGCCGACAACCAGTGGGGGCTCTCCCTCGGCGCCGCCGACGCGCTCGTGGTGACGGGAGTGCAGAAGGCCACCGGCCGCACCGACAGCGATTTCGCAATCGTGAAGCTGAAGGCCGACGGCGCCCGCGACACCACCTTCGGCACCAACGGCGTCGCGACCGTCGACATCGACAACCTCTCGACGACCATGCGCACGGCGACCGTGCTCTCGGACGGCAGCGTCGTCGGCGCGGGGTACTACACGGACGCGGACAAGGTCGTTCGTCCGGTGTTGTTCAAGCTGACGCCGACCGGCACGCTCGACACCACGTTCGGCAAGAGCGGCATCTTCAACGAGGCGCTCCTGCCCGCGGCCGCCGAGGCCTACGGCGCTGCGCCCCAGGGCTCGAGCTTCATCACGGTCGGTTACGGCCGCGCGACGACGACCGAGTCTCTCGACTGGCTTTCGTTCCGCATCGGCGGTGACGGCAAGCAGGACAAGACCTACGGAACCTCGGGCATGGCACGCCTCGATCTCGCGGGCAACAACGACAACGGCCGCGCGCTCGTGGTGCTCCCGGACCAGCGGGTGTTCATGGTGGGTGGCGGGCGTCCGGCCGCCGACAACAGCGACGGCATGACCGCGCTGCTCACCAAGGACGGCGCCCCCGACACCACCTACGGGCCCAAGGGAATCAAGACCTGGGACCTCGGCGGCCCGAACGACTTCTTCTGGGGCGTCGCGGTGTCACCCGCCAAGGATCAGATCGCGGTCGTCGGCTTGAAGGGCGCGGCGACCGGCGGCACCGACGATGCCGTGTTGCTGACGATGCCCATGCCGAAGTGATTCCCCCGCGCTCGCATGGGCGTACCATTCTCCCATGCGGCGCGGCCTCCTCTCGTTGGGCGTCCTCGGGCTCGCGTTCCTGAGCGTGCGACGGGTGCAGGCGAACGATCCGTCGACGGTCTCGGTCGGCGGATCGTTCTCCGAGCACGACGCACACCTCACGTGCGGGCCCGACGTGCGGGTGCGCCATGCGAGCGGCGGCGCGCACATCCACAAGGTGTTCGGCGACAAGGGCGAGGGCTTCGTGGTCGACGCGCGTGGAGGCGCGGGCACCACGTCGGTCACCACGATCTACGAGGACACGACCCAGGCGAAGGGCCAGACCGTTTCGCCCACCCGGTGGGTCGGGTCCGGCCAGCTCGCGATCGGGTACGCGTGGCAGAGCTTCGGGTTCGCGCTGGGCGCCGGCGAGTACGGCGCCGCCGACGGCGCATACGTGGACGGCGAGAGAAAGCGCGCGTTCCTCCCGGCCGCGGCGTTCCGCTTCGGGCGAGGCACGCCGTTCCGCGGCGAGGCGGGGTCGGTTCGCCCCCGATCGCCGGGCTCGCGCGGTTCTTCTCGATCTACACGGATTTCGAGCTGAAGGTCGACGACTCGGTCGGCGTCGGCTTCGGCACCTATTCCACCTTGCAGACCGATCTCGAGCGTCGCACGGGCATCTACGGTCGCGGCGTCTACACGCTCGCACAGCCCGTGCGGCTCGGCGCCTTCCTCGGCATCGAGTCGACCTTCGGGCGCGATCGCCGCATCGGCTACTCGACCGGGCTCGCGCTGACGTTCGTGCTGGACGAGTGATCCGTCACCGGACGAAGCGGGCGCGCAGGCGGAGCGAGTTGGTGACCACCGTGACCGAGCTGAGGGCCATCGCCGCGCTGGCGAAGATGGGTGACAGCTGCACATGGAACGCAGGCCACAGCGCACCGGCCGCGATCGGGATGCCGATCACGTTGTAGGCGAAGGCCCAGAACAGGTTCTGCCGGATGGTGCGCATGGTGGCGCGCGACAGATCGATCGCGTCGACCACCGAGCGGAGATCGCTGCGCATCAGCGTGACGTCGGCGGCCTCGATGGCGATGTCGGTGCCGCCGCCCATCGCGATGCCGACGTCGGCGCGGGCGAGCGCGGGGGCGTCGTTGATGCCATCGCCGACCATCGCCACTACACCTGACTTCTCGTCAACCAGCTGGCCGACGATGGCGGACTTGTCCTCGGGAAGAACGCCGGCGTGCAGATCGGTGATCCCCACCTCGCGGGCGACCTCTTCGGCGACGTCCTTGCGGTCGCCGGTGAGCATGACCACCCGGATGCCCCGTGCCCGCAGCGCGGCGATCGCCTCCTTGGAGGTCGCGCGAATCGGGTCGGCGATGCCGAGCACCGCGACGGGTGTGCCGTCGACCTCGACCAACACGGGCGTGCGCGCCCGAGCAGCGAGCGCAGAGGCCTCGGCGAGCCCCGCCGGTGCACGACCGACGCGAACCCGCTTGCCCCCGACGAGACCGGAGACGCCCTCGCCAGTCTTGGTGGCGAACTCGGTGACCGATTCGCGCGCGAGGCCTTCGGCCGCGCGAACGATCGACTGCGCCAGCGGGTGCTCGCTGCGCGACTCGACGGCCGCCGCGAGGACGAGCACCTCTTCGCGCGACCTGGTTCCAAGCAGCACGACGTCGGTGACCTGCGGCTTGCCCTCGGTGATTGTGCCTGTCTTGTCGAGGACCAGCGTGGAGATGCGGTGCGCGGTCTCCAGGGCCTCGCCTCCCTTGATCAGCACGCCCCGCGAAGCGCCCGCGCCGGTGCCGACCATGATCGCCGTCGGCGTGGCGAGGCCCATCGCGCAGGGACAGGCGATGATCAACACGGTGACGAACGCGAGCAGCGCGCGCGAAAATCCCTCGCCCGGAGCCGCGGCCACCGCCCAGACGATGGCGGCGAGCGTCGCGAGGCCGAGCACCACCGGGACGAACACGGCACTGATTTGATCGGCCAGCCGCTGGATGGGCGCCTTCGAGCCCTGCGCGGCCTCGACCAGGCGAACGATGCGGGCGAGGGTCGTGTCGGAGCCGACGCGTGTGGCGACGAGCGTCAGCGCACCGGCACCGTTCACCGTGGCGCCGACCACCTTCTCGCCGGGCTTCTTTGCGACGGGAAGCGGCTCGCCGGTGAGCATCGACTCGTCGACGGCGCTCTCGCCTTCGACCACGTCGCCGTCGACCGGGACCTTCTCGCCCGGGCGAACGAGCACCCGATCGCCGACGCGCACCTCGTCGATCTTCACCTCGACCGCCTGGTCGCCACGGAGCACGCACGCGGTTTCGGGCCGCAACGCGAGCAGCTTGGCGATGGCCTCGCGCGTCTTGCCCTTGGCGCGGGCCTCGAGGAGGCTGCCGAGGAGCAAGAGGCCGAGAATGCCGCTGATCGCCTCGTAATACACGTCGAGCGGCAGACGCATGCGCGTGACGGCGCTCGGCGCGACGGTCGACGCGACCGAGTAGATCAGCGCGGAGCCGGTGCCGAGCGCCACGAGCGTGCTCATGTCGGCGACCCGGCGCTTCACCGAAGCCCACGCCCGTACGTAATACCGTGCGCCCGCCCAACCGACGACCGGCGCGGTCATCACGAGCAGGACCCAGCGGAGCAACGACGGCTCGGCGCTCCACACGAAGGGCAACGCGCGAGAGAGCACGCGGTCGACGGGCATGAGCAGGCGCATCAACGGATCGTTCGAGGCGTGGCCCATGAGCGGCATGGACAGGACCATCGAGAGCGCCGCGACGACGAGCGCGAAGGAGGTCTTGCGCTGCAGCTCGTGGCGCTCGTCTTCCACGCGCGCCACGTCTTCTGCGCGCGGCTCGGCCGCCTTGGCGGCGTCTTCGATGGGGGGGCCAGGCTCGTAGCCTGCCTCGACCACTGCGGCGGTGAGCTTCTCCACGTCGGCGAGCGACGGGTCGAACTTCACCGTCGCTCGCTCGGTCGCGAGGTTCACCGCGACGTCGAGCACACCCGGCGTCTCGCGGAGCTCGCGCTCGACGTGCCCGACACAGGAAGCACACGTCATCCCACGCACGGGTAGCGCGACCGTACGCAGCGACTGCGCGGACGGCTGCCCTTCGGCGGGGGACGACGCGGTCATCCCTGTGCCTGCGCGGGATATCCCGCTTTGGTGATCGCCTCGACGATCGCCTCGAGAGACGCCTGCTGCGGGTCGTAGTCCAACTCGACCTTGCCGGTCGCCAGATCGACGGCCGGGCCGGACACACCCGGGACCTTCGTCGCCGCCTTGGTGACGTGTTTCACGCAGTTTCCGCAGGTCATTCCGTTCACTTTCAGGGTCGCGTGCATGGGGAGGGACTCCTTCTCGTAGCGCGATGACACCCAACTCATTTACCTTGGATACCTCGGGGGTACGGCAGGGTTCGGGTTACCCGGAGACAAGGATCAGGTCTGACCATGCACCGGCACCTCCACATCCTCGGCGAGGGCCTCCAGGCGTTCGCGTCCCGCGACATGGCCAAGCTCCGGGACATCTTCCATGACGGACTGCGCTGGCACTACACCGGCTCGTCCGTCCTCGCCGGCACGTACGTCGGCCTCGAAGAGGTCTGGGAGCTGTTCGCGCGCCGGGCAGCGCTGAGCAACGAGACCTACCGGCTGCAGGTCGACCAGGCGATCGCGAACGACGACTTCGTCACCGTGCTCGGCCGCACCCACGCCGAACGCGACGGGGAGGTGTACGAAGACTGCATCTGCTACGTCTATCGGGTGGAGCGCGGAAAAGTGGTCGAGGCCTGGGGCATTCCCGGCAACCCCGAACGCGAACGCGCCTTCTACGGGTGAGCTCCCCTTGAAGTACACCTTCCTCGTGCCCCCCTCGCTCGGCGCGGCACGCTCGCAGGCGCGAGCGGAGCTGCTCACGGGCTCGCTGGGGCACGAGCTGGGCGTGACGGTCGATGTCCAGGTCGCGCGCGACTACGATGAGCTCGCCCAGAAGACGTACGCCAGAGAAGCCGAGCTCGTTTGGGCGCCTTCGGCGGTGCTCGCGCAGCTCGACGAGGCACGCGTGGTGTTGCGGGCCATCCGGGGCGGTCATGGTCGGTACCACTCGGCGCTGGTCGGCCGGTCCGACCAACGACTCACCGTGGGTACGCTCGGCGGAGCCCGCGCCGCGTGGGTCGATCCGCTCTCGGCGGGCGGCTATCTCCTCCCGATCGCCTGGCTGCGGAGCCAGGGCATCGAGCCCAACCTGGTGCTCAAGCAGCAGGATTTCCTCGGGTCGCACCGCGCGGTCATCGATGCGGTGCTGGACGGGCACTACGACATCTGCGCGGTCTCGACACCGTCGCGCGACCCCAAGGCGCTCGAAAACGCGTTGGCGTTCTACGCGGGTGGAGCTGCGGGCAAGCTCGCGATCATCGGGGTGAGCGACGCCGCGCCGACCGACGCGTTGGTCATCACCACCAAGGTCGACGCGGACCTCGCCGAGATGTTCGCGCAGCGGCTCGTGCCCTCGGCCGGCCGCCGCACGCCGTCGTTCCTCCTCACCGCGATGGAGGCCGAGCGCCTCGAGCGCACCACGCTCGACGAGTACCGCGCCCTCCGGACGCTCCTCTGGGGTCGTCGCTCGGAGCGTCCGTCGACCAAGCGTTAGAGTAGGTAGAGCACTTTTCACCCGGGTCGATCCGTAGGGATTCCCGTTCCCCCGGCTTGAAAAGCCGGGGCCCTATCGCTCGTTTCGATTGAAGCCCGCTCCCGCGGGCTCCTTCGGGCAGGTCATCAGCGGAGTCGCGATTCGCCGCTTCTTCCGCGAAGGAGCCCGTCAGGGCTTCAAGCTGAAGACGCGTGCGTTCGTGTGATTCGCGAAGGGGCCCCGGCTTTCCAAGCCGGGGGGAACGGGTCACCAGAATCAACGCGGTCGAGAAATGCTGTTCCTACGGGCTCGCGACCACGGGAGGCGGCAGGTAGAGCGGCTTCGGTTTGGTCTGCTCCGCGTTCATCGCGAGCTCGACCAGCGCCGCGGTCTGCGCGAGGACGCGCTTGGCGAGACGGGGCGCGGCCTTGGCGGCGGCCTGGTTCTGCGCGGTCGCATGCGCGCGCGCCGCACCGATCATCCACTCGTGCGCCGACACGCCCACCGGCTCGGCGACGCTGAAGAGGATCGTGCCCGTGCGCACGTCGAGCAGATCGGCCTGGATCACGCCGCTCGACTCCACCGTCACCGCGGGCGCCATGAACATGCCGACGATGGTCGGGTAGGTCCACGCCCACCCGTTGAGGTGCGTCGAGTCTTCGAAGCGCTGCGAGTACAGCAAGAGGTACCGAACGCGGTAACGCGAGGCGATTGCGCGGAGGCCGTCGATGCCGCCGACGTTGGGCAGCGCGGTGTCGACATCGCTCACCTGCGTGTAGAACTTCGAGCCCATCAGGTTGAGCCCGAGCTCGGTCGCTGCGACGTGCCGCACATGGACCGACACCTTTCCCTTCGGCTCGAACGGCGCCGCGAGCGGAACGATCCCGAGGCGGGCTGGGAACTGCAGATCAATTGCCGAGCCCAGCGAGGTCTGCAGCTCGCCCTCCCCGAGCGAGCCTCCGGGCCCGTAGACCGAGTGGGTGAGCACCGGCGCGGGCGGCGGAGCCGCGGAAGGCGCGGACACTTCGGCCACTCGGGGCGCGCTACCGCCACAGGCGGCGAGGAACAAAGCGAAGAAGACGCTGGGGAGGGTACGCATGCCCTCACAACGGGCCGGTTAGAGAAGGTCTTACAGGGCGATGACGCAGCAACGCACCGCGGCATCCAATTTCGTTAACCAATCCGTTACCAAACCCGTCGACTCTGGAGCGGGTGCGTCTCCTCCTCCAGCATTTCACACGTTACGGATATCCCCGACCGGCGAACCTCGGTCCCCATGTCGTGAGGCTGAAGCCCACGCACCACGCGAAGGCGAAGGTTCTTTCGTACGCGCTCCGCATCGAGCAGCCGCACCGGATCCACTGGCAGCACGACCCTTGGGGCAACCAGGTCGCGCGGCTGACGTTCCTCGAGGACGTCGGGCTCGACAGCCTCGATCTGCTCGTGGAGCTCGCGGTCGAGATCAAGCCGGTCAACCCGTTCGATTTCTACGTCGACGCACGCTGCGACAAGATGCCGTTCGCCTATCCGGACGAGCTGCGGCGAGAGTTGCACCCGTTCTTCGAGCAGAACGATCCGGCGTATGCACACGGCAAGAAGTTCGCGGAGCTCGTCGAGTCGCTGCCCCGCGCGGGGCAGACGGTGGGGTTCCTGGTGGAGCTCAATCGCCGGGTGACCGAGGAGGTCCGCTACGTCATTCGCGAAGAGGCGGGCACGTTCACGCCCGAGGAGACCCTGGTCGAAGGACGCGGGAGCTGCCGCGATTCGGCGGCGTTGCTCGTCGCCGCGATGCGCGCGCGCGGCCTCGCGGCGAGGTTCGTCAGCGGGTACCTGGTGCAGCTCGCGGACGAGGGCATGTTGCCCGATCAGCCGCGCGGCGTCGGGCGCGACGTGGTCGATCTCCACGCCTGGGCCGAGGTGTACCTCCCGGGAGCCGGGTGGATCGGGCTCGACGGCACGAGCGGGTTGATGTGCGGCGAGGGTCACATCCCGCTCGCCTGCAGCGCGAGCCCCGCGCTCGCCGCGCCGGTCGACGGCACGACCGACGTCGGCGCCGACGACTTCAAGTTCGAGATGCGGATCGGCCGCGTCGGCCACGAACCGACGCCGACCACCCCGTTCCCCGCCGAGGTCTGGGATTCGCTGCTCACGGCAGGAGACGCGGTCGACGCGCGCCTTCGCGCCCAAGGCGTCGAGATGACCATGGGCGGGGAGCCCACGTTCAACGCGCGCGAAGAGGTCGACGAACCCGAGTGGCTCGGCGAGGCGCTCGGTCCGAGCAAGTGGCGTCATGGTCTGCGTCTCGCGGAGGAGCTCCGTCGGCGACGCGCACCGGGCGGCGTGGTCTTGCACCGCACGGGCAAGTGGTATCCCGGCGAGAGCTTGCCGCGGTGGGCCCTCGAGATCATCGGCCGCCGCGATGGCCTGCCGATCTGGTCACACACGCAGGGCGAGCCTGCCAGCGTCGACGTCGAGGATGCGCGCAAGGTGCTCGAGGCGATCGCCGAACGACTCGGTCTGCGCGGACACGTCCAGCCGGCGTACGAAGATCCGTGGCGGTTCCTCCAAGAGGAGGAGCGCCTTCCGGTGCACGTCGATCCGCTGGAGAGCAACCTGCAGAGCAGCGAAGAAAGACGTCGCCTCGCCAAGGTCCTCGGGCAGGGTCTCGGCACACCGGTCGGGTTCGTGCTCCCCGTCGGTCGCCAGAACGGCGCGTGGGTGAGCGAGGCCTGGAGCTTCCGACGCGGGCACCTGTTCTTGCTCGCAGGCGACAGTCCGGTCGGGCTTCGCCTCCCGCTCGGGAGCCTCGGCGCCGTCGCGCCGCCGCCGGAGCCGCCGGAAGAGCCGTATTCGCCGATGGATCCGCGTCGCGGTGATGCGGAGGAGGATCCGGCGCAGGGGCACGTCGTCACCAAGCCCCTGAAGCCGGCCCTGCCCGTCGGTGTCCGCACCGCGCTCTGCGCCGAGGCGCGCGGCGGCTCGCTGTTCCTGTTCCTTCCGCCGACGACCAGCGCCGACGAGTTCCTCGAGCTCGTTGCTGCCGTCGATGCTGCCATCGGCGACGCGGCGATCGCGCACCCCGAAGCGGTTCTATTGGAAGGTTATGGACCGCCTTCGAGCCCGCTGCTGACCAAGTTCGCGGTCACCCCGGACCCAGGCGTGCTCGAGGTGAACGTGGCGCCGACGAGCGACTTGCGGGCGTACGCGAGCCTCACCGAGGACGTGTTCGACGCCGCGTTGCACACCGGGCTGCATGCCGAGAAGTACCTGCTCGATGGTCGACAGGCTGGCAGCGGCGGTGGCCACCACCTCACGCTCGGCGGACCGACGCCGCTGTCGAGCCCGTTCCTCCGGCAACCGCAGCTGCTCGCGTCGTTGATCTCGTTCGTCCAGCACCACCCGTCGCTCTCGTACCTGTTCACCGGGCTGTTCGTCGGTCCGACCTCGCAGGCGCCGCGGGTGGACGAGGCGCGACACGACGCGCTCTACGAGCTCGAAATTGCGCTCGCGCGCGCCTACGCCTCCGGACCGAACGAGCCGCCGTGGCTAGCCGACGCGCTGTTCCGTCACCTGCTCGTCGACGTCTCGGGCAACGGGCACCGCACCGAGCTGTGCATCGACAAGCTGTTCGACCCCGCGTCGCCGCATGGCCGCCAGGGGCTCGTCGAGCTGCGCGCGTTCGAGATGCCGCCCCACCCGCGCCTGATGGTCGCGCAGATGGCGCTGGTTCGCGCGATCGTCGCCTCGTTCGTCGCCGATCCGTACCGCGCGCCTCTCGTGCGCTGGGGCCAATCGCTCCACGATCGGTTCCTCTTGCCGTATTTCCTCGGACGCGATCTCGAAGACGTGCTGCTGCACCTCGACGCACGCGGGCTCCCGTTGCCCCGCGCAGCGTACGAGTCGTTCGTCGATCTGCGTTGCCCGCGCGTGGGCACGTTGCAGGCGGGCGACGTCACCCTCGAGGTGCGCAACGCGCTCGAACCGTGGCACGTGCTCGGCGAAGAGGCCTCGGCCTCGGGCACGGCGCGTTACGTCGACTCGTCGATGGAGCGCATCGAGGTCCGCGCCGAAGGGCTCGTGCCGGAGCGCCACGTCGTGCTGGTCAACGGCCACCGCTTGCCGATGCACCCCACCAACGCCGCGGGACGCGCGGTCGCGGGCGTGCGGTTTCGTGCGTGGGCGCCGGCGCACAGCCTCCATCCCCACATCGGCATCCACCACCCGATTCGCTTCGACGTGCTCGACACGTGGGCGCGTCGTTCGCTCGGCGCCTGCGCGTACCACGTATGGCACCCCGAGGGCCGCGCGTACGACGCGCCACCGCTCACGCGGTTCGAGGCGTCGGCGCGACGCGCGCAGCGGTTCACCGTGGAGGGCCCGCTGCCCTGGCCCGTCGCCGAGAACCCGGCCGAGGCCCACCCGGATGCACCGTACACGCTCGATCTACGTCGGCTGCCCGTCGATCGACCCATGCCCAAGGCCGGCCAGACGTGGCGTGAGGACCCTATTGGAGCGACCCATGGTTGATGCTGCTGTTCGACTTCCCTCGGAGACGCCGTCCTCTTCGAGCATCCAAGCTCGCGGGCAGTTGTTCTCGGGGTATCGCCCCTACCCCGGCACGTGGGACGAGCTGTTTCTCGCGGACGGCTCGCCGCGCATGCCGTTCCGCGACGCCATCGGTGCGATCGGCTCCACGACCGCCGACGGCTTCGCGCGACAACAAGCGCTCGCCGAGCGGTCGCTCCTCGCACAGGGCGTGACGTTCTCGGTGTACGCCGACGACCGCGGCACCGAGAAGATCTTCCCGTTCTGCCTCGTCCCCCGCCTCATCTCGGCCGAGGACTGGAACCACCTCGATCGCGGGCTGTCGCAGCGCGCACGCGCGCTCGGAATGTTCCTCGACGACGTCTACGGCGAGCAGCGCATCCTCGCCGAGGGGATCATCCCCAAGGAGCTGGTGCTCGCGTCCAAGCAGTACCTGCCGATCGTGCGCGGCGTGCGTCCGCCGGGCGGCGTGCGCGTGCACATCTCGGGCATCGATCTCATCCGCGATCCCGACGGGCGCTTCCGGGTCCTCGAGGACAACCTGCGTACGCCCTCCGGCGTGTCGTACGTGCTCGAGAACCGGGCGGTGACCAAGCGCGTGCTCCCTCGTGCATTCGACCTCGCGCGGGTGCACCGCGTCGACAGCTACCCCGCGCAGCTCGCCGAGACGTTGCGCGCGTGTGCGCCCACGGGCTCTGGGGACGCCTCGCTCGTCGTGCTCACGCCCGGCCCCTACAATTCGGCCTATTTCGAGCATTCGTTCCTCGCGCGGACGATGGGCGTCGATCTGGTGCAGAACGTCGATTTGTTCGTCGACGACGATCGAGTGTGGGTTCGCACCACCCGCGGACCGCGTCCGGTCGAGGTGGTCTATCGCCGCACCGACGAGGCGTTCCTCGACCCGGAGGTGTTCCGCAAGGACAGCATGCTCGGCGTGCCCGGGATCATGCGCGCGTGGGCCAAGGGCAACGTCACGCTGGCGAACGCCCCGGGCAACGGCGTCGCGGACGACAAGGCGATCTATCCGTTCGTGCCCGAGATGATCCGGTTCTACCTGAGCGAGGAGCCGATCCTCGCGCAGGTCGAGACGTTCGTCTGCGCGCGCGAAGAAGACAAACGCTTCGTCGTCGACCACCTCGAGGAGCTGGTGGTGAAGGCCGTCGACGAGGCGGGTGGCTACGGCATGCTGATGGGTCCGCAGTCGACGGTGAAGCAGCGGGCCGAGTTCAGGGAGCGCGTCCTCGCCGAGCCCCGCAAGTACATCGCCCAGCGGCGCATCGAGCTCTCCACCTGCCCGACGTGGATCGGCGAGCAGCGGGTGATGGCTCCGCGACGCGTCGATTTGCGCCCCTACGTGCTCACCGGCCCCAAAGGGCCGTGGGTGCTCCCGGGCGGCCTCACGCGCACCGCGCTCGTCGAGGGCTCGTACGTCGTCAACTCGAGCCAGGGCGGTGGCTCCAAGGACACCTGGGTGCTCAAGTGATCTCTCGCGTCGCCGATCATTGTTTCTGGCTCGGTCGCTACCTCGAGCGCGCCGAGAACACCGCGCGCGTGTTGCCGGTGACCCTCGCGCTCACGCTCGATTCCGAGCTCACCGCGCGACAGTCGTGGCGTCCCGTCATCGTCGTGTCGGGCGAGGAGCAGAGCTTCGTCAAACGACACGGCGATCCGGCGACCGAAGATGGCGAAGCGGTGCAGCGCTACATGACCTGGGAGCGCGAGAACCTCACCTCCATCCTCTCGTCGGTCAACGCCGTGCGCGAGAACGCCCGCTCGATCCGCGAGGTGTTGAGCCTCGACGTCTGGCAGACGGTCAACGAGCTCTGGCTGTGGGTGAACGGCGACGCCGCCGAAGAGGTGTGGGACACCGATCGCGAGGGGTTCTACCGGCACATCCGCGACGCGTGTCTCCTCGTGCTCGGCACCGTGCGCAACACGATGCTCCACGAGCTGCCGCTCGACTTCCTCTGGCTCGGCGTGGTGCTCGAGCGCGCGAGCCAGACGGCGCGCATCCTCGACGTGCAGTACCACGGCAACCGCGGCTCGCAGCTCCCGGCGGCCGACGCGGTCGGCGCACAGACCGCCGTCGACGACGCGGTGTGGCTCGCCTTGCTCCGTGCGTGCTCGGGGCTCGACGCGTTCATGCAGCGGTTCCAGGGGCGCGTGCGCGGCGAGGCGGTCGCGCGGTTCCTCGTCCTCGAGGCCAAGCACCCGCGCGCCATCCGGTTCTGCGTCCACGAGAGTCGCGAGCGGTTCGCGCGCATCCGGCCACCCGGCAAGCCCACCCTGCCCGGCGCGCAGAGCTGGGCGCGGCTCTGCGCGCTCGACGATCGCCTCGCAGGGCTGGGCGATCAGGAGTCGCTCGGCGACGTCCACGATCTGCTCACCCATGTGGTCGACGAGGTCGCCAACATCTGCAACCAGATCGGCGGCGAGCTCCTCGGCCACGAGGTGCAGGCGGCGCAGAGCCAATCGCAGTGACCTGTTCATATTTGGGAAGACGCGCAGCATCATCGCCCGAGCGCCTTGCGTGTCGGTCGAAATGACCCACAACTGGAGGCCATGCGCTCGACCGATTCCGCGGATCCGCCGAAGGCGGGACGTGGGTATTTGAATTTCGGCGTTGGAGTGGTGTGTGCGATCGGTTGGACCGCCTCCGCGTCGGCGGCCGACTACGGTGCAAAGGGTGGTGTTGCCACCACGACCAGCAACCTGAGCGCAGGTTTCGGCGGCGCGACCGGTGGCAAGCTCGTCGTGCCGAATGCTGCTGGCACCTATCCGCTGATCGTCGCGAGCCACGGCTTCTCCGCGTCGGCGGACAACCAGGTCGGGTGGGCCGAACAGTTCGCGAGCTACGGGTTCGTGGTCGTCGCGCCCACGTTCCCCAACAGCTTCTCGCCCGATCACGTGAAGAACGGCGGGATCGTCAAAGCGATCGTCTCTGCCATCGACACCACTGACTCCCCCGCCAAGGGAAAGGTCGACAAGACCCGCGTCGGCCTCGAGGGACACAGCGCTGGCGGACTCGCCACCACCCTCGCCGCAGCCGACCTCGTGCCGAAGGCCACGGTGCTGTTCGATCCGGTCGACAACGCAGATCTCGGCAAGGCCGCCTACGCGAAGCTCTGCGGACCTGTCCTCGGGCTCTTCGCGAATCCGAGCAGCTGCAACAACAGCGCGGGCTGGTTCGCCTTCCGCACCACGGCCAAGGGACCGACCACCTCCTTCCGGGTGAAGAATTCAACCCATTGCGACGGCGAGAATGCGCCGCGTGGGCTCTGTGGCCTCACCTGCGGCGGCGCAGCCGACGGTGCACGCCAGAAGGAGTACGCGCGCTACGCGACGGCGTTCTTCCTCGCGAACCTCAAGGGCGACACCGACGCGGCCAAGGAGCTCGCGCTCGCCGCGTTGAACGCCAACGCCGCGATCGGCGAGGTCTCGGTGGGCGGCGGCCCGAGCTGCACGACCACGGGCGTCGACGACGCGGGCGCGCCGACGGATTCGGGTGCGCCGAGCGATTCCGGCACAGCGAGCGACTCGGGTGCAGCGAACGACTCCGGTGGGTCGACGGACGACGCCGCAGCCCGGTCCGACACCGGATCTCCCGCGAGCGACGAGGGCACCACCGACAGCGGCGGCTGCTCGTGCTCGACCCCACACGAGGCGCACGCCACGCAAGGGCTCTGGGCACTCGCCCTCGCCTTTGCAGCGAGTTGCCTGGCCCTCAGGCCGGCGCGAAGGGAACGGCGTTCGAGGGAATGATGTGCCCGCGCAGCCGATGGCGAGCGACGTTGGCCGCGTTCGCCAGAGACAAGAGGGTGTGTTTGGCCGTGTCGACGAGGAAAGACGAGCCAACCAGTCTCGGGCTCAGGCCGAGCCGGCGCATGCGCGCGTTGCCTCGGTAGAGGAGCTCGCGACGGCGGGTCGCGTCAGTGTAGTAGGTGAAGCTGACGGTGATCGAGACTCCGTCGCCGTTCTGCACCATGTGGGGAGCCGTCGACGGCATGTAGCCGCCCTTGCCTGGCTCGAGATCGAACACCTGGGCGCGCGCGAGGTGCTCGTCGCGCCAGCGGACCTCTTCGCGCGAGTGCTCATCATGGAAGAGCTCCTGCCCGCGCTCCGACACGACCTCGCGGTCGAACGGGTCCCACACGTGTAGGCGTTTTTTGCCGCGGACTTGCATGATGAAGTTGTGCTCGTGGTCCATGTGGAAGGGCGTGACCGCGTTGGGGGAAGCCACGAAGATCCAACCAGCGCGATAACACATGCCGGGATCGTGACGCTCGATGAGCGGGCGCACCTGGTCGAGGACCTCGGAGACGAAGCGCCGGTAGAGGGGATCGACCTGGACGTTCATCAGGGACATCCATGCGCGTGCCTCGGCGATCGTCGCAAGCGTGTCTGCCGCGCTCTTCGCGTTGGGATGCAGGTTGGGCGCGTCAGCGAAGCTCGTGGCGGCCGACGCCTCGTCGCTGTGGCTTCGCACCAGCTTGCGCTTCTCGAGTCGCTCGCCGAGCGCGACGAGCGAATCGATCTGCAGGAGTGGGTGGTCCCTCAAACCGTGGGTGAGGGCCTGGATCTGCCAGGGATCGAAGCGACGGGGATCGACGTGAATGGGGCTCGAAACCACGACGGCAACTTACCTCAAGGCGCGTTCGGGACGCGATGGCGACGCGACGCGACGCGACGGACAATGCTCGGGTGAAGCTCAGGTCCTGCGCCGGCGACCTCGCCGGACGAGACCGGCCAACGTCAGTCCGAGCAGCTCGAGCCGCAGTCGGTCGTGCCTCCCGGGTAGGTGCATCCGTCGCGCCGACCCTCCACGCACACGCCGGCGCAGACGCCGCTCCCTCCCAGGCACACGGGCCGCGTCCCGTGCGGAGCGCCTGCGACCTGGCTGCAGGTGCCCGGGTTCGGCGCCACGTCGCACGCTTCGCACTGTTTGTCACAGGCCGTGCTCGGAGATCGATGCCAGGTGAGCGCGGGCCCGTTGACGGTGCGACGCCGCGTCGTGACGATGCGGCGTGCCGTCGCACGCGCATCGCGTCGCTGTCCTCATCCTCGTCGTCACCATCGCTGCAGCGGTAGGACTCGCCTACCATTTTCGGTTCATCTGCGACGACGCGTTCATCTCGTTCACGTACGCGCGCAGCCTCGTTCGGGGCGAGGGTCTGACGTGGTTCGGCGATCGTGTCGAGGGCTACACCAACTTCCTCTGGGTGCTCTGGATCGCGCTCGGGATGAAGCTCCATATCGAGCCCATCCGCTTTGCGTGGGGCGGAGGACTCGCCAGCATGCTCGTCACGCTCGTCGTGACGAACGCGATCGCCATTGCGCGGACTCAGCGCGCGCATGTCGGGCTCTTCGCGGTCGCGATGCTCGCGACGAACTACACGTTCCTCTGCTTCGCCACGAGCGGCCTCGAGACTATGCTCCAGACCGCGCTGCTCGCCGCGGCGTGGCTCGACGTCGAGCGCTCGAGCGACGATCGCTCGATCGCGAGATACGCGCGCGCGTCGACGCTCCTCGGGCTCGCGATCCTCACGCGCCTCGACAGCGTCGTGCTCGCCTCCGTCCTCTGCGTCGCGACCTTGATCCGCGCACGACCGAGCCATCGTCGCGAGTGGGCAGCGGCCCTCGCTCCCGGCGTCGTGCTCGTCGGCGCGTGGTTCGCGTTCAAGCTCGCGTATTACGGCGATCTCCTGCCGAACACGTTCCACGCGAAGGTCGGTCGCGGCGCGGCGTTCGGTGTCGGGCTGCAGCACGCAGCTCGCTTCCTGCACTGGTACGGCTTGTGGCCGTGCTTGCTGGTCGGCGCCGTGCTCGCCGCGACGGGTCGACGACTGCGCGCGCTCGCTCTTCCGGCGGCGATGGTCGCTACGTGGTGCGCATATGTCGTGCTCGTAGGCGGCGACTTCATGGAGTTTCGGTTCTTCGTGCCCGCGATGCCGGCGCTGTTCGTGTTGATCGCCGAGATGATCTGCACCGAAGTCGAGAAGCTGAGACTCGTACGCCCCCTCGTGACCGGCTCTCTCGTCACCGGTGTGCTCGCCCCGCTGTCGGCCGTGCACGCCAATACGTTTACCGGGGTGACCGAGGATCGAACGCTCGACAGCATTCAATCGCTCGCCACGTTGTACGGAAAGGTGCACGGCGATTGGTGGCGCGCCGGAACCGGCCTCGGACGCGCGCTGCGCGGGACTGGCGCGACCATCTCGTGCAACGGCGCGGGCGCGATCCCCTTCTACAGCGATCTCCATACCGTTGATCAATTGGGGCTCACCGACGCATGGGTCGCGCGCAATGGCGTGAAGCCGGGCGATGAATATCGACGGCCGGGACACCAACGCTTCGCGCCTCTCTCGTATCTCGAGCAACGAAAGGTCACGTTCGTGCTCGGCTCGCCGCGCATCGTGCGGCGCGGTCATCTGCGATCCCCCGAGGCTCGTAAGCTCGTCGATGGTTGGCTCACGAGCGCGCTCGGCCCCGCGGCGGTCCCCGTGTCACGCCTCGTCCTCGTCGCGATTCCCATCGACGAGAAGGACTCCGTCGTCGGCTGGTATCTCACGCCGAGCCCTGCGGTCGAGCAACGAATTGTCGAGCAACGGTGGGAGGTGATCGATCTGCGGGTGCAGCCCTAGAGCACGCGGTGTAGGTCGACAGAGGTCCTTCCCCGCCGCGATGTAGACCGGCGTCAAAGAGCTGCGTGTCGCCTCGGCACCGGATGAACTCGACGGAGCCACGTTCACGAGCAGGGCAGAGGCTGCAGCGCGACAGCCTTCGTGGCCGCGTCCCGTGGCTCCGTCCCTCGCGCAGGTGTGGCACTCGCGCATGCTCAGTTGTGCGCTCGTTCGTCTGACGCGATGGGCGAAGCGGGATCACCGGGATTGAAACGGTCGCACGTGACGCTCGTGCGTAGTCGGCATCGTGCGTGCTGCGACTGGGTCATCCACGCGATCAGACCGCTGGCACTCGAGGAGCCGACGGCATGCTCGGTGGCACTCAGCACGCGAATCGAAATGGCGAATCATCGTCCTCGATTGGCGTGTGCAGTCTGTCCGACCGTCGAGTCATCTCGGTGAACGGGGAGGTCAAATCATGGCAACGAACAAGATGAAGTTTCTGAACATCGCCTGGCTGCGCTATCTCTCGGCAGCTGGCTTGCTCGTTCTCGGCTGCACGGCGGAGACCGGCGACACCACGGCACCGGATGGCGTGGAGGCCGACGATCCGAAGGCGGCGGAGTCGGAGTCGGCGACGGGGCAGAGCGAGAACGCGCTGGTGGGCGGCACTCTGCGTGGCCGCTGGCGGTTCAACGAGCTCAGCGGTCAGACGGTGTTCGGGCTCTCGGGAATCAATGGATTCCGCGGCCGCACCCCGTTCCTCGACAGCAACGACCCCCTCCGCTCGGACTTGAACCATCCCAACGAGAATCCGTTCATTGGACGCTCGTTGCGATTCCGCGGGCTCGGGGACAACGCGCCGCCGAATCACGACTACGTCACGGTGCGCGCGAATCAGGACAATTTCGAGCTCATCGAGACGCCCAGGGTGAGCGTCGAGGCGTGGATTCGCACAGGCAGCACGCCCGCCTCCCTCGGGTACATCGTCTCGAAGGGGATCGACACGCATCCGGGTGACTGCAGCGCGTCGTCGTACTTCCTCTACATGGACAGCGGCGGCATGGTGCGGTTCGGTGTCACGCACACCGGCCAGTCGCTCCGTCAGTCGGGCGCCAAGGGTGGCTTGTCCAACCTCCAGTGGCATCACCTCGTCGGCACGTACGACGGCACGGTCGCGAGGCTGTATGTCGACGGCATGTTGGTTCCCGGTGGCGATGCCCCCGGCGCCTTCGCCGGCGTGAGCTACGCGACCGGCAAGTCGCGGAACCTTCACTTCGGCGCGTACAACCACCCGACGCGTCTCGATTGCGAGCTTCCGTACCAGGGTTGGATCGATGACGTCCGCGTCTACCGCGGTGCGCTCACGGCGGCCGACGTCCTCGAACGATTCGGACACCCGGTCCCCGGTCCCGACGCGGACAACGATGGCGTCACCGACGCGCTCGACGTCTGCCCGGGTACCCCGATGGCAGACCGGCCGGTGAGCCAGCGAGGCTGCGGCTGCACGCAGATCGCGACGGCGGCGGGCGCGGCATGCAAGACCGATGGCTCGCGGTGCTACAACACCCACGGCGCCTACGTCAGCTGTGTGAGCAACGCGGTCGACAGCCGGATCGGTCCGGAGGAGAGCCTTGCCTGCGCAAATGCGATCAACTCCGCGGCGTCGCAATCGGACATCGGCAAGCCGGACGGCACGTTGAGGTGTCCGGACTGAACACGTAACTTCCCTTCGGGAGCGCTCGCTGACCTTTCGGCGAGCGCTCTTGCTTTTTTGAGCAACCAGGCCCCGTTGATCGCCGACCAGGTATGTGGATGATCGGCGCGTGGATCTCGAGGAGGCTCGCCACGAGCTCGGCCTGAGCGCGGATGCGACCCCCGACGTCGTGCGGCGCAGCTATTTGCGCCTCCTCAAGACGCGGAAACCAGAGGTCGATCCCGAAGGCTTCCAGCGCCTGAGGGGGGCCTACGAGCTCCTCCGCCTCGCCGCGGCGATTGGTGAACAAGCGGTGCCGGAGCCCTCCCCGCCCGCGCCCGAATCGCCCGCTCTGGATCCCGAGCCTCTCGCACCGGAGTCGCCTCCCTTCGTCCCGTTCGCCCGGCCCATCGCCGCGGCCCTCGCAGAGCAGGACCTCGATCGCGCCCACACGCTCGCGAGCGAGACGCTCGACGCGCTCCTCGATGTGCCCAGTCATCCCGTCTTCGTCGAGGGCTCCGCGATGTTCGCCGTCGTCCTCGAGCTCTGGACGCAACGGCGCGGACGCGACGCGCGGATCCTGACCAAGAAGATCCGCGCACACTTCACGCAGACGGGGAACGAAGCGCGCGTCCTCCAGGGCGGCGCGGCGGCGATCTGGGCCATCCTGCGCGAGCTCACCGCGCTCGGAAAGGGCTTCCCGGACGAGCTCACTGCCGGCTTCGCGCGCGGCGTGCTCGAAGGCTCTCCGGAGCCGGGCTACCAAGCAATCAATCGCCTGCGAAAGACGGGCGAGGATCTCGATCCGATTCGCGACGTGCTGCGCGAGCGAGCGCCCTCGCTCTTCGCCCTCTACGGCGTCGCGATGCAGCCGCCGATCGCGCCGACGCGCTACCAACCCAAGCGCGAGCGGTTGTTCAGGTTCGGCTACGCGGTCTTCATCATCATGGGCCTCAACGTGTTCCGGCTGCTCACGCCGAGCTCGAGCAACCCGCCGCCGCAAGCACCGGAGATTCGTCTCCCGAACATCCCGCAGGTCGCCAGCGTGGTCGACGCCCCGCCCTCGGCGCCGCCCGAAGACCCGAACGTGTTCAAGCAGCCAGCCGCGCTCGCGCGGGGCGTGGCCACGACGGCGACGGAGTTGCACGAGAATGCCGTCGCCAAGTCGGCGACCACGCTCGCGCTCCTCGTCGAAGGAGGGGCGTGCACCGCGGCCGCGCGTGAGCTCGCCACCATGAAGAAGGCGCTCGAGCCCGTCCCCAACGCCCGCCGCGTGGCGCTCGCGCCCCCCATCGAAGTCCTGCGACGCTCGCTCGTGGACGTGTGTCACCTCGATCCCCAGAAGGTCCCGTGAGCCCCATCGTCGGAATCGATCTCGGCACGACGTTCTCGCTCGTCTCGGTGCTCGCCGGCGGCAAGCCGACCGTGCTGCCCAACGCGCTCGGCGAGCTGCTGACCGCGAGCGCGGTGAGCGTGGAGGACGACGGAACCGTCCTCGTCGGCGCGCCGGCGCGCGCGCGGGCGACGACCCATCCCGAGCGAACTGCGCTCGGGTTCAAGCGCGACATGGGCACCGATCGCGTGCGCACGCTCGAGCGACACACGTTCTCGGCGCCGCAACTCTCGGCTTTGGTGCTCTCTGCACTCAAGCGCGACGCCGAGGCCGCGCTCGGCACGAAGATCGAAGAGGCGGTGATCACCGTCCCGGCGTACTTCGGCGATCTGCAGCGCCAGGCCACCCGCGACGCCGGCGATCTCGCAGGCCTCAAGGTGGAGCGAATCATCAACGAGCCGACTGCGGCGGCGCTCGCGTACGGCCTGCATCACCGCGATCGCGAGCTCAAGGCAGTGGTGCTCGACGTCGGCGGCGGCACCTTCGACGTGACCATCCTCGAGATCATGGAGGGTGTGATCGAAATCCAATCGTCCGCCGGCGACGCGCGCCTCGGAGGCGACGACTTCGATGCGACGCTCGCCGAGCTCCTCGCAAAGCGTTTCCGTGACGCGTACGACGTCGACGTCACCGCCGACGTGCGCGCAGCCGCCCGCGTCCGCGAGGCCGCCGAAGGACTGAAGAGGCGTCTCACAGAGAAGGAGCGCGCCGGCGTTGCGCTGGTCGATCTGCCGGTCGGCCGCGGCGCACGCAGCGTCGAGACATCCGTCACCCGAGAAGAGGCCGAGGAGGCGTGGGCTCCGTTGCTCGACCGACTGCGCGCGCCGATCCACCGCGCGCTGGCCGACGCGGGGCTCGCGCCGTCCAAGATCGACGAGGTGTTGCTCGTCGGCGGAGCGACCCGCATGCCGTGCATCGCGCGCCTCGCGGCGAGCACCTTCGGTCGCCTCCCGCTGCGTGCGCTGCCGCCAGACGAGGCGATCGCGATGGGCGCGTCGGTGCAGGCCGCGTTGAAGGAAGGACAGCAGGCCGTCGAGGACGTGGTCGTGACGGACGTGGCTCCGTTCACTTTGGGGATCGCCATCACCAGCGAAGTCGGAGGCCACAAGGTCCCGGGGCTCTTCAGCCCGATCCTCGAGCGCGGCACCGTGATCCCGGCGAGCCGCGTGCGTCGGTTCACCACGATCGAGGATCGGCAGACCCGCTTGAAGCTCGAGGTGTTCCAGGGAGAGCACGCGCTGTGTCGCGACAACCAGGCGCTCGGCGAGTGGACGGTCACGGAGATCCCCGCCCGCGGCGCAGGCGAAGAGCCCATCGACGTGCGGTTCACGTACGATCTCAACGGCATCCTCGAGATCGACGCGACCATCGTTTCGAACGGCAGGACGAGCACCTTCGTCGTCGAGCGCACCCCCGGTCGGATGAGCAAGAAGGAGCTCGAGGCCGCGCGTGCCGGAATGAAGCGCCTCAAGATCCACCCCCGCGAGACGCTGCCCAATCGCACCGCGCTCGCCCGCGCCGACGCTTTGTACGTCGAGCTCCAAGGGCCGGCGCGCGCCGAGCTCGGCCAGGCCATCGCAGCCTTCGCCGCGGCGCTCGAGAGCCAGGACGGCAAATTGATCGACGAGATTCGCGGCCGACTCGTCTCGTTCACCGAGGACCTGCGCAAGTCGCTCCGCTGAGTCGCCGAGGTGGTGCGTGCGCGGATGTGCGACTCGGTGCACGCCATGACAGGTGTCGCCCGAGCCTGAAAGCGGAGATACGCTCCCCCTCCAATGCCCAAGCACCGCCTCATCACGCGCAGTGATTTCGACGGCCTCGTCTGCGCCGTGTTGCTCAAGCAGCTCGACCTCGTCGACGACATCAAGTTCGTCCATCCCAAGGACATGCAGGACGGGAAGGTCGAGGTCACCGACCGCGACATCACGACCAACGTCCCCTACGTGAAGGGCGTGCACCTGGCGTTCGACCACCACCTGAGCGAGGTCTCTCGCGTCACCGACAAGGCCGAAAACCACATCATCGACCCGAAGGCCCCGTCCGCGGCACGCGTCGTCTACGACTACTACGGCGGCAAGGCGAAGTTCCCCAACGTCTCCGACGAGATGATGGAGGCGGTCGACAAGGCCGACGCCGCGCAGCTCTCGCGCGACGACATCCTCGACCCCGAAGGTTGGATGCTCCTCAACTTCCTCATGGACGCGCGTACGGGGCTCGGCCGCTTTCGCGAGTTCCGCATCTCGAACTACCAGCTCATGATGCAACTCATCGACGAGTGCCTCAAACGCACGGTCGAGGAGATCCTCGAGCTGCCCGACGTGAAGGAGCGCGTCGATCTGTACTGGTCGCACGACGAGCTCGGACGCGAGCAAATCAAGCGCTGCGCCTTGGTCGAGAAGAACCTGGTCCTCCTCGATTTGCGCGACGAGGAGACGATCTTCACGACCAACCGGTTCATGATCTACGCGCTGTATCCGCAGTGCAACATCTCCATCCATCAGATGTGGGGCCGCGAAAAGCAGAACGTCGTCTTCGCCACCGGCAAGTCGATCCTCGATCGCAGCTCGAAAACCAACGTCGGCGAGTTGATGCTCCAATACGGAGGCGGCGGCCACATGGCAGCCGGCACCTGTCAGGTCGCGGTCGCCGACGCCGACCGCGTGCGCGCAGAGCTCGTCGCCAAGATCACCAGCGACGGGTGAGCGTCATGTCGATCCGCCAAGCCCGAGACGCGCTAACATCCGCGCCCGGATGCCCAACCTCCTGGCCATGTCGTTCGAGGGGGAGCTCGCGCCCTCCTTCGATCTGCGCTGCCTCCATCCCGGTCACAAGCTCCCCGACGGGTGGGGCATCGGCTACTACCCGGGCGGAGAGCCCTCGGCTTCGGTCCTCAAGGAGCCCGCCCCGCCGCAAGGGAGCATCCGTTCGGAGCTGGTGAAGGCGTGGGAGCACCTCGAGTCGTCGGTGCTCCTGCTCCACATCCGCACGGCGACCTGGGGCCAGCTCAGCGACGCCAACACCCAGCCGTTCTCCCGCAGCTACGCCGGGCGCGATTGGCTGTTCGTCCATGCGGGCAGCCTCGAGCAGAAGTTCCCGCGCGCGAGCGACCCGGTGTTCATGCCCGTCGGCTCCACCGACACCGAGGCCATTTTCTGCGACCTGCTCGCCCGCTTCGCGAAGAAGGGCTGGCAGAGCATCGGGGACGCCGATCCCGCCGAGCTGCGCGGGTTCTTCGAGGAGCTCAACCAGCACGGCACGCTCACCACGGTGCTCACCGACGGTCGGGACGTGTGCGTCTACGCCGACCGCAGCGACCGCGCGGCGGTCGACACCGGCCCCCGCACCGAGCGCGGCATCTACATCTGGAAGCTGATGCCGCCGCACGGTCCCCTCGCCTTCGGCGATGCCGACCTCGAGGTCGACCTCACCAAGCGCGGCATCAAGAGCCGCAAGGGCGTGCTCATCTCGTCCGCGCCGCTCGAGCTCTCGACACAGCCCGTGGACGGCGAGCAGAGTGGCGTCACCCCTGCATGGGAGAAGCTTCCGCCCGGCCACCTGATCGTGATTCGTCAGGGCGCGGTGCGCGCACACGTCGCGCCCAAGACCGAAGGGCGCTCGACCAGCATTCGGCCCACCGCGCCGCGGCTCCCCATGCGCGCCGAGGTGAAGCGCTACGAAGTCCGCCACCGGACCACCTATAAGTACGACAAGGCGGTCGAGCGCAGCACGCACCTGCTGCGATTGATTCCCGTCCACGATCGACTGCAATCGTTGCTCTCGAGCGAGCTGACCGTGTCGGTTCCCGGTGCGACGCGCGAGTACGACGACGTGTTCGGCAACCGGGTGCGCCGGGTGCTCATCGACACTCCGTACACCGAGATGACCATCGAGTCGCGCTCGCGGGTCGAGGTGCTCGACGTCGAGCCGTTCCCCGGAGGACTACGGCACCCACGCACGACCATTCCGCTCGTGTGGATGCCCTGGCAGCGCCACATGCTGCAGCCGTTCCTCCTGCCGCCCGAGCTGCCCGAGAGCGAGCTCCGCGAGCTGACCGAATACGCGAACAGCTTCGTCGAACGGAACGATTACGACGTCGTCGACACGCTGCTCGACATCAACAGCAGCATCTACCGCGAGTACAAATACAAGCAGGGGAGCACCAACCTGCACACCACGGCGTTCGACGTCTACGCGAACCGGCGCGGCGTGTGTCAGGATTTCGCCAATCTGTTCATCTGCCTCACGCGTCTGCTCGGCGTGCCCGCACGCTACGCCTGTGGGTACATCTACACGGGGCCGAAGAACGAGAACCACGTGCAGAGCGAGGCCTCGCACGCGTGGGTACAGGTCTACCTGCCCGAGATCGGTTGGCGCGGATTCGATCCGACCAACGGCATTCTCACGCAGACCGATCACGTGCGGGTCGCGGTGGGACGTAACTACGTCGACGCTACGCCGACGAGCGGCACCATCTACGTCGGCGGCGGCAGCGAGGTGCTCGACGTCGAGGTGCGCGTCGAACCGTGTGACTGATTCACTTGCCGGCGCACAGACGGCGTTCGATGATCGAACGGTGGTGAAGCCTGATGCGCAGGTGGAAGCCGTCGACACCCAGGTCGACGCGAGCGGTGCGCGTCCGAAGCCCAGCCTGCCTCCGCCGGCCGATCCGGTGCAGGCGCTGGCAGGTCGGGGCGCACCGCTTCGGTATCGCGAAGGCGAGCTCATCGGCGTAGGCGGCATGGGTCAGGTCGTCTCGGCGACCGACGAGATGATCGGTCGCGAGGTCGCCCTCAAGCGCCTCGCGCGCCACGTCGACGGTCTGAAGGACCTGCGTGCGCGGTTCCTTCGCGAAGCGCTGATTCAAGCGCGCTTGAACCACCCGAGCGTGCTGCCGGTCCACGACATCGGCGTCGACGCCGAGGGCCGACCATTCTTCACGATGCCGCGCGTGCGCGGTCGCACCCTGCGCGAGCTGATGGCCGACCGGCCCGATGCGCTGGTGCGACGCCGGATGATCTCGGCCCTCGCGCAGGTGTGCCTCGCGGTCGACTACGCGCACCGCCATGGGTTCGTGCACCGTGACCTCAAGCCGCCGAACGTCATGCTCGGCGACTTCGGCGAGGTCTATGTCCTCGACTGGGGCGTCGCGCGCGAGCTCGGCGGAAGGGACCTTCCCACCGACTCCTCGGTCGGGCCTCGCGCCGACGCGCTCACCGAGGCGGGCGCCCAGCTCGGAACGCCAGGATACATGTCGCCGGAGCAGATTCGCTCCGCATCCGACGTCGGTCCCGAGGGTGACGTCTACGCGCTCGGCACGATGTTGTTCGAGGCGCTCGTCGGAGAGCCGCTGCACTCCGGCCAACGCGACGAACGGGTCAAGTCCACCCTCGCGGGCGTCGATGGACACCCGACCGCGCGGCTGCCGGACCTCGACATCTCGCCCGAGCTCGACGAGGCCATCGCACGTTCGACGTCGCTCGCGCCCGAGGAGCGTGGGAGCGCGCGCGACCTCGCGGAGGCGATCGAGGCCTGGCTCGGCGGCGCGCGCGACCGCGAGCAGCGCCGTGCCTGGGCCGATCAATTGCGTGCAGAAGCCGAGCTCGCCGAGGAGCGTGGCGGCGCCGACGGTCGACGCGATGCCATTCGTCACCTCGGCCGCAGCGTCGCGCTCGAGCCCGAGCACCGCGAAACGTTCGAGCGGCTGATCGCGTTGCTCACCGACGACGCCGCCCCCGTCCCCGAGCAGATCGACTCCGAGCTGCGACGCGACGACGAGATGCGAATCCGCCGCTCGGGCCGCATCGGCACGGTCGGGTTCCTCGGCGCCGGAATCCTCGCGCTGCTCTTGTCACTCGCGATGGGCGTGCGTCGCCCCGCCGCCGTGATCGGAATGCTGGCGGTGGCCGTGGTCTCTTCGGGACTCTCGGCGGCGATCGCCCGCGCGCGTGTCGTCCGCCGTTCCGCGATGATCGCGCTCATCTTCATGACGTTCCTCTTCGGCGCGCTCCTCGCGGGCTTCTTCGGCCCGTTCGTCGGTGTGCCCTCGTTCGTCGCGCTGCTGGCCGGCCTCTACGTGATGGACAGCCCCCGCTTGAGCGTGTGGGTGGCCGTGGCAGGCATCGCTGCGCTGATCGCTCCGCTCGCCCTCGAGCTCGCCGGCTGGCTGCCTCCGTCGTTCGAGGTGACCACGGGATCCATCGTCCTCCACCCGCGCTTCGTGATGTTCGGCGAGCCTGTCGCGTCCCTGTTCACCCTGTTCGCGCTCAACGCGGCGGCCTTGTTCGCGCCGATCCTCATGGCGCGCATGCGTGCGACCGAGGACCACCTCCGTCGTCGCGACGCACAGCGCACGTGGCGATTGCGTCAGTTGTTGCCGGAGGCCCGGCGCTCCACGCTCCCGCCTCCACCGCCGTAGCTCGTCTCGGCAGACCTGGCCTATCGGGGCCTGTTCGTGCGGAGCGCCGCCGAAACCGCGAGTAGCTCGTCGATCATCGGCCCCGCGATGTCGAGGCCGCCGCCCAGGGTGGCTTGGGCGAAGAAGCAGGGGAAGTTGACCTCGAGGACGTAGAGACGGCCGCTCGGGTGACGCAGCAGATCGACGCCACCGAAGCGGAGGCGTTGGGAGCGCGTCGCGGCGAGCGCGAGCGAGGCGAGCTCGGCGGGCACGTCGGCAGTGTAGGCGGCGGGATCTTCGGAGGGCTTGGAGCGGAAGTCGTCGGGCTCGATGGGGTTCTCGTACGTGGCAACGGCGCGGTCGCCGACGACGATCACCCGGTGGTGCATGGCGTCGGGCACGTACGCCGAGAGCTCCGGGACTTGCCCCTGTCCGCGGACGAGGTGATCGAGGAGCGCACGTAGAACGGGCATGGAGTCCGCGCGCATCACGCCGATGCCGCCCTCGCCGCCGCCGATCTTCACGATCACGGGGAATCCACCAAGTCGTTCGACGTGATCGGCGAGCACCGGTGCGTCGGTGCACGCGACGGGAATGGAGCGCGGCACCGTGAGGCCCACCCGTTCGAGCTGCCTGCGCGGGGCGCCGCACGAGAAGAGGGCCGCGTCGACGTCCGGGTAGAACGACGCAACATCGTCGCGCAGCAGGAACTCCTCGACGAGCTGCGCGGCGCGCGAGACGGCGGGACGATAGAGCATCGAATGGGGCGGCAGGCGATCCTGCGGTCGATAGCGAAACGTCGACGCTTCGATCGCGCGGAACTCGACGCTGCGAGAGGCGCACGCCTCGGCGAGCAGGCGCACCGTCTCTTCCGGCGCTCCGTCGTCGATGCAGTGGAAGAGCGCGGTCACAGTTTCTGCGGCTGCTTCTTCTTGTCCATCTCGCGGAGCGCGAGCTTCTTGCGGAGCACGCGCTCGCTCTTGGCGGCGGACTCGGCGGCGGTGCGCTGCGCGCCGAGCATCTTCTCGTCGCCGGCTTTCGCCGTCTTGGCCTTGAGCGCCTGCTCCTGCTTCACGCGCCCAGCGCCGTACGCAGAGAACGCCTTCTTGCGGTCCTCCTCGGCGGCCTTGAGCTTCGTGTCGGTGCGTTTCTCGGCGGCTTCGGACTTGTGCTTCTCGCTGACGGCGCGCTTGGCCTTCTCTTCGGAGGCCTTCACCTTCGTCCAATCGGCGCCCGGCGACTTGCTGGTGGCCTTGGCGACGAGCTCCTTGGCGTCGGTGCCGTCGGCGACGACGACGAGATCGAGCTCGGTCTCGCCGCCCGGAGGCGTGACCCGCGCCGAAATGAGCTTCGCGTCGGCGAGCGCGTCGAGCGCCGCGAACACGGTGGGCTCATCGACGGGATAGCCCGTGGCCTCCTCGGCCCCCTTGCGAATGGCGTCGATCGAACGCTTGCCATCCGACAGCGCGAAGATCGCAGCCGCGATCGGGTGGAGACGAACGGTGGACTTTCCGGTGGTGACGACGACGGCGTCATCCTCGACCGCGAACGTCGAGCCTTCGGTCTTCGCGGTTGGAAGTGTGGACGTGGGTACGATGGTCTTCGCGGGCTCCTCGGCCGACGCGACGGGCGCAGCGAGGAACAATGCGGACAGCAAGGCGAGGAGCTCTGGGCGGAGGGACATGTGGGCGGGAGTATACGGCGCCTTCGGAGGATTAGGGCTTCGCGAGTTGCTGCAGCCAGGCGTTCACGTCGCGCACGAAGAACGCGACGCTGTCCTCGGCCCACTCGACCTTCAGCAGCGGCCGGCCCACCGTCTTGCCGAGGTGAGACTTCACCGTGCTCACCTTGGTGATCTCCGCGAGCGGGAAGCTCATCTCCTCGCCGACGATGGGCAGAAACCACAGCGCGTCGCGGGTGAGCACGAGGCCGCCGTTGCCGCGCAGCTGGAGGACGCCCTTCGAGGTGCGACCGAAGAAGTTGGCGAGGTCGTCGGAGAAGACGATCGAGTCGGCCGGGAACCGCGCGTCGATCTTGCGACGGGCACTTGCAGCAGTCGCCCGCGTAACCGCGCTGAAGACGAGCATCAGCACGGCGACGAAGGCGATCACGCCGGCGACGATCAAGGCAACGCTCACGGCCTCAGACTAACCGGCACGCTTCTCGGCTACCATCGAAGCGCACAGGGCCGGTTCAGAGTGCGTCGACTTCAAACCATGGCAGTCCTGGTCGTCGGATGCGGCTCATCGCACCCGCCGCTGGAGTGTCCGAGCGACCACCCGACGAAGAGCTCCTTCGAGGAGGTGAAGACCTACGACCCTTACGAGGTCGCAGGCGATCACCCCAACACGTTTCTCGCCAACGCGCGCGGGGCACGTCCCTTCTCCGTTGCCGATGGGTCAGCGGACGCCTTCGGCCTCACCGAGTCGAAGCTGTGTCTGGAGTGGCAGCTGCAATACGACGCAACGAGCTGCAGAATCGCGGCCGTTCGCTTGGTGCATCGCGTCCGCATCACCCTGCCGAAATGGAAGCGGCCCAAGGATGCGCGGCCTGCGTTCGTCGAGTGGGACGAGAAGATGAGCGCGACGCTCGCGTCGCACGAAGAGGGTCACTACCAGATCGCGGCCTCCGCGGCGCACGCGCTCTACGAACGAGCGCTCACGATCACCACCGCCCCGACCTGCGACGAGCTCGATCGGCAATTCGCCATGTTCTTGAAGGAGGCAGACACGGACTTGCAGCGGAAAAACCGCGAGTACGACACGGTGACGAAGCACGGCACCGTCAGTGGTGCGAGTCCCACCACGCCTTGAATTCCGGCGTGCCGACGACCTCACGGGTGAGCGGGAGGAGCTGGGCGTGGAGCGCCTTGCGGGCGAGCTCTCGCGCGCCGGCCTGGTCGAGGAGCGTGCCGATGGTGTCCTTCGACAGCTCGGTGACGACCGCGGTGACCTCGGCCTTGATGACGTCGCGCAGCTCCTGGCGCTTGACGTTGTGCACCACGATCGACGGCACGAGCGCGTCGATCTCGGCGTGGGGGCCCCTGGCGACGAGCTTGGCGGCCTCGGCCTCGGAGCGATCGAGCATCTTGAGGAACGCGGCGCGACGACGCTTGCCGAGCTCCTCGGCGGTCTTGGGATCGGAGAGCTTCTTGGCGATGCGGTCTTGCACGCCCTCGACCGCGCCGTCGACGAACTCCTTCACGCGGTCCTGCATCTGCTTCTGCAACTCGTCGCCGAGCCCACCGAGGACCGCCTTGCCGGCCGCGCCGAATGCGCGCGCGCCGATGCCGAAGGCACCGCGGAGCGCGCCACCGCCACCGCCGGCCGCGCCGCCCGCGCCGGCGTTCTTAATGAAGTTCGAGATGGTGTCGCGGAGGGCCTCACGGATCTGATCGCGCACCGCTTCGCTCGAGACGGCCTCGTCGATCATGTGCTGCGGGATGGGTGCGGGGCGACCGAGCAGCTCGGCGATGCGGTCCTTGGCCTCGGGAGGAAGCCAGGCGCCGAGGAGCACGGTGCTGTTCTTGGCGCGCTCGAGCAGGCGCTCACGGAGCGGCACGGTGAGGCGTCGATGGAACTCCGCCGCGCGCGGCTCGGTGTGAGTGTCGTCGATCACTGCGAGCACGCGCGACGGATCGACCAGCTCGTCGACCCTCCGGGTGCAGAGGAAGTCGAAGCCGATGTCGATCAGCTTCGCGAGCGCCGCGTCGTCGAGTTTCTCCGTGCCCATGTTCGCTCCTGGGGATCCGTGGAATCACTTGGTGGCTTCGGCGAGCTTCTTGAAACGCTGCTCGGGGCCAGGCGGCCAGTACATCTGCAGTGCGTAGGTCGGTCTGTCGCCAGCGGGCTTGAAGCCGTGGGGCTCGCCGGGCTTGACCGCAGTAAAGGTAGCGCCATTCACCGCGATCTTGCCGGAAGTCTTGCGTGTGAGCTCGCCCGAGCCCTCGACGATGGCGAGGAACTCCCACTCCTTGTCGTGCACGTGCTCGGCGACGGGCGCGTTCTTCGACATCACGAGGAAGCCGAGACTGGCCGGCGGCTCCTCGAGACCGAGCCGCGCGTGGTACGCCCCGCCGCCCCACGAGAGGTCGGGCTTCTGCATCAGGTCGAACGAGGTGACCGGCGACGAACGCTTGGTCCAACCGATCGACTTGTCCTTCTTCTTCAGCTTGTCGATCTGTTCGGCGACGGTGCCGGAGCTACCGGCGACGACGATCGCGAGGAGCATCCGCGTCGGCTCCTTGGAGTAGATGTTCACGCCGCCGCCGGGCGCGTGGAAGCCGTTCATCCGCCAGACGCGCTTCTGCTTCTCCTTGATGTCGTCGGCGAGCACCGAGACCTCGCCGTCGAGCAACACGCCGTAGACGTCGATGCCCGCGTGCCTCGGCAGCAGCAGGCTGACCTTCGGGGGCATCACCTCTTCGAACATGAAGATCGGCGCATCCTTGTCGACTTGCGCTTCGAGCGTGTCGGGGACGAATGCTGCGAGGTTGCAGCCTTTGCCGCCGCACTCGTGCCGCCGGGCGAACGGCTTTGTGTCCTTGGTCTCGGGGAGCGTGCCGTCGATCTTGTCGGCCGCCGCGGCTGCGGCTGCGGGCTTCGAGTCGTCGCCACCTTTCGGCGACTCGCCGGTCTTCTCCCCGCCATCGCTGGTCGAGGTGGGCTCGGCGCCGCCGCTCGATGACGGCGTCCCGCCCGAAGCCGGAGACGACTGCTTGGTTCCGCCGCAGCTCGCGAGGATCAACACGAGCACCCAGGTGAGGTTCCGCATGGCCGACGAGCATGGAGGAGTCGCGGCGTCTCGTCGAGAGTGCCCGGCGTTCTCGTCGCGACCTCGCCGAAAGCGGATCGCCGTTTGCTCCCATGGCGCGCGACCGAGGGGGGCCTCGGTGGAAGAGGAGTCATCCATGGCGACGAAGCCAGTTGCGAAGAGTGCGGTGTACGCAGAGATCGAGCAGGCGTTCGGTCGGGTGCCCGGTTGGATCAGGCAATTGCCCGATCAGGCGCTCGAGAGCATGTGGGGGTCGATGCGCGACTTCTACTTCGGCGAGACCAAGCTCCCGCACAAGGTCAAGGAGCTGATCGGGATCGCAGTCTCGGGCGCGACGCGCTGCAAGTACTGCGCGCTGTTCCACACCGAAGGCGCCCGCATGGCCGGTGCGACCGAGGAGGAGATCGCCGAGGCGGCCGCCATGGCAGGCATGAGCATGAACGCGAGCACGTTCATCAACGCGATGCAGATCGATTACGACGAGTTCGCCAAGGAGACGCGCGAGATCATCGCGTACGTGAAGGCGCAGGAAGCGAAGCAGGCGAAGCCCGAAGCTGCCAAGGCGGCGCGGCCGCACTGAGGTCAGCCACAAAACGGACGAAGGTCGAAGAGAGTCTCCCTTCGACCTTCGACCCGACTAGACGATCACTCGTTGTAGAGGAACGCCGGCTCGCAGGCGTACGCGTGGCAGGCGGCGGGCTGCGAGGTCCACGAGGCGAGCGTGTAGCCGGGCTCGCAGGCCGGCATGTACATCGGGCAGATGCCCGGGGTCGCGCAGCCGGTCGGGATGCTGCAGCGGTCGGCGTTGTGGCTGAAGGTATTCACCTTCCCCTCCGGGCACATGTGGATCGGGAACATCGGGCAAGGGCCGGCGAGGTCGGGGATGCGGACGAACACCTGGCTCGCATCGAGGACCTTCTCGTAGCCGCCCGGGAACTTCGCGCCGTTGCGCAGCTTGGCGGCGACGATCGCGTCGTGCGAAAGCACGCGACGCGAGAGCCACGCCTTGTCGACGAACGGCTTGGCAGCGTCGTCGACCGTGAGCGTGGTGAAGTCGAATTCCGGCTTGAAGTTCAGCTTCTGGCCGACGGTGTTGTTGCAGGGCGCGGTGATGCAGGTGATCTGCGGGTCGCGGAAGTGCGCCCGGTAGAACAGGTCGCCGCTCTGGACGGTGACGCCCGGCATACCGCGGTAGGCCTCGGTGACCATGAACGCGCGCGTGTTGAACTTCTTCTCGACCGCGCCGAGCTTGCCGCGGAGGACGAGCTCGTTGGCGGGCGCGCCGGTCACCTTCGCGGCGTCGAGCTCGTCGAGGCCCGAGAGGCTCAGATCGAGGCCGGAGACGTAGACCTCTTTGCCGTAGGGGCGATTCGCGTCGCGCACGTAGTAGCCGCCGCAGATCGGCGACATGCACTTGCGGTAGTCCGGGCGGAGGACGACGTAGGACTGGGAGACCGCGGAGATCTCGTCATCGCTGGTCGCGGCCGCCTCCTCTTCGCTGGAGACCGACTGGGCTGCACAGCCCATCGAGAGGACGACGACGGACGAAAGGGCGAAGAGCGAGGTGCGCATGGGAGACTCCTGGCGGCACCGCGGCCGCCGGCAATGGGGGCGTGGATGTAACCCCAAAGCGCACACCCGTCCACTGACGGATGCCATGTCCCACTACGCTCGCCCAGGGCAATGCGAGGGCTTTCAGCCCTTTACGAACCCCGCGACCACACGTCCGAGCTCTTCGCCACAGTCCTCCTGCAGGAAGTGGCCGCCGCCGACGATGGTCGTGTGTGCAACGCCGCGCGTGCCGGGGATCTTCTCGATGAGGACCTTGTCGGCCCCTTTGGTGATCGGATCCTTGTTGCCGAACGCGCACAGGAAGGGTCGCTCGAACTTCTCTAGTGACTCCCAAGCGAGACGGTTCGCGACCGATGCCGGGTCGTCGGGTGTGACGGGAACGAGCGTGGGGAACTGGCGCGCCCCTGCCTTGTACGACTCGTCGGGGTACGGCGCGTCGTAGGCCGCGAGCACGCGTGGATCGAGGGGCGTGGCGCTGCCCATCTGGATGACGTTCGAGGTCGGGAACTCGGGAGCCGTCTGCGAGAACTCGCGCCACGCGAAGAACGCGGGCGGCGGCGTCTTGTCACCGGTCGGAAGGAACGTGTTGGCGGCGATGACCTTGGCGAAACGCTCGGGATGCTCACCGACGAGACGAAGGCCCACGAGGCCGCCCCAGTCCTGACACAAGAGGGTGACGTCTCGGAGATCGAGCCCCACGAGGAGCGCGCGGACCCAGTCGACGTGGCGTTGATACGTGTAGTCCTCACGGCGCGTGGGCTTGTCCGAGCGACCGAAGCCGATCAGATCGGGTGCGACCGCACGGAGACCCGCGGCGAGCACCACCTTGATCACCTTGCGATAGAGGAAGCTCCACGAAGGCTCGCCGTGCAGCATCAGCACCAACGGCGCGTCCCGCGGCCCCTCGTCGATGTAGGCCATCCGCAGGGTGCCCCCGTCTCCGCTGGGCACGTCGAGGTAACGCGGCTCCCAGGGGAAGTCCGGCAGATCGGCGAAGCGGGCGTCGGGGGTGCGGAGCGCGTCCATCGGCCCATGCGAGCAGCTGTGCGGCGCTGCGTAAAGGCAGGTGCGCGCACGGTCCGCACGCGTGCGCGCACGGACGAAGAACGGCGCGTACCCGGGATTTCCCCGTCGATTCGTGGTGGCACGGGCCGTGCGATGTCTCTCCGCACACCCCACCCGAATCCCCGAACGAGGAGACGCGCCATGAACCTGCACTGCACCCACTGCAACCAGAACCTCCCCTCCGAAGACGCGACGGCGACGCACTGCCGGTTCTGTCGCGCGCCGCTGCCGCACGGCGAGGCGGCGGCGAACCACCAGGCGATGATGCGCAACTTCATGGCGAACGCGGGCGCGCAGGCGCCGAACTACGCGCCGTCGGCGTACGGCGCGCCGGTCGCGTACGCGCAGGGCCCGGTCGTGTTCGGCGGAATGGCGCACGCCGCCAACATGAGCGCGATGATCGGCAAGACCGTCGACCGCTCGATGAAGATGGGAATGTGGATCACGGTCGCGACGCTCGGCGCGACGTTCCTCATCACCGGCGTGATGCTGATCGCGATGATGGTGCGCTGAAGAGGGAAATTCGCCTCAGAACTCGATCACCGTGCGGATCGACTTGCCTTCGTGCATCAGGTCGAAGGCTTCGTTGATCCGCGCGAGCGGGAGTTTGTGCGTGATCAGCGTGTCGATGTCGATCTTCCGGTCCATGTACCAGTCGACGATCTTCGGCACGTCGGTGCGGCCGCGCGCGCCGCCGAACGCCGAGCCCTTCCACACGCGACCGGTGACGAGCTGGAACGGACGCGTGGCGATCTCCTGCCCCGAGCCGGCCACGCCGATGATGACGCTGACGCCCCAACCCCGGTGGCAGCACTCGAGCGCCTGACGCATCAACTGCACGTTGCCGACGCACTCGAAGCTGTAGTCGGCGCCGCCGCCGGTGAGCTCGACGAGGTGAGCGACCAGATCGCCTTGGAGCTCTTTGGGGTTCACGAAGTGCGTGAGCCCGAACTTGCGTGCGAGCTCCTCGCGCGCCGGATTGACGTCGACGCCGACGATCTTGTCGGCACCGACCATCTTCAACCCCTGCACGACGTTGAGCCCGATGCCGCCGAGCCCGAACACCACCGCGTTGGCGCCCGCCTCGACCTTCGCGGTGTAGATGACCGCGCCGATGCCCGTGGTCACCCCGCAGCCGATGTAACAGATCTTGTCGAACGGGGCGTCCTCACGCACCTTCGCGAGCGCGATCTCGGGCAGCACCGTGTGGTTCGCGAACGTCGAGCAGCCCATGTAGTGGTGAATCTTCGTCTTGCCGATCGAGAAGCGACTGGTGCCGTCGGGCATCAACCCTTTGCCCTGCGTGGCGCGAATCGCCGTACAGAGGTTGGTCTTCCGGCTGAGGCACGATTTGCAGCCGCGACACTCCGGCGTGTACAGCGGGATGACGTGATCGCCCTTCTTCAGCGTGGTCACGCCCGGACCGACGTCCACCACCACGCCGGCGCCCTCGTGACCGAAGATGACCGGGAAGAGCCCCTCGGGATCGGCGCCGCTGCGGGTGAACTCGTCGGTGTGACAGACTCCGGTCGCCTTGATCTCGACGAGCACTTCGCCGTGGCGCGGGCCATCGAGCTCGACGTCCTCGATCACCAGGGGTTTACCGGCTTCGTACGCGACTGCAGCTTTGGTGCGCATTCGCGGCAGGATACTGCACGAGGCTCTGGTCCCACCACGTGGTAGCTCCCGCCGCGTCACGCGCGTACGATCGATCGCGCCCCTCACTGGTGACGACAAAAGGCGCTTCGCCATGGACTACACCTTCGAGCCCGAGAACTCCGAGGTCGCGACCTGGTCGCAGCCCGTCCACGGACGTGTGCAGTTCGTGTGGCACCGCAACGCCGGCAACTGGGAGCGCTGGTGATGGGCGAGCGCATCGCGATCCTCGGTGTCGACGCGCAGGTCCCGACCGCGTCGATTCTGCGCGCCGCGTCTCTTGCGCGGGGCGCGCTCGGCGAGGAGACCCCGTCCGAGTTCTTCGTGTGGATCCAGAGCGAGAGGTCGGCGGGGCGCGTGCGGTGGTTCGGCCTGTGGGCCAGACTGCGGAGCGAGCTCTACGCGCCCTCCGAGAACGTCGCCGACGCCGTCGCGGAGGAGCTCGATCACCTGCTGATTGTCCGTCGCTACGGCACGACCTGCACCCGCCAGCTCGAGCTCTGGACCCGCCCTGCCGGGAAACAGCACATGATTCGAACGCTCGCCATCGTGGGCGAGGGAGAGCGTGTCGGCGTGCTCGCCGGGAAGCTCAGCGTGCCGCGCGGAGAGCAGGCCGACGCCATCCGGCTCGGGCTCGCCGAGACGTTCGCCGGCGAAGAGGAGCAATACCTCGACGCGTTCGACAACGCGGCGCTCTACGTCCTCGCCCATGCCGGCAAGGAGTGTGCGCCGACCCGCGTCGACGAGCGTGCGCTCGCCGGAGGTCGAAACTTCCTCGCACACTTCGTCTCCGACGACGACGCGCTGCCCGACCGCGACGACGCGCCGCCCACGTGGACCGAGCTCGGGACGCGACTCCGCAACAGTCTCCCCGTGCTCGCCGAGCTCCGGGCGATCGCGGCGCGCGGGAAGGCGCTGCAGGGCGACGCGCTCGTCGGTGAGGTGCTCTTCGATGCCGCGGAGAAGCTCGCCGTCCTAGCGACCGTCGATCCCCAACTCGCCCTGATGCAGACGACCGACTTCGCGAGCCTCGGGCGGCGAGCGCTCGAAGCGACTCCTGAAGAGCCCTCCCCGCCGAGAGCCAGAGCGCTCCTCGGAACCCTCGCGTTCGTCACGACGCAGATCGCCTGCGGGGCACCCATGCCGCCGTTCGACGCGGTCGAGCGAGTGTGGCTCTCCCTCCTCGCCAAGACGCACCTCGTGCAGGAGCTGCCGCGGAGGATGCTGCACTCGGTGCTGTTCGCCGCGCTCGCCGCCGGTACGCCGGGGCTCGTGCCCATCCTGACCGGCAAGGAATCGTACGTCGCGAAGCCGGGCTCGGTGCCCGCCGAGGACGTCGAATCGGTGCTCCTCCACCTCGCTCTGGCGCTCCAAGAGCCCTGGACGAGAGAACAGGCCACGCCTGCGCTACGCGCATTCTACGCACATTTTCCCGACCTCTACGCGCGCGGCGAGGTGTCCTTCTTCGAGCTGTTGTGCGTGGTTCGGGTCGAGCACGTCCAGCTCGGCGGGGAGTCACTGCGCGGCGTCGCGCGTCGGCTCGCCGCGCTCGTCTCGGAGCTCGCGCCACCACCACCGCCACCGCCGGCACCCGTCACCGCTGCGTCGAGGCCGGTGCCGGTCGCGACGGCGCCGCGACCGACGCGCACGGCCCCCGTGCCCACGCACGGTGGATGGTCTCGCCTCGAGCTGCGCGACGTCGAGGGACTCTGGGGCGGCTTCGTCGTGCACGTCTTCGCCGACGGCGACTTCTGGTTCGAAGCGGTAGGTCGAGGCGCGACGGCTTCGCAGATCTTCCGCGCGACGCTGCCACCGCACGGGCTCGCGCAGCTCGGCGAGTTGCTCGCACGACACGACGTGCGGCTCATGCGCGTCCCCCAACGTCACGGCATTCCCGGCGAGAGCCATCCAACCCTCACCGTCAGCGGGCCCGGTTTCACGCACAGCGTTGGAAAGTGGGCGAACGACAAGCATCCAGACTTCGACGCGCTGGCAGCGTGGTTGCGCGCGAGCGGCGAGCAGCTCGCGACCTCGACGGAGCCCATCTGGAAGGGGCCATTCGATTGGCACTACCGACCCGACGGCGGGCGCTCGGGTTGAACACACAGACAGCCCCTGGGTGTGCGACCATCCTGGGGATGGACGGGGCGGACAAGCTGGTGGGGCAGACGATCGCGGGCAAGTACCAACTCGTCCGGGTGGTCGGCAGCGGCGGCATGGGCGTCGTCTACGAGGCGCGCAACTCCCTGTTCGGCAAGCGCGTCGCGCTCAAGCTGATCGACGCGAAGAACGACCCTTCGGGCGAGCTCGCCGAGCGGCTACGCCGTGAAGCGCGAGCCACCGCCCGCATCGAGAGCGACAGCATCGTCCAGGTGTTCGACGTCGGTGAGGACGAAGAGCACGGGATCTTCCTGGTGATGGAGTTCCTCCTCGGCGAGGGGCTCGACGCGCGAACCGCGAAGGGCGCGATGGATCCCCAGACGGCCATCTTCGTCGCGCACCGTGTCGCGAAGGTCCTCGCGCGTGCCCACGCCGCAGGCATCGTCCACCGCGACCTCAAGCCGGCCAATGTCTTCATCGTCACGCGAGAAGACGGCTCCACCAACGTCAAGGTGCTCGACTTCGGCCTGGCCAAGGTGTTCGACAAGAACGCGCTGCGCCTGACCCAGATGGGCGCCATCCTCGGCACGCCGCAGTACATGTCCCCCGAGCAAGCCCGGAGCGTGGAGGACCTCGACGGTCGAACCGACATCTGGGCGCTCGGCTGCATCCTGTACGAGTGCCTCGCCGGCCAACCAGTGTTCCCCGACCTCGGCTCACCCCACCAGACGCTGATGCACGTGGTCGAACACGCGCCGCAGTCGCTCGCGACGGTGGCTCCGTGGGTCCACCCGGTCCTCGTGTCGCTCGTCGACATGCTGCTGGTGGTCGATCGAGAGCACCGCATGCGCGACATGGTCACGCTGGTACGCCACCTCGAGCACGCCGCACCGTTCGTCGACGGTCGCATCTCGCAGCCGTGACGAGGCTCAGGAGTACGCGCGGAGCAGGAAGAAGATGACGACGCCGGTCACCGACACGTAGAGCCAGATCGGGAGCAGCACGCGCCCGATCTTGCGGTGGGTTCCGAAGTTCCCGCGGAGCGCCATGTAGAACGAGCCGAGGCACATGGGCACCACGGCCATCGACAAGAGCACGTGGCTCGCGAGCACGAGGAGGTACAGAGCCTTGATCGCGCCGTGGCCGCCGAACTTCGTGTCGCCGTGGACCCAGTGATAGACGAGGTAGCCGACGAGGAACAACGAAGACGACGCGAACGCACTGACCATCAGGTACTTGTGCGCGGTCTTGGCCTCGTTCCGAATCGCGATCCATCCCGAGGCGAGGAGCACCGTCGAGAGCGCGTTGAAGCTCGCGTTGACGGCCGGCATGAAGGAGAGATCGACGCTCGATCCGCTGCCGCGACGAACCAGGAGGATGTACGCGAGGAACGCGAGCGCCGCTGCCGAGAGGGCAGCGTTGAACGCCCAGAATCCGCGGTCGCTACGCTGGACGGCGACGGTGTTCATCGATCGGGATAGCGCGCGAGGATCTGCGCGTTGTCGAGGATCTCGTCGAGCTTGCCCTTCTCGTTGGTGTCGTAATAGCCGCGGATGCGGCCCTTGCCGTCGACCAACACGAACCAATCGCCGTGCATGATGTTGAACACGGTGGCGTTGGGATCAATGGGGCGGAGCTTCTCGTACTGGACCTTGAAGCCCTTCACCACGACTGCATCGAGCTGCTCGATCGGTCCGGTGAGGAACGTCCAGATCTTCGGGTCGGCGCCGTTCTGCGCGGCGTACTTGGAGAGCGCGGGCGGGTCGTCGTTCTCCGGGTCGACGGTGATGCTGACCAGCCGCACCGTCGAGTGCTTCTGCGCGATCTTGTCGTGGAGCTCCTTCATGCGCGCGGTGAGCTTGGGGCACGACGTGCGACACGAGAGGAAGATGAAGTCGGCGATGAACGGCTGACCGCGGAGCTCGGCGGGCGTGACCGGAGCCCCCGCCTGGTTCTTCATGGTGAACGCCGGAACGTCCGCGAGAATCGGCAGATCGACCTTCCGGCTCTTCGCGAAGGCGGCGACACCCGCGAGCACCGCGAAGAAGATCGACGCGGCGATCATCGCCCAGACGATGCGCGGCAGACCCTCTTTTGGTTTGGGCGTCGGTTCGACCGCGACGGCCTCAGCGCTCATCCTGCTCATGAGGAAGCACTGTTGCGCGCGCAGACCCAGGTCGCAACCGCCACGCCGAAGACGGCCATGCCGACGGCCACCGAAAGCTCGGTCACGGTCGAGCTGCTCGCGAGGCCCTGCGGGAGCGAGCCACCCGCGAGCGCGCGGCGAACACCGGTGGCCGCGTAGCTGAGCGGGTTGAGCGCGACGACGGTGCGCATCCAGCCCGGCCCCGAGGTCATCGGGAACATCGCGCCCGAGAGAATCCACGCCGGGAGGAGCACGACGCTCATCACGGCGTGATACGCGGCGGTCGAGTTCAACCACCACGCGAAAGCGAAGCCGATCCCGCAGAGGGCGATCGACGCGAGGAGCAGGTGGGCGACGAGGAGTGGCCAGGCGATCGCACCGACGGAGTAGCCCGCGAGCGGCGCGAGGAGGAGCACCGCGCCGGCCTGCAGAATTGCGAGGCTGGTGCTGCCGAGGACCTTGCCGAGCACCGCAGCGGTGCGCGAGCCGGGGCCGGCGAGGATCGCCTGCATGAACCCTTCGCGGCGGTCTTCGATCAGACTCATCGTCGAGAAGATCGCCGTGAACAGGATGGTCATCGTGACGATGCCGGGGAAGAAGTACTGCATGTACCCGACGCCCTCGGCGCCGGGGATGCGGAAGCTCGGCGCGAAGCCGGAGCCCATCATCGCCCAGAAGATCAGCGGCTGCGCGAGCGCACCGACGATGCGTGAGCGCTGGCGGAAGAACCGCACCAGATCGCGCTTCCACAACACGCGAATGACCGCGAGGTCGAACGCGAGCAGCGACGGGCGCGCGGGCGCGGCGTGCGAGAGTCTCTCGACCTTGGGCGTCACGGGCGGGCCTCTCTCTTGGCAGCGGCTTTGTTCTTCCGGCGCTCGAGGATCTCGGCCTCTTCGGCGTCGGCGCCGTCGATGGTCTTGCCGGTGAGCTCGAGGAACACGTCGCCGATGGAGGCGCGGTGCATCGCGACGCTCTTCACGGTGCCATGCGGAAGGGCCTCGACCACCCGCGGCACGAGCTCGTGCGCGTTGACCTGCGCGAAGACCACGAGCCCCTCGGCGACCCGCGCGTCGATCGAGAGCTTCTCCTTCAGCTGCACGACCACGCTCTCCGGGTCGTCGCTGCCGATGACCACCACGTCGCCGCCGACCTTCTCGCGCAGCTCGTCTGGCGTTCCGCGTGCGATCGTCTTGCCCTTGTCGAGCACGAGGATGCGGTCGCAGTGCTCGGCCTCTTCGGGCGAGTGGGTCGTGAGGAGGATGGTGAGGCGCTCCTTCTGCTTGATCTCGAGGAGCTCGGCCCAGATGCGGCGCGCGGCGGAGATGTCGAGACCTTGGGTCGGCTCGTCGAGGAGGAGGATCTCTGGGCGGTGCAAGAGCACGCGCGCGAGCTCCAGGCGACGACGCATCCCACCGCTGAACGTCTCGACCTGGTCGCCCGCACGGTCGGCGAGGCCGACGAGGTCGAGCGCCCAGTTGATGCGGTCGCGCGCCTCGCGGGCCGGCACGCCGTAGAGCATGGCGCCCATGTCGAGGTTCTCGCGGGCGGTGAGCTTCGCATCCACGCTTGGATGCTGGAACACGACGCCCATGCGCGCACGAAGTGAGCGGGCGCCGGGCGCGAGCTTCTCGCCGTCGACGAGGAGGTGACCGCCGTCGGCCGCGAGCAGGCCCGCGAGCATGGCGAAGGTGGTCGTCTTGCCGGCGCCGTTCGGGCCGAGCAGACCGAGGACCTCGCCACGAGCGACCCTGAAGCTCAGGCCGTCGACGGCAACACGATCCCCATATCGCCTCGTGAGGCCGACTGCTTCGAGCGTGTCCATGTCACACTCCGGTCGCGACGAGCACTGCGAGGAGCACGACGAGATACACGATCGAGTAGGCGAAGACGCCGCGCGCCCACTTGATGCGCGCCGCGCCCTCCTGGCGGTAGCTCTTGGCCGCCAACCCGACGAACACGGCGCCGAGCGCCATCGCGAGGCCGAGGTAGATCGCCGAGCCGACCCCTGCGAACCACGGCCACACGGTGACCGCGAGCAGCGCGAAGGCATAGCGGAGCATCATGCCGTTGGTTTCGCGATCGCCGAGCTCTACGGGAACGACCTTGAGGCCGGCCGCCGAGTAGTCTTGCGCGCGGAAGATCGAGATCGCGAGGAAGTGCGGGATCTGCCAGACGAACAGGATCGAGAAGAGGGCGAGGCCCGCCGAGTCGATCCTGCCGGTGACCGCCGTCCAGCCGAGGAGCGGGGGAATCGCGCCCGGAATGGCGCCGACCCACAGCGCCCGGATGGAGCGCTTCTTCATCGGCGTGTACACGAGCACGTACGAGAAGAGGGCGATCGCGCCGAGGATGCCGGTGACGGTGTTGACCCCGAGGAAGAGCACCGGGAGCGACAGCACCGAGAGGAGCAGACCGAAGGCGAGCGCGAGGTTCGCCGAAAGGCGGCCCGACGGCAGCGGGCGCTTGGCGGTGCGCGCCATCAACGCGTCGACGTCGCGCTCCCACCACATGTTGAGCGCGTTGGCTGCGCCGACCACGAGCGCGGTGCCGAGCATCGTCGCCAGCCACAGCCGACCACTCGCCGGGCCGTGCGCGAGCTTCATGCCGGCCGCCGCGGTGACGAGCACGATGAACGTGATGCGCGGCTTGGTCAGCGCGACGAGATCACGGGTGGTGCGGGCGAGGGTCGTCACGGGGGAAGCGGGGTCGGTCCCTAGCAGGGGTTTTTGGCGAGGCCAACGCGATCACACGAACTGACCGAAATCAGGGCAGATTCGGATGTTCGATGGGGCCGCCTGCGGACCGTTGCCAGGGGAGCTTGCGCGGCGATTTGCCGCGATCCGCGGCGGGTTGTCACCGCGAGACGTGTGGGTCCTGCCGCACCCAGAAGCGGAGCTCCTTGCCGGCCCAGTCCCCCGCGTAGTCGACGCCGATCCGCGGACCTCGCGCGATCTTCCGGGGCGAGACCGGCGTGCCCTCCTCGATCGTGAGCGAGCTCGCCGGGTCGGTCAGGTCGAAGCGGTTCTGCGCGCGGGTGACGTGCAGCGCGCGACAGAGCTTGCCGGGGCCGTCGGTCTTGCCGACACAGCCCTCGAGCGGCGCGAGCGCTCGCACCAGGACGGCGGAAGGATAGCCCTCGCGCTCGGTGACGACGTTGAAGCAGTCGTACATTCCATAAATCAAATATACGTAGGCGTGCCCGGGGTGACCGAACATCACGTCGGTGCGCGCGGTGCGCCCCTTCGACGCGTGACACGCGAGATCATGCGGGCCGATGTACGCCTCGGTCTCGACGATCCGTCCGGCGCGACGAACCCCCTCGTCGACGTGCACGAGCACGCGACCGAGCAGGTCCTTGGCGACGACCAGCGTCTTGCGCGCGTAGAACTCGCGCCCGAGCAACACCGGTTGGTTCTACTCCAGGCGGAGCGCGTCGAACATGGCCGTGCCGGCGGTCGCACCGCTCTTGGCGACGACGCGGATGGCGGTGACCTTGGCGGTGTCGATCCCGGTGAGCTTGGCGACCGGCACGTACGCCGTCGAGAAGCGGCGCGGGCGGGTGAACCAGCCGGCCCCGAGGTAGTCCTTGATCGGCACCGAGGCGACCGCGCCGGTCGAATCGACGACGTCGAGGTACAGCGGCGTGGTGCCGCTCGTGGTTCCTTCGGTCGACATCGCGAGATCGAACACCACGGCCTTCTTCGCCGAGAACGCGCTGGCCGAGGTGGGGATCTCGAAGGTGCCACCCGTCCCGTCCCACTTGAGCTGGACCGAGTTCACGACCTTGCTGACCGCCTTCTCACCCGAGCTGAGCGAGGTGACCGAGGTCGCGTAGGTCTCGAGGGGCGTCGCGACCATGCTGCCGCTCGCAGTCATCGTGGCGCCGTCGACGGTCTTGCCGAGCGGCCCCGTCGCCGGATCGTCGAACAGGGCGACGAACTTGTGGGTGTTCGCCGGTCGCCAGCTGAGGAGCACGTTGCCCGAGCTCACCGTGGTCGAGGTGCCTCCGGGGCCGCTGATCCGATCGAGATCGGTCGGGTTGGGAGCTGCGTCGCGCACCTTGGCGCGGAAGAACGCGGTCGAGTACTGCACGCAGATGGCCTTGTGCTCCACCGGCGTGATCGTCGGCGGGGTGCCACCCTGGGTCGGCGTGGCGTTGGAGTCGAACGTGTAGGTGTGCTTGCTGCCGAGGATGGTGACGAGCGACGACGCGTTGCGCGTGCGGCCGTACTGCAGGGCGTTGATCGGGAAGATGACGTCGCCGTCGAGCGCCGCGTCGAGCCACATCGTGGGCAGGTCGAAGCCGGGGATGACGCTGCCCGCAGGCGGATTGAGCGCGCCCGGATCGGTGCCCTGCAGGCTGAGCGCGGCGCGGATGGTCGCGCCGTCGGTGCGCGTGGTGGGGACGAGCATGGTGGCGCCGCCGCCGCGCGAGTGCCCAGCCACCGCGATGCGCGCGGGATCGAGACGACAGGGGAAGTCGAACGTGCTGGTCTCCTGCTGCTCGAGGAACCAGGCGATCGCCTGGCTCATCATGCCGGCGACCGTCTGCTGCTGCGTCCACGAGAGGTTCGAGCCCGAGGACGTGGGGAAGAACACGCGCGAGCCGTCGATGGAGAAGACGTAGAACCCGTGCGACGCCCAGTGTCCGTGGATGGTCGGGTAGTCGTCGTAGACCACGCCGGGATAGGGCCCGTGTACCGCGTGGTGAAACATCACCCACGCGTGACGGCCCGGGTGCGGCGAGCCATCGGAGGCGGTCGGATAGGTGATCTTCACCTTCACGTCGGTGAGCGTGCCGAGCTTCGGCACGGTGATCGTCTTGGTCGCGACCGTGAGCGGGCCCTTGGTCGCAGCGTCGAGCGTGGACGCTGGATCGACGGCGACGGGCTGCGCAGCGCAGCTGCCGGGCGGCGCATCGATCGGCGGAGTGGTATCCGCGATGTCGGTGTCTTCGGTGACGGCGGTGTCGGTGGTCGACGCGCTGTCGGTGCTCGGATCGACCTCGGAGCCGATCTCGGCGGCGCCACCCGTGTCTTCGGCCGCCGGGTTCTCGTCGGGCAGCTCGACCGACGAACCGCAGCCCACGCCAAAGAGGGAGATCGCGAGAACCCAGGGGGAGAATCGAAGCGAAAGCACGGGCGCAGCCTAGCTGGACGGTCGACGAGGCTCCGCTTCTCCGGTGGCGCGGGCCGTCCGCGGGGGAGCCGTCCACGCATAACGGATCCGTCTGCTAGTGTCCGTCGCGCCTGCTCGTCCGAAGCGGCATCGAAGGACCCGGATGAAAGTCGCGATCGTCGGCGTGGGTGCGCTCGGCTCGGTGTACGGCGTGAAGCTCTCGCGCGTCGCCGAGGTCACGTTCGTGGTCCGCAGCCTCGACCGGGCGCCCACCGTGATGCGGCTCGAGCACGTGACCGGCCCCGAGCGCGACGTGCTCGAGAGCCCGAGGGCGACCACCGAGATCCCCGCCGACATCGACGCTGTGCTCGTCGCCGTTCGGGTCGACCAGCTCGACGAGTTGCTCTGGGACAAGCTCGCGCGCGAAACGCCGAACGACGCAATCGTGGTCGTCCTCGCGCCGCTGTTGCCCCATCGATACGAGCACGCGCGCGAGAAGCTCGGCGATCGGCTGGTCCCCGCGCTGCCGGGCGTGGTGGCCTATGACCCCGACGAGAGGCCGCGCGAACGCCGCGTGCGCTACTGGACGCCGCGCGCTTCGCCGACCCAGCTCGAAGATCGTCCGGCCGCCGATCCGAACCGTGCGCGCATCCACGCGCTCGTCGCCAGGATGCGCGACGCGGGCATCCCGGCCGACGTGTCGAACAAGGTCCGCGGAACCAACGCCGCCGTCACCATCGCGTTCTTCCCCATGCTCACCGGCATCGCCGCGGGCGGCGGATCGATCGACCGCATGCTGGCGGACGACGCGCTGATGAAGCTCGGGTTCGCCGCCGCGAAGGAGACGCGCGCGATCGCCAAGAGCCTCGGCGACATGCCGCCGTGGGCGTCGATGTTCTTCAACTTCGTCGGGCCATTCACCGCGCGCGCGGGCATCAAGCTCGGTCGCGCCAAGGCGCCCGAGGCGTTCACGTTCCTCGAGCGACACTTCGGTCACAAGCTGACCGAGCAGAACGTCGCCATCTTCCACGAGATCGAACAGCTCGCCCGCGAGCGCGGCATCTCGGTCGACAATCTGCGCAAGCTGGTCGCCCGCGCCCACCCCTGATCGCCGTCACGCGGTCGAGAGAACGCGCACGCCCGGGAAGAAAGCCCGCAGGTTCTCGAGGTCATCGACGTCGGACGTGTAGACGACACCGTCACGAAGCCCCGCGAGCGCCATGACCAGCGCATCGACGGCGGTGGCGCTACGGACCGCGGCCAGCGCCCACCTGCCGCTTTCCCGAGGCGAGCGTCGACAGGGATGACCTCGATGCCCGCGAGGATCGCATCGCGTCGGTCCGTACGGCCCCGCCACCACTCGGCGACGACGACTCCCGGCGCGAGGATGGGCCTTCCCGCCGTGCGCGCCGCGGCCCAGACCTCGAGCATTCGCTGTTTGCGTCGTTCGAGCGCGACCAAGGCCCCCGTGTCGAAGACGATCATGCTGCCGCTCGCTTGCGCCTCGGGCGGACCGGTTTAAGCGCCGCGGTCCATTCCGCTTCGACGTCAGCACGCGCCTTGTCGCTCAGGCGGAACCCGGGTGCGAACTTCGTCAGGTAGCGGTCCATCGCTTCGAACCTGGCCTGCTGCGCGATGTGATCGTGCACCAGCCGCGTGAGGAACGCGGAGAGGCTGAGGCCCTCGGCTGCAGCCGCCTTCTTCGCGGCGGCGAGCTCGTCTCGGCCGAGCGCGATGCTGGTCTTCCGGGTGGGCATACCGCAATGGTAGCACCGGTGACGGTATAACGGCGGTAATCAGCTGCGCGATCATCTGCCGCTCGTAGTCGTCCCCCCTCGTCGGCCATCGGACCCGAGCGTACTGGAAATGAGTCGTCGGAGCGGATCGCCGTCGCGTACACCGGCCGTGTCCCGCATACTCGCGGGATGCGTTCTTGGGCATGCCTGCTCGTCGGTCTGATGGTCGGGTGTTCGAGCTCGGACGGTGACGGGGGCACCCCCGCGGGTGACGACAGCGGCACCGGCTTCGACATCGACGGAGGCACCTCGTGCCCCACGGGCACCGCGACGGTGGTCACCGGAACGGTGGTGAGCCCCGCCAAAGCGAGCCCCGATCCGATCTACAACGCGGTTGTCTACATCCCCTCCGGCGACGTCGACCCATTCAAGAAGGGTGTCACCTGCGCGCGGTGCGGCACCGTCGAGGGCGCGACCAAGTTCAAGGTCGCCACGCTGACGGGCCCCGACGGGAAGTTCCGCCTCGAAGGCGTGCCCGCGGGCAAGGACATCCCGCTCGTGGTGCAGGTCGGCCGCTGGCGCCGAGTCGTGAAGATCCCCGAGGTGAAGGCCTGCCAGGAGCAGAGCGTCGGGCAGGAGCTCACGCGCCTTCCCCGCAACCACACCGAGGGCGAGATCCCCCGCACCGCGATCGTCAGCGGCCGCGCCGATCCGATCGAGTGCGTGCTCCGCAAGATGGGCGTCGAGGACACCGAGTTCACCGGAATCGGCGGTGACGGTCTGCCGACGTCCGAAGGGCGCATCCACTTCTTCAAGTCGCTCAACGGCCCCGACATCGGCTCCGGCACGGTCAACGGCTCTTCCCTCTACAAGCGCCTCGACTGGATGAAACAGTTCGATCAGATCCTGCTCCCGTGCGAGGGCGATCCGCGCACGACCGACAAGCCGACCGACGCGCTGAAGAACCTCGTCGAGTACGTCAACTCCGGCGGCCGCGTGCTCACCACGCACTTCGGGTTCGTCTGGCTGCGTGACTCGACCGACCCGATCTGGAAGGGCCTCGCGAGCTGGACCGCGTCGACGACGTCGATCCCCAAGCTGCCCGCGACCATCGACGAGAGTTTCCCCAAGGGCAAGGCCATGGCGGAGTGGCTGCAGCTCGTCGGCGCCACCACCACCAGGGGCTCGTTCGACATCACCGACGCGCGCGTCGATCTCGCCGCGACACCCAAGGCACCCGCGCAGACGTGGGTCAGCTCGAAGAGCCCGGCCTCGACGCAGCACTTCACGTTCAACACGCCGATCGACAAGCCGGCCGCCGAGCAGTGCGGCAAGGTCATCTACAGCGACTTCCACGTCGTCGGCTCCGACGACTTCTCGCTCATCTACTTCCCCAACGAGTGCACCGACGGCCCGCTCACCGCGCAGGAGCGCGTGATCGAGTTCATGCTGTTCGACCTCCAGAGCTGCGTGCAGCCCGACGACGAGACCCCGAAGCCGCCGCGCTGAGCCCGTCAGCGAGTGCGGGAGCTCGACGCGGCGCGTTCGTCGAGGCTCTTCGCCACCTCCTCGAGGTCGACGCGCCGGGTCTGCGCGTCGAACGGCGAGAAACGCCCCGTCTTGATGCGGACGCTGCTCTCGTGGACCGCCGGCTCTTGCTCGAACAACTCGTCCTCGACGAGGGCGACAGCCACCGCGATCTCCACGGAGCCGCCGAAGGCGGGAAGTGGGGACGTGACTGCGGCGACCGCGACCGTGGGAGGCGGGGCGGATCGAAACCAGGATCGGATACGCGCCCACAGGCCCATGGGCGTGTCTGTCGCAAGACGCAAGCCGCGGCACTTTGTCGATGAATCGACTGCTCGCGCCTGGTCTCGAGCTGCAGCCTCCGAGCCTCGGTGGAGACCTCGGAGCATCACCGTCGGAACCTCAGAACGACAGCGTGAGGCGGGCGAACGGGGCCAGCGTCTTGAGCGACTGATCCATCCCGTGGATGTTCCAACGGGTGCCTCGTTCCATCGTGCGGACGCGATGGTTCGCGTACACGCCCGAGTACGAAAGGGACTGCGACAGGGCGAGATCGCTGCTCGCGACGATCGAGACCAATTCGTCGTAGTGGTAGCCGAAGGTCAGCGAGCCCCAGCTCTGGACATACCGAAGCGCCACAGTGCCGCCGTAGTTGGCGCACATGCCACCGGTCGGCTCGACGAGCTGCGACGTGATGCGCGCGTAGCCGATCGAACCATGGACCGTCGCGTTGACGGTGAGGTCGCCAAAGAGCTTCCAATCCTTCGAGGTGGTCACCGAGAGCGAGTGGCACGCCAGGGTGTCCTCGACCAAGGCGAGCACCGGTGCGTCGGCCGTATACCCGGTTGGGGAGATGGCGTACGCGCTCAGCAGCGAGGGACGGAACATCCGATAGCCGAGCGTCGCGCCGTTGAGGTAGTCGGTGCGCGACGTCGCAATCGCGTCGGCAGACGCCGACCACGTCGTTGTCGGCGTCGTCGGTGAGCAACACGCACGTGAGGTGTGAGACCGGCGCGGGAACCGCGGGAGCCGCGGGGACGCGGTAGGTGTAGAGCCAGATTCCAGTGCCGAGGAGCGCGAGGCCCACCAGAGAGCTGATCCCCCCGATCAGGTTCTTGCGGTCGAGACCGTCGATCGTGCTCTGCTCGCTGCGCGGACACGAGTCGTGCACGCACCGCATCGCGAGCTCGCCCTCTTGTGCGGAGGCCTCGGCGTAGAAGTAGATGCCGACGAACAGCGCGAGCGAGCCGGAGATGATGGTCGCTTTCGCGTAAGGGTCGTAGGGCGACTTGGGCGGTGCCGGGTCAGCCGCGGGTGGTGATGGCGCGGGTGCTGGTACCGCGGATGCCGGTGCCGCGGGTGGGCTGACCGGAGTAGCGCTCGCCACGGGACGGTCGGTCGGGGTGAGCTCGACGGAACCGGTCGGCTCCTGCCCGCGCGCCGGAACGGGAAACGACGACAGCGCCGATGCCACGACAGGCACGACGATCAGGCACGACACCGCCCTGCGCACACGCATCGCTCCTCCCTGTCGGCAGCGTGCACGAAACTACTCTTTGATCGCAAGAGCAGGCGCAGGGTGACGGCGAAGGTGGTTTCCGGTACCACTCGCGACCGACGTGACCAGCCTCGGACGAGAACGGCTCCTCGCGATCATCGTGCGCGAGCTCTCGCCGCTCGTCGGGCCGATGATGGCGCAAGCGTCGGTGAACGGCATGTGCGCGAAGCTCGGGCTCGCGCCGCAGGTCGATGCGCCGCAAATCGAGGCGCTCTTGTCCGCGATCGAACCCGGCCTGAACGTGTTCGTCGGTCGGACCAAGGCGCGGGACGCGATCACCAAAATCCGCCGCGGTCTCGACGCGGCAGCGGAGGGCGGATGACCGACCAGGCGGACATCGCCCGTCGCAGGCGTGCCATCGTCGTCCTGCTCCTCGCCGGAGCCGTGACGGCCCTCTTCCTCGGCCAGCTGTGGGCATCCAAATCGTGGTTGTACGAGAGGGTCCTCACGGCGCGGACCGTCCGGGCGATCGGTTCGATCGCGAAGGCCGCGCCGCTCTACGTGGGCGCCGTGTACGCCGCGCGGTGCGTATCGCAGTACGACGCCGGCACCACCGTGCGTCGAGCCTGGATCGCGATGAGCGCGTGGCTCGGCTGCTTTGCGATCGGTCAGACCATCCTCGCCGCGCACTTCTTCGGGTCCGGGCGCGAGCCTCCCATCCCTTCGATCGCCGACCCGATCTACTTCATCGGCTATCTCTGCCTGATCGCGGGCCTGGTCATGATCATCGGCGCCTACCGCGCGTCCGGCTTCTCGGTCGGACGGCTGCGCGAGGTGGTCGCCATCGGGCTCGTGTCCGCGGCAATCTTCGCTGCGGTCGGCGCGCCGATGCTCCTTCCGGTCGCGCGCTCGCACACGCCCATCGCCGAGCGCATCGTCAACGTCGGCTACCCGCTGCTCGACCTCGTGGTCCTGGTCCCGACGCTCGTGCTGCTGCGGATCGCCGCCCGCTTCCAAGGAGGCTCCGTCTTCCGCGTATGGACGGCCATCCTCTTGGGCATCGTCTTCTTCACGGGCGGCGACATCCTCTTCGCCGACGTCTCGCCCGAAGCCCAGGCCCGTCTCGGTCCGCTCGTCGATCTCTTCTTCGCGCTCGGATTCCTCTTCAGCGGGTACGGAGCGAGGCTGCAGCACTCGCTCCTGACCGAATGACCGCGCGCGTTACTTCTTCGCGTACCAGTCGCGAACCTTCGGGTGCGCGTCGACCGCGTCGTGCACGCGATTGAGCTTGGGCGCGGCGTCGAACACGGTGTTCGGGACGTGGTCGAGGACTCCGCTCTTCAGCCAGCGGACGATCATCAGGATCTTGAAGTCGACGACGTTCACCGCGTTACCGCCGAAGAACGGTCCGTCGTCCGCGATCTGACGTTCGGCGTAGGCGGCCCACGCCGGGATGTACGTGGCGGCGAGCTGCTCGCGCGCGCGCTTCTTCTCGTCGGCGTCCGCCATCCGCATGGTGTGGCCGAGGCCCGCGCGGAGGTCCTCGACGTGGGCCATCATGGCTTCGTGTCGGGCGGCCTCGAAGTCGTCCTTCGGGTGCAGACCATGCTGACGGCCGATCAACACGAGGATCGCATTGGACTGAGCGAGCGCCGGCTTGCCCGGCAGCTCGAAGACGGGGAGGCTGCCGAACGGAGTCGTCGGCTTGAGCGCGGCCCACAGGTCGCGCTTCAGACGATTGTCCTCGAAGTCCACCCCTGCGACATGCAGCGCGAGGCGGCACTCCTCACCACGACTCATCGGCGCATCGAAATACGTCAGCCTGGGCTTTGCCATCGCGGGACGCTAGGGCGGCGCGCGCGCCTCGTCTACGAGGTCACTTCGTCTGCGTCGGGCGCTTGGGGAGATGGCGGAGTCCCATCCACGCGAGCGCCGCGATGTGATTCGCCACTTCTTCGACGGGTGGCTTGCGGACCTCGGTCCACCACTGGCCGACGAACGTCACCATGCCGACGAGGGCGTGCGCGTAGATCGGCGCCGTCTTCGCGTCGTACCCCGCCCCCTTGAACGACGTCGCGAAGACGTCGCCAACGCGCTCGGCCACGTCGTTGAGCAGTGAAGACATCCCGGTCGCCGTCGAGCCGGCCGGCGTGTCGTGGCTGAGCACGGCAAACCCGTCGGGGTGATCGCGCACGTAGGTGAGAAAGGCGAGCGCCGCGCGTTCGACGCGCTCGCGCGGCGTCCCGGTCACGAGCGCCTCGGTGATGCGCCGGACCACGTACTCCATCTCGCGATCGACGATGACGGCGTAGAGCCCTTCCTTGCCACCGAAGTGCTCGTAGATGACCGGCTTCGAGACCTTGGCGCGCTCGGCGATGTCTTCGACGGAGGTCGCCTCGTACCCCTTCTTCGCGAAGATCGCCCGACCGACCTCGAGCAGCTGGGCTCGTCGCGCAGAGGCCGGGAGCCGCTGCCGCCTGTTCGTCATGGGGCCAAAATACTACGTGGCCGTAACCTACGATACCGTCGGTCCCCGAGACCTGAACCGAGCCAGGAGAAAGGCCACCAATCTAGTCATAAAGGTTCGCGATGGAATTCTGACGCGGCGCGTCTTGCGCAACAACCTACGGTGCCGTAGGTTATGACCCAGGAGGACGCGAAGACGGCGTCCACCAGGGAGTGCTCATGTCCCCCATCGTCTCTCGCGAGCTCGGCGCGCTCGGCCGAAGGCTCGGTCGCGCGTTGCTCCTCGATCGACCGCTCAGGTTCTGGTTGGACGAGGTCGCTCCACTTGCGTCCCGACGAGAGCTCCGCGCTCGCGTCGTCGCGGCGATCGACGAGACCCACGACGTGAAGACCTTCGTCCTCGCGCCGCGCACCTGGCCCGGCCACACCGCGGGGCAGTACGTTCCGGTCGAGGTCGAGCTCGACGGCGTCCGCGTGCGGCGCTGCTACTCGATCTCCTCGCGGCCGGACGATCGGAACCTCGCGATCACCGTCAAGAGGGTCGAAGGCGGGCGCGTCTCGACGTGGATGCACGACCACCTCCGCGTCGGGACCGTCGTGCGGCTCGGCGAGCCGGCCGGCGAGTTCACGTTCACGCCCGACCTCGAGGTGGAGGTGCCGCCTCCGTTGCTTCTCCTGAGCGGCGGCAGCGGTGCGACGCCGGTGATGGCGATCCTCCGCGCACTGGCCGCCCAGGGAGCGACCGACTCGAAGGGAGGAAGTGCCGGCGTGCTACCTGCACGCCGGCCGATCGACGATGTCGTCTATCTCCACGCGGCCCGGTCGGCGGAGGACGTGATCTTCGCCGACGAGCTGGCGACGCTGGCGAAGCTCCATCCCGGCTTGCGCGTGGTGCTCCACCTCGACGACGCGCACCCGGGCAGCTTTCTCGACGTCGATCGTCTCCGCGAGCTCGTCCCCGACTTCGCGGAGCGCGAGACGTACCTCTGCGGGCCGACCGGGATGATGAACGGGCTCGCCAAGGCGTGGGCAGGGAACGAAGCTCGCTTGCACCAGGAGCGTTTCGTCGCTGCCCCCACCACGATGACCACAGAGCGCGGGGCGCGCGTGTTTCTCACGGGGAAGGACCGCGTCGTCACCACCACTGGAGAGGGCTCGCTCCTCGAGGAGCTGGAACGAGCCGGCGAGCGGCCGGAACACGGCTGCCGGATGGGAATCTGCAACAGCTGTCGTTGTCGCAAAAGGTCCGGCGTCGTCGAAGACACGACCACCGGCCTGCTCTCGACCGAGCCGGACGAAGACATCCGACTGTGCGTCTCGGTCGCTCGAAGCGACATCGAGCTCGCGCTCTGAAAGGCAGCCCAATGGCGACGATGAACCGCACCTTGAGCAACGACGAAGTGGCCGCGTTCGGACGCGAGATCGAGTCCCTGCGTCAAGAGGCGCTCGAGGACCGCGGCCAACGCGACGTCGATCACATCCGCTCCGTCGTGCGCGTGATGCGCTACACCGGAATCGGCGGTCGGGTTCTCCTTCACTTCGGCGTCGATCCGGTCACCTTCGCGCTCGGCACCGCGTCGCTCGCGGTCTCGAAGATCCTCGAGAACATGGAGATCGGGCACAACGTGATGCACGGCCAGTACGACTGGACGCGCGATCCGGAGCTCGACGGACGGAAGTACGAGTGGGACATCGGCTGCGACGGAGCCCACTGGCGCGAGTACCACAACTTCGAGCACCACACCTTCACCAACGTGGTCGGCCGCGACCGCGACATCGGGTATGGGTTCTTGCGGGTGACCTCGGAGCAGCCGTGGAATCCGACGCACGTCTTCCAGCCGATCTCCGCGGTGGTGTTGTCGCTCTTCTTTCAATGGGGCGTGGGCGGACACCCGCTCCGGATCGAGGAGACGGTCGCGGGACGACAGTCCGTGTCGGAGCTGTGGACGCGCGCACGTCCGTTCCTCGCGAAGGGCGCGCGACAGCTGTTCAAGGACTACGCGCTCTACCCTGCGCTCGCTCTCGGCAATGCTCCCCGCGTCGCGTTCGGGAACCTCCTTGCCAATGGGATGCGGAACGTGTGGGCGTTCGCGATCATCTTCTGCGGCCACTTCCCCGAAGGCGTGCGCATGTACAGCGAGGAAGAGACGCAGAACGAGGAACGCGGGGATTTCTACCTACGGCAGCTCCACGGCTCGGCGAACCTCGAGGGAGGCCACCTGTTCCACGTCATGAGCGGCCACCTGAGCCATCAGATCGAGCACCACATGTTCCCGGACGTGCCCGCAGCGCGGTACCCCGAGTTGGCTCCGCGGGTGCGCGCCATCTGCGAGAAGTACGGCCAGTCGTACAACACCGGCCGCTTGCTCCCCCAACTCGCGAGCGTCGCGCGCCAAATCGTGGTGAACGCACTTCCCTCGGGCACCTCACGGCGTGAAGTGGCCCCCGAACGGAGTCGAGCACATCCTTGACGTGCGACACGCCGGGACTCGTCCGATGACGTCAATGGCTTGAGTACAGTCGGCGGAGCGTGCGGCCTCGATGCACACCGAGAGCTTCTTGCCATCGATCGCGTTCGGACAATCCGCTTCGGTGAGGTCGTCGGCGTATTCACGCGAGACCACCTCGAGGCACGCGTCTTGGCTCGCCCACTTGGCATGCTCGTCGATGAAGCCGCAGGCAGCTTCGCGGACGCACCGCGCACGCACGATGTGCTCGACGGCCGTCCGGGTGTCGAGCGGACCGCCGCCGATCGCGGTAGGGGCCGCTCGAGGCGTAGTGGTCGACTGCGTCGTCACGACCGCGCGTTCGCGCGTGCGCTCGCAGCCGCCGAGGGAGATCGCTGCGATCGCTAGCGCGACCGCTGCCCCCATCAGTCTGGACTGGGTCATGTTGGCTCCTCCGTCGCATCGAGCGCGAACGCAGTAGCGTGGTGCAAACGGTAGACCGATCACCAACGGGCGAGCCGAGGCGTATGCTTCCGGGATGGCCGCGCTACGCCGAATCGCGCCCGCTCCAATCTTCGCGCTCTTGCTTGGCATCGCGTGCTCGTCCTCGGACGACACGCCCGCCGAGCCCCCGGTCACCGATGCGGGCACCGACGAGGGTCCGCCGCCGTTCGCCGTGCCCGAGTCGCTCGCGCGGTTCTGCGCGGGGCGTGAGGCGAACCCGACACCGGCATCGGTCGGCAAGCTGTCGGGCAAATACGCCGGTGTGCTCAAGGGCCCGACCGCGACGACGACGTGGAAGGCCGGCGTGCAAGAGGTGGTGAAGGTCATCCCGCCGCACCCGTTCCTCGTGAAGAAGCTGCGGGTGAACCTCGTTGGCAACGGCACCGCACGCCTTCGCCTGGTGAAGACGTTCGGCCGCAGCTACCCCGGGTCCTATCCGTCGGCGGCGCCCGCGACGCTCCCCGATCTCGCGCAGCCGGTCGATCTGTTCGACCCGATCGACGTCGAGGTGGTGGACGGCAAACAGGACGTCTGGAAGGAGATCGACGTCCCCGAGACGTGGCTCGAACCGACGCAGCACTACGACATCGTCTACGAGCACCTCACCGGCGAGCCGTTCCTCGCGCTCGAGGAGAAGGGCGAAGGTGACACCGATCGCTCCGCCTTGTTCCAGCCTCCGAAGCGGGACATGTTCGGCGTGCCCGGGCAGTATCGGATGGAGCTCGTGGGCACGACCGTGTGCGCGTGGAAGGACAGCGAGCGCGCGTTCGCTCCGCCGCAAAAGACGGCATTCTCCGATCTGTCGGTCTCGTGGATCACGTTCCGTGACGTCGACGGCGACGGACACGACGACGTGGTGGTGAGCGACGGCGGGGGCAAGTTGTTCCTCGGCGACGGCAAGGGTGGGTTCAAGGCGGCGGGGTTCGACGCGTTCCCCGACGTCCCGCGCGTGCACAGCATGACGTTCGGCGATCTCGACAACGACGGCGACCAGGACGCGTTCGTCTCGGTGTACGTGCAGCCCGACGGCGACGGCGATGGCTACACCGTCGAGACGGGCGACTGCGACGACACCAAGGCCGACGTGCACCCCGGTGCGACGGAGACCAAGAACGGCTACGACGACGATTGCGACGGCAAGGCCGACGACGGCACCGACACGACCGACGCCGACGGCGACGGCTTCAGCATCGCCAAGGGCGACTGCGACGACACGCGCAAGGACGTGTACCCTGGAGCGCCGGAGCTGCTCGACGGCCACGACAACGACTGCAACGGCAAGACCGACGAGACCTTCGTCAGCAAGGTCCTGCTCAACGACGGAAAGGCGCACTTCACCCACGCGCCGAACAAGGCCGTGGAGGTCATCGCGCCCTCGACCACGGTGGCGTTCGCCGACGCGAACCTCGATGGAACCCTCGACGTGTTCGCGGGTAGTTGGCTCATCCACTACCCCGACCTGCCCACCGCACCTGCGCGTTACTACGAGGGCGACGGCAAGGGTGGATTCACCGATGCGTTCGTGAAGGCAGGATTCGTGGTCGATCCGCCGCGACCGGCGTACGGCGTGATGTGGTCCGACTGGAACGACGACGGGCTGCCCGACCTCTACGTGAGCAACTACAACCTCCGCGACAACTCGCTGTGGAAGAACCTCGGCGGCGGGAAGTTCGTCGACGTCGCGCCGACGGTGGGCGCCGATCACGACGCGAGCAAGACCACCGACGCGAACTACCCGGGAGGGCACAGCTTCGGGAGCGACATCGGCGACATCGACAACGACGGTGACCTCGACATCTTCGTCCCGAACATCTCGCACCCGCGTACGCAGCCGTGGGCCGATCCGAGCATGCTGTTGGTCAATCAGGGCGCGCCCGCCTTCAAATTCGAGAACAAGCGACGCGAGCTCGGCATCATCTACGACGAGGGCGACGTCAACTCGCTGTTCCTCGATTACGACAACGACGGCGACCTCGACCTGCTGGTCGCGCCGACGTATCCGTCGCACTACACCAAGCTCTATCGCAACGACGGCGCGACGGGCTTCGTCGACGTCACCTACGAGGCGGGCATCGCGACGCACATGGGCGGCTACGCGGTGGCGGCCGATGTCGACGAGGACGGCGATCTGGATTTGATGATCACCGGCGTCGCACCGAGCGCGAACACCAACTTGTTGCTCAACGCGATTGGCAACAAGAACAAGTGGGCGTTCTTCGATCTCCAGGGCACCAAGTCGAACCGTGACGGCGTGGGCGCCAAGGTCACGGTGACCGCCGGCGGGATCACACAATCGCGCGAGCTCAAGGGCGGCGGCGGCGGCACACCGCCTCACGGCAATTCTCACCTCTTGCACTTCGGTCTCGCGCAGTCGGCGACCATCGACAAGGTGACCGTGCGCTGGGTCGGCGGCGCCACCGAGACCTTCACCGGCGCGACCCCGAACGGCCGCTTCAAGCTGGTCGAGGGGACAGGGAAGGCCGTGGCCAGGTAACACACGCGTAACCCAATCTCGTCGGATCCAATCACGGTGTGCGCGTAACCGTCGGCGGCGATCGCGCAGTACACGAAGGCCTCGCGCGCGGGGGCTCTGTAACCAACCGACGAAATTGTCGGCGAATCTCCCGAATCCTACGTTCTTGTCGGATCCGCGGACGCGTCATGCCCTGAGCGCCCGCGAAAAGCGGGTGGCGCGGCCATTGCACAACGCGCCGCGTCATGAAGGACCGCTCGATTTCCCGCAGAAGCATGCTGGGTGCAACCGCCGCCGCCATCGCGCTCGCCGCGTGCAAGAAGGAGGGTGCGAAGCCGACGCCGGGATCGACCTCCGCGACGGCACCCGAGGTCGCCGAGCTGCGGTTCGGGATGATCGCGCTCACCGACTGTTCGCCGATCGTGATCGCGCACGAGAAGGGCTTCTTCGCGAAGCACGGCATCCACGCGACGATCGTGAAGGGCGCGAGCTGGGCGGCGATTCGCGATTCGCTCTCGAACGGCGACATCCACGGCACGCACATGCTCCTCGGCATGCCGCTCGCGGCCTCGCTCGGGCTCCTCGGCTCGCCGAAGGTTCCGATGGTCGCGCCGTGGATCCTCAATCGCAACGGTCAGGCGATCACGTTGAAGGCGGACCTCAAGGGTAAGGTCGCGGAGGATCCGAAGGCGCTCAAGCCCTTCGTCGACGAAGCGAAGGCGAAGGGAACGCCGATGTCCTTCGCGATGACGTTCCCCCCCGGCACCCACGCGATGTGGATGCGGTACTACCTCGCTGCGGGCGGCATTCATCCCGACAAGGACGTCGCGCTGCCCACGGTCCCGCCGCCGCAGATGGTCGCGAACATGAAGGTCGGGAAGATGGACGGGTTCTGCGTCGGCGAGCCGTGGGGCGCGCGCGCGATCTCGGAAGGCATCGGGTACACCGCGATCACGACCCAGAAGATGTGGCGCAACCATCCCGAGAAGGTGTGCGCGTTCAAGGCCGACTTCGCGGCGAAGAACCCGCGGACGGTGAAGGCGGTGCTCAAAGCACTGCACGAGGCGTCGGTGTGGCTCGACGACATGAAGAACCGGGCCGAGCAGTCCGAGATCGTCTCGAAACCGACGTACATCAACTGCGAGAAGGACACGATCCGAGGTCGCCTCGAAGGACACTACGTCTACGGCGACGGTCGCACCGAAGACGATCCGAACCCGATGATCTTCCACCGCGACGGCTGCAACTACCCGCAGCCGAAGTACGCGAAGTGGTTCCTCTCGCAGTTCAAGCGCTGGGGAATGCTCGAGGGCGCGGTCGACTACGAGAAGGTCGCGACCGAGGTCATGCGCCCCGATCTCTATGAAGAGGCGATGAAGGAGCTCGGCGTCTCCGGCGTCGCCCGCGACGACTCGGCGGAGAAGCTCTTCGACGGCCGTGCCTTCGATCCAGGCGATCCCGAGAAGTACGCGATGTCGTTCGAAGTGCACGCGCGGAGGGTGTGAGATGAGCACCAAACAGCGAGCACGAGCCGAAGCGGTCCTGCTCCCGATGGTCGCCGCGCTCTTCGTCGTCGCCCTGTGGGCGATCGTGAGCAGCACCTTGGTGAAGAGCCTGCCCTCGCCGCAGAAGACCTGGGAGGTGAGTCGCCCGTACGTGATCGACCCGTTCGGAAAGCGCGGCGAGCTCGATCAGGGAATCCTCCGGTTCACGGGCTACTCGCTCGTTCGTGTCGCGAAGGGCTACTTCCTCGCGCTCCTGATCGGTACGCCGCTCGGGTTGCTCATCGGGCTCTCGAAACGCCTGTACGCCGGACTCGATCCGCTGATGCAGGTGCTGCGACCGGTCTCGCCGCTCGCCTGGCTGCCGCTCGGCCTGGTGCTGTTTCAGCAGCCCGAGCCGGCGGCGCTCTTCACGATCGCGATCTGTGCGATGTGGCCGACCGTGTTGAACACGGCGCTGGGGGTCCAGTCCGTGCCGCAGGACTACCTGAACGTCGCGAAGGTGCTCGATCTCGGTCGGGCCAAGACGCTGTGGAAGGTCATCCTGCCGGCCGCGCTGCCGACGATGTTCACCGGCTTCCGGCTCAGCCTCGGGATCGCCTGGCTCGTCATCGTCGCCGCGGAGATGCTCACCGGTGCGCCGGGCGTCGGCGGGTTCCTCTGGCAGGAATACAACTCGCTCATCTACGAGCACATCATCCTCTGCATTCTCACGATCGGGCTCATGGGCTTCCTGCTCGACCGGCTGATGAGCGTCGTCGAGACCCGGCTGAAGGCTGCCTGACATGGCCTTCATTCGAGTCGCCGGCGTGGCGAAGACGTACGGCGAGGGCCACGCGAGGACGGAGGTCCTGAGAGACGTGAACCTCGACATCGAACGCGGGGAGCTCGTCTCCATCGTCGGGTATTCGGGGTCGGGCAAGTCGACGCTGATGTCGATCCTCGCGGGGCTCGTCGCACCCGATCGCGGCGAAGTCTACGTGGGCGACAAGAAGCTCGTCGGGCCTTCGACCTCGCTCGGCGTCGTTTTCCAGAACTACTCGCTGCTTCCATGGCTCTCGGTCACCGGCAACGTACGGCTGGGAGTCGACCGCGTGTTTCCGGACTGGACCGAGTCGCGTCGCGACGAGCAGGTCCGCGAGCACGTCGCGATGGTCGGCCTCACGGCTGCAGCGAGCAAGAAACCCGGCGAGCTGTCGGGAGGAATGCGTCAGAGGGTCGCGGTCGCACGCGCGCTCGCGATGTCACCCGAGGTGCTCTTGATGGACGAACCGTTCGGCGCGCTGGACGCGCTGACCCGGGCGACCCTGCAGCGAGAGCTCGCCCGGATCCATCGCGGGACCGGGCGAACCATCGTCCTCGTAACGAATGACATCGACGAAGCCGTGCTCCTCGGCGATCGCGTCGTGCCTCTGAGTCACGGCCCGGCGGCCACGCTCGGTCCCTCGATCGCGGTCGACGCTCCGCGGCCGCGCGATCGGAAGTCGCTCGCCAACGACCCGAGCCTTCGCGCAGCGCGCGCGAACGTCCTCGAGTACCTGCTCCGCTCCGGCGGGCGCAAGACCACGAAGGTGTCCGCATGAAGAAGTTCGTCGAGATCTGGCAGCTCGCGAAGGCCTTCGCCACGCCGAAAGGCGAGCACGTCGTGGTCGACGGGTTCGATCTCACGATCGACGAAGGCGAGTTCGTCAGCATCATCGGGCACTCCGGGTGTGGGAAGTCGACGGTGCTGTCGATCCTCGCGGGGCTCACCGAGGCGACCTCTGGCGTCGTCATCCTCGCGGGGCGCGAGGTCACGGGGCCAGGGCCGAACCGGGGCATGGTCTTCCAGTCGCCCTCGCTCTTCGCCTTCATGACCGCTCGACAGAACGTCGCGCTCGGCGTCGACCACGTGTACCCGAAGAAGTCGGCTCGCGAGCGGCGCGCGATCGTGGACGAGCACCTCGCGCTCGTCGGCCTCGCCGACGCAGCCGAGAAGAGGCCGGCGGCGCTCTCGCTCGGGATGCGCCAGCGGGTGGGTCTCGCCCGTGCGTTCGCGATCGATCCGCAGGTGCTCCTGCTCGACGAGCCGTTCGGAATGCTCGACTCGATTACCCGTCTCGAGCTGCAAGACGCGCTGATCGAGGTCTGGTCGAAGAACCGGAAGACCGCGGTCATGATCACCCACGACGTCGACGAGGCGCTCTGTCTCTCGGATCGGGTCGTGATGATGACGAGCGGGCCTCGCGCGAAGGTGGGAGGCGTGCTCCACGTCCCCTTCGCGCGCCCGCGCGATCGCGACACGCTGCTGGAGGAACCGAGCTACCGCGTGCTGCGCGACGAGCTGCTCGGGTTCCTCGAGCAACAAGCGCACACGCCGGACGAAGAGGCCGCCCTCGGGCCGTCGTCGGAAGCCGCGCACGACGCGCGGCTCGTCACTGCCACCTGAACGTCAACAACAAGGAGGAGCTCATGGTCGCTCTTGCGAATGCGGTCCGGTTTTTTGTCGTCTTCACGGTCGTGGCTGCGCCCCTGTCCGCGTACGCAGAGGACCCCACCGCGGACAAACCCACGCCTCCGGCGGCCGTCGCGAAGGAGACTCCCGCCGAGAAGAAGGCGAAATACGCGCTCCCGTTCGCGATGCGCCCCGCCATCGCGCCGAACCTCGTGCGCATCGACGCTGCGGTCGCGATGCAGGAGACCGCGAGCACGACCTCGAACATCCTGACCGCGGGCGGCAAGCCGGTCGCCGATCTCGGGTTCTATGTCCGGACAGGCTTCATCAGCTTGTCACCCGACGCGGGAGACAGCGCGAGAGCGTTCACCAACCCGCTCCTCTTCGCGCTCTACACGCCGGAGATCGCGCCGAAGATCCGGCTGCCGATCTTCTTCGGTGTGACCGCGCCCATCGGCTCCGGCGGCGGCGACGACCCGGACAAGGCGAAGCGCGCAGCCGTCGCCTCGGGCATCTACTCGCGACAGGCGATGGACAACGCGCTCTTCGCGACGAACTACCTCACGACCACGGCCGGCATCGGCATCGCGTGGATCGACAAGGGCTTCACCGTGCAGACCGAGATGCAGCTCCTTCAGCTGATGCGCACGCGCGGCGCGGCCGTCGACGACGATCCCGCCCGCACGAACTTCACGAGCGGCGTCAATCTCGGGTACCAGATCGTCAAGTACCTGTCCGCGAACGTCGAGGTCCACTACCAACGCTGGCTGTCCACCCCCGCCGCGGTCGAGAAGGTCCCGGCCGCGCGCGACCAGGCCACGTACGGTGCCGGCCTGCGCGCGAACGTGCCGCTCTCCGACACGATGATCGCGCGCCCCGGCATCTCGTACTTCAGAGCCTTCGACGAGCCGATGACGACGGCGAAGTTCCAGATCGTGCAGATCGACGTGCCGATCGCGTTTTGACCGAGCTCAGGAGCAGTCAGGAATACCCCCGGACTGAAAGTCCGGGGCACCGACTGCAAGACGAAGCCCTCCGGGCTGGCAGAGGCGCCGAAGGTCGTTGTGAAGATCGCAAGCTCGCCGGTGCGAGGTCAAGCTACTGAGCATCGGCAACGCCGACCATCACGTCCACGCCGTCCTCAGCATCCGGGCAGCCACAGCGCTCGCACCCTTGATGAAACAGCTCAAGCGACTTGGTCTGAATGGAGCGCGCCCAATAGCCGGATTGCCAGCGCAAGTGCCTGGACGGGGTCTGTAGGTTCCATTCGCGGCCACTCACGCCCTTGAGCTTTGGGCGATTGCTAGCCTACCTACGCGATCAGCGAACCCGGCACCGCTCCAGCTTGGTCCAGCCCGACTTCGAGCAGAACCCAGCAACACTTGTCGACAACGAGCACTTCGCCGACCCGCAAACTCGGCCAGCCCGAAGGGCTTCGTCTTGCTGTCGGTGCCCCGGACTTCAGTCCTCACCACTGGGCTCATCGCGGGAAGTGGGTTCGATCGCACCAAGTGCGATCGAA